>Ga0209191_1000565_pt1 | contig 28437 bp, 42 predicted proteins | sample S_130626_EF_Meta_FD_187320 | JGI IMG/M metagenome (GOLD analysis project Ga0209191, IMG submission 187320) | Freshwater microbial communities from Lake Simoncouche, Canada to study carbon cycling - S_130626_EF_MetaG (SPAdes) (version 2) | ecosystem: Environmental > Aquatic > Freshwater > Lake ...
TGCTTGGTCGTTAGCTATCTTTTGGGCTGCTTTGGTTGCGTCTTTGACTACGTTCTTGATACCTTTTTGTGCTGGCTTAGTGTCAACGCTGACGCTGGCATTAAATTCAACACCTGCTATCAGTGCAACTTCACCTGTGCCACCCATAGTGACAACACCATTGTTCATTGTTGCGCCACCTTGAACTACGGCACCTGCTTGTGCTCCAACACTGACTTCAGCACCAGATTGTATTCCGTTGCCATTTTTATCATATATGCCATGACTTCCGCCAACGCCTACACTGGCGCCAACTTCAGCACCTGCTTTGCCACTGGCTCCATCTTTACCAGCTTGAACTGTTCCGCCAGCATAAAGTTCTGCAGAGGCACCAGCATGTGCTTCATTGGTATAAGTTACACCACCACCTGAAACGCTGTTGGTTGAACTAGCACTGACACTGGCTCCGCCTTGAATTTCTGCTGTTGCGCTGGCATTACGACCATCCCAGCCACCACTGGCGTTGCCACTGGCATTTACTTGAGCACCCACGGCTGTTTCATTTGTTAATGTTGCGCCACCAACTTGTTTGCTCGATACTACACTGGCGCCAGCACTTGCACCAACTTCAGCAGTTGCGGCAGCATATGTGCCAGTTACTTGGGCGCCTGCGCCGGCATGCATTTCACCGCCGGCTTGGGCTGTTATATCTACTCCACCTACTGTTGTGCTAGTAGATACTCCACCAGCCATGCCTACTTTTTCTGTTTGTTCAGCAGTGATTTGACCACCACCTGTGTTGAATCCTACTTCCAGTTTATTTTCTGGTTTAGTAGGCGGTTTAACACTATCGCCGCCGATCATTGGCTTACCGCCTGGTGCTGGTTTTTTACTAAATGGAGACATTGCCATAATTATTCCTTGTTAGTTTTAGCCTTTTTAGGCTTTGAATTTGGTCCAGCCTCGGCGGCCTTCTTTTTTATTTCGTCTAGTATAGGACTAGAAGTTCTGTGTGTGTGAGGTACAGCAGGTTCTTTAATACGTGGACGATGTTTAAACCAGCTCATATATTCTCCTTACTATATAGCTATTTATTTGATTTTGGATATAGCTATAGATAAATAACCATATAGGAGACAATTATGGACTTTACCTTTGAATTTACTGCCGAAATGCTGGCTAGATGCATTAAGAATAACAAAAACCCACAAGAATGGTATGAGGGTTTATGCAATCAATTGCCGCAATTTGGCATTGTTACACCTGCTAGAGTTGCTGGTTTTATCAGTCAATGTCAACACGAAAGCGCAGACTTTACTACACTGGTAGAAAACTTAAACTACAGTGACAAAGGTCTTGCAGGAACATTTAAAAAATACTTTCCAGATCTAGCCACAGCTAAACCATACGCAAGAAAACCAGAAATGATTGCCAATAGAGTTTATGCTAATCGCATGGGCAACGGCCCTGAAGCCAGTGGTGATGGATTTAAATTCCGTGGTCGGGGTCTAGTTCAACTTACAGGTCGTGCCAACTACACTCAATGTAGCAAAGACTTGTTTGGTGATGATTGTTTAGTAGAGAATCCAGACTTAGTCTGTGAACCAGAATACGCTATTCTAAGTGCCTGCTGGTTTTGGCATAAGAATAAACTAAATGATATCTGCGATCGTGGAGATGTAGTTTTATTGAGTAAACGCATTAATGGCGGTACATTAGGACTTGCTGATCGTATACATCATTGGAATCTATGTATTGAATTATTTGAAGCACATCTATGATCCCAGAAGTTTGGATGGATGATTTTGAAAATTACAAGAGGTATTCTAACTCCTCTTGTAAATGCGTAGTCTGTAGTTGTCAACATCACTGTGGCACGGGTTGCAAGTGTGACTCTTGCCCCGACTGCGAATGCGAACATTGTATTACCAATGATGAATAGTATTTGCTATAATAAACAAGCAAGTTACTACATGAATCGCAACCCAAAAAGTTTTAAAGAATAATGCAATCCTTGCTTCTCTCAAAGTAAGGATCGGCACATCAGGGCGATCATGATCAGACTCGCCCATTAAGTGACCTGTGGCTCTAGCCCAAATACGTTCTAGACTATTCACGCAAACAAGTCCTCATTCCATTCACGATGGCCTTCACGATAAGCCATGTTGCTTTGTGTTTCACGCACTTCTACACGATAGCACCATAAACGAGCTGCTTCACCTGGACCCCACATCTCCGGAATGTAAACGCCGTTGACATACTTGTACAGCATATCGGATAGACCTTCACAACCTAGTCGAGGTAACACAACTACTTTGGCCATGTTCTTAGCCTGTAACAACTGGTATGTCTCCATCTCTGGATCATCTTGTGCTACAATTAGAGTATGATCAAATTGGTCTTCTAATGTTTTCTTTAGTTCTTTTAAACCGCCATAGTCTGCCGCCCAGTGACGAACGTCTAGGTCATTGGTGCCAAAGTAAAACTTCATACTAAACGAATAGCCATGTATTAAATTACAATGACTATCTGCCCTCCACTGACGATAAGCGCAGGGAAATGCGTCGTGATATTCTTTTGTGCTTGTGTACATATATTGTACAGGTTGTAGTTGTGCCATGTTTTCTCCTATGTTAATTATAGCATAGGCAGCAGAATTTGTAAAGCGGGATGATGCTCAAAGGCCGCTGTAAGTACTTATCAAGGACGTCCTATAAGCATGACTCGTTTGTACCCTTTTAATTGAAGTTCACCTTCAAACAAAATTTCTTTCATTGGAAACTTCTTCTTCATATGATCCACACTATGAACACAATTAATATGATCTGGTATTTCGAATAAGTTGTTACTTTGAAGAGCAACAATGGGATTACTTTCCATTTCTTTAAAACGAATTTGATTAAACCATTCTTCAGTCATATGCTCTGCACTGGTATTAATAATTACATCCGGTAAGAACTTTTCACTGTACTTTGTACCATCCTTAAAGTTTTCTACATCCCATTCATAGCCATTTTTGTGTAGTGTAAGATTATTGATGTTTGCATTAACAGATTTAACTTTATAGTTTTCTAATTCGGCAAGATTGAAAATATAATCACTGGTTTCACATGCTGATTTATCGAGTTCGACTATTCTCATCTTTTTATAATACATTCTTTTATCAAATATACTTTTGATTTGGCCGAACCAACCTGCCATGACCATTATATTAGTCATCACCGGTCCTTTTAAAGGAAAAATACCCAGACTTCTATTTTCGTCCGTGTCTAGTTTTGACAATTCTTCTACTAACCAAATTTTACTTTTAATTTGACTACGACTCATTGCATCATAAATCGCATCATCGTTAATTTTCTTTTTATAGTCAAAGATACTTCTGAATATTTTGTCAGAAGTATCTTTTTCATTTAAATGTTTAATACAATATTCAAGGATTGATTTTTCAATATCCTCACTATCTAAAATTTTAACAAAATCTCGCAAGAATGATATCTGTTCATCATTCTTTTTAAACTTAAGATATTCTTCTAAGCCGAAGAATACTTCTCTAACACTTGAATTTTCCATTATTTCCTCTCAGGATATTGTTTTATATTTAAGTTTCTAAAACAACTTTGTAAGGCTACGATTTGACTCCAACAATCCCAAGCGGCATGGTGCAATCTTGGATTAGGACGTTCGTGTTCAACTAGTCCATAAACTGTTCTAGTATCTTTTACTTGCCAATACTTCCAAGGCGCACCTCGTTTAAGTTGTTTACACACCTCTTCTAGAATAACAATATCAAATGCAGGACCATTGGCCCACATATTGTCATAGGCGCCACACCAACGATAAAAATCTAACATAACTTTTTGTATAGGATGTCTATCCTCATCAGTAAATGCTTCGTGTTGAACTTCGGGTGCTTGTTTGCCCCACCAAGCTAGAGTGTTATCATCTATGTGAGCACTAGGCCAAGTAAAACTAGCAGGATCAATTCTGCGATAGAATGTGTCCATGAGGATCTTATCGCCTTCATAGCTTTCACGGTCGTCGGCAAATGGGTCAAAACGGATAGCGCCTATGGTAATTACTACTGCTTCGGGTGTGGTGGCTAGAGTTTCAATGTCCACCATAATGTCTGCCATATTAAGCCTTTGGTTGTTTATTTTCGAGGTCGCGCCAGGCTTCCTCTTCTTCTATTGTAACATCAAATTCTTTCTTTGTCAACGACCACGAGCCATTACCTAAATCTTTCCAATCCAAAACATCGCCTTCTTTCCAGCCTGCAGAATCTAATAAATCCTGCGGTAGTTCTAGAATAGCATCTCCAGTAAACTCATCTTCTTTAACATCCAATGTCCACTTATTCGTCATGTTTGACTACCTCTACTCCACTTTGTTTAAGGAATTTGATTCCACTATCATCACGATACTCCGAACTATAATACACACGACTAATACCTGACTGAAAAATAAGTTTGGAACATTCCATACAAGGAGCGTGAGTAATAAATAGGTCAGCCCCAAGACCACTGTCATTAGACTTCGCCAATTTTGCAATAGCATTTGATTCTGCATGTAATACCTCTGGTCTAGTTGTTAATACCCCATTGCCTGTTCTAGTTTTGGTAATAGGATCAAAATCTATTCCTTCACTTTCGCAGTTGTTTTCCCAACCTGCTGGCATACCATTGTAGCCCATGCTGATAACTCTATCATCTTTGACAATGACTGCGCCCACTTGTAGCCTACGAGCATGACTCATTTTGGCTACTTCGTGAGCGATATTATTATAAAGTTTTTGAAACTTAGGCTTCATTTTTTAAGTATTTTAAAATACTTGTGGCACTAGTCGTTTCTAGCAATGAATAATCATCTACAGTTACGTATTCTATAACTCCGTCATCAATGACGAATGCCCATCTACCGCATCGTGTACTAAGTCCTTCGAAGGTAAAATCATGTGATAGATTATTTGCTTTAACAAAAAACCCGTCACCGTCACCGTAGAAGTTTACATTATTAGTTTTGCCATTTTGATGTACATGTTTTTGAAATTCTCTCATTACAAATGCATCTTGTACATATATACCAATGATTTCATCTATGTTTTGATTTAAAATAGATTGACTATTTGACTCAAATTCAATTGCTTGCTCAGTGTCTAGTTTGCTAAATGGCGCAGGACCCATAAATACTACCGCACGTTTATCGGCAAATAAATCTCTTATATTCACACTTTGATGTAATTTATTTTCATCGAAATGATAAACTACTCCTAAGTCGATGGTTTGCCCTTTGGTTAATGCTAACATTATTTTCTATCTCCAAATAAATTTAACAAGTTAATGAACAGATTAATAAAGTCCATATATAATGTTAGGGCGCCACGCACTTCGGCAACTCCGTTTGTTTCATAACTAACTTCTTCACGAATCTTCTGTGTGTCGTATGCTGTTAATCCTAAAAAGATAATGATAGCTGCCGCGCTAATTACCATTTGCATAACTGTGCTACCAATAAAGATGTTAACAATACTGGCAATGATAATAGCAATCAATCCAACAAACATAAACTTTCCGAGACTATCTAAACTACGTTTAGTAAAGTACCCATATCCGCTCATTACACCAAATAAGATTGCGGCACCCATAAATGCCGACACAATACTTCCCATAGTAAACATAGCAAAGATTGTAGCAAAACTCAATCCCATTAATGCTGAAAAACCAAATAGCATTAGTTGAGCACCTTGTTTACCTACTTTCTCCATTAAAAAACTAATTGCAAAAATAGCAACAAGAGGAGCAAAGATTACAACCCATTTCAATACTCCCGTAAAGAAAAATTGTAATAGTTCTGGAGTAGTTCCTACATAGTAACTGACCAACATACTAATAATTATAGCAATACTCATATTGCCATAAACACGGCCCATTGCCGAGTTGATTTCAGTGGCACTTCTATAAATTGCAAATTCCATTTTAATCACCTTTCTAATAAATCACGTTTGTTTGGTTTCTTATTCCACTCTTCGTGATCAGGGAGTGGAGGTTTTTGTTTAGTAATCCTGGTCCATGATTTACTTAATTCTTTATTCCATGCAATGAAAATCTTTTGATCTTGGGGTAAATCAGTATCGGCATATATTGCATCTATTGGGCATTCTGGTACACATACTGCACAATCAATACATTCATCTGGATTTATGACTAAGAAATTAGGTCCTTCATAAAAACAATCTACTGGGCAAACTGATACACAATCAGTATGTTTGCATTTAATACAATTTTCTGTGACAACAAACGTCATTTATTTTTCCTCTTAACTATTATTTATCGGCGCATTGTTGAAATTGCAATGGCTTCTTCATCACTAAAGATTGGAACAGCATTTGATTTATGCATTGTACCGATACCTAAAACTTTTGTTCCAGTATATTGTGGAATGCCTTTAGTCTTAACTGCGCCATGGTGTCCAGTGTCTCGACTGGCAATCCGCTGTGTTTCTCTACCAGGCGGTGGCGCCAATTTATAATCCAAAGGTTCGGCACTCATAGCACGTTTACGCTTACGTTCTTCTGCTTCCACACCCCATTTATTTTGGAGTTCTTTCCATTCTTTATTCAATTCTTCAGACTTTCGTTTCGCAGCCGCACTGGCAAATTTAATCTTACCTTTTTTCTTGCCGTTATAGCTAAGGGCGGGATGATGAAGATGCATACTCATAGATTCTCCAGTAATATTGTTTATTATACTACAACAGAGATTTAATGTCAATTATTTTGATAAAGTATAGATTAGAATGGCTTCGTCTAATGCTTGTTTTAATGTGGGATTGGTTTTGGCAGCTCTGCAAATATCGCCCCAAAGTTTGTCTTCTTGTAGTTGATCTCTTATACTAACTGCTCGTGGACTTTCAACATGAAGTTGTCGTTGTGTGCCACCAAACTCTCTAACATAAACAGTTTCGCCACCATCTGGGCTTTCATAGATTACCGCTTCGGTGATTTTATTTACAATCATTTATCGTCCCAAAGTTGTGGCAATGACATTTGTACATTATATGTTCTAATTAACTCTAGCCATTCATCAATTTCAACTCTATGATTAAAATCAACACCATTATTACTCACTGTTATACGAATAGCATTGAAATGTTTCTTATGCATAACAAACCAGTACTGTCCTGCCTTGGAAGTGAGTTGAACTCCGTACTTATTTGTGCTTGGTTCTATAATATCGTATTCATTAAAAAATTGTTTAATCTCATTATGAGTAAGTTTATAAGTCATTACTAGACCTTCATTTACTTTTATACTTAGATCACAACAATCTTTGTTCTTATAAGCATAGAGTTTAAATGTAGTATTAAATAATTTCATACTGAAAAACTTGAACCGCAGCCGCAACTTGTCTGTGCATTAGGGTTGCTAATTATAAAGCTAGATCCTTCGAAATCTTCTTTATAATCTATTGTAGCACCTTGTAAGTATTGCATACTCATAGCATCAACAAGATACTTAACACCCTGTTGTTCAATAACAAAGTCATCTTCATTTTGTTCTGTTTCTAAAGTAAAACCATACTGCATACCGCTACAACCTCCGCCTTGAACAAACACTCGCAAACTGGCAGATGGGTCATTTTCATCTTTTAAAATTTCAGATACTTTTGTATCTACTTTTTCTGTAATTGTAATCATATTATTCCTTTACTATCATTACTAAGTGTAATCGTTGTTCGGTACTTCCATTCATGAAAGTATGTGATACTCTAGTATCAACCCATGTTGTAGTTCCGTCTGCTGGCAAATGAAACATTGTCAACGGTTCTGTAATCAAAAAATTACATTGTTTATTTGTTACTAACGGCAAGTGTAAACGTGGACTATAGTCTCTATGAATACTATAGCAGCCTTTAGGTTTGGCTAACATAATCCTGGTTCTATACACAGGCACTTCTAACCATTCAAGATAATCTTCTATCGCGGTTCCTCGAAGACTAGGCTGTATATGACAAAAGCTGTGTTCCCAATCAATCGTCTTTGCTTGACTTTGTCCAGTGCCAGCATACCAATTATCAATGTTTGGATCATTTGTTTGTACAGCTATCTGTCCATCCGGCCTTAGTTCCCATTCTCCGTATTGTTCTGCTAGCAATAAACATTGTTTTTTTAATTTATTAAAATTTGGATAGCCTGATTTAAATTGGTTGTACATAAATGTATTTATTTTGAATTGAATGAACTAAATGTCAGGTCTGCTATTTTAACTTTACTGGTCATAGACCATGCTATTAATTCAGCTACTTCTTCTGGTGTAGATTTTTTAACATTGGTTAAATGACTAATAACCTGGGTATCTACATATGTCGGTTTGATGTTAATGATATGCGGCCATTCTCTGATATTTCTTAATTGGTTACAAGTATCATCTAATGCTTTTTTATGTATGCTGTATGGATGAAAATAATTTTTAGTACTATCTGAAGTGGCGGCGCCGATACAAACAATCATTTTATCTTCTTTCTTTTCCCATAACAACCATGCTTGATTTAATAACTCTACTTGAAAGTATCCTTCCATGCTTTTATAAAACTTATGAGGATAAGCATTGTTGATAAAGCAATCGTAGTTTCCATCATCTAACGCATCTATAAATTCTTCTCTAGTTGTCTTGTCTGTTAAATCCCAGCCACTACGTCTACTAAATCCAATAACTTCGTGCCCTTGAGATCTTAGTAATGTAGCAGTGGCTAATCCAATACCTTTAGTATCGCCTGTTATTGCTATTTTCATGATAAAATTATTTCTGATGCTTGTTCTACTGTTAAGTAATCTTGCTCTGTAAAATGAGGATATTTTTTTAAAATCCGTTCAGTACCAACATATGCAAACCATTTATATGTAACATTACAAGGATAACCTTGTAATTGATTGACCATAGTTTTTAAACTAAGTTTTTGAGCTTGGTATTCTAATAATTGTAATTTATCACTAGGTAATGTGATTTCAGCTATTCTGCTTCCTACATTAATAATTGTTTTATTTAAATCTTTCCATTCCTTAAATAGATCAATTAACATATATGTTTGAGAAAAATTAGATTCTGCATTGTTTATAAAAACATCGCAGTTTCGAGATTCTCTAATTATTCTGCGCCGGTCCTCCTTGTTATTGATATCGTAACCAGTGCTAAGACTAAATCCAACTGCGTTAGGAGACACCTTATCAAAAATATATTTGCCTATACCTTTTGTATGGCCTGTTATTGCATATTTCATAAATCAACTTTAATACCGTAATTGAGTGATAGGCCAATTTTAAATTTTGCGCCTTTTTTCTTAATATTAGAACCAAAATGTACTCTAGCACTATCAAACATAATTATGTTTCCTGGTTTCCATATATTTTCTTTCTCTATGGATATGCCATTAAAATTAGAGTAAGGTACTTGTAGAGTTGCATCAATATTTGCATCATACCATTCTTTTGTCAAATTTGTTTTACTAACATATTTCATGCCGTCGTGTTGATAATCGTAACTAAATTTTATACCTGCAGACTTTTGACGATATACTTCTGCATTGTTATCTTGTTGTTCGCTGCCGGCTCTAAATCTAGTTGTCGGTCCGTAAAAATATTGATTAGCAGTATATAAAATAGGATATTCATCGGCTGTTACTTCCAAAGGAATAACTATACTTTTGTAAGCTATAATACCTTTGCGATCTTCTTGCATTCTAAAGTCTCTACAATCTACGTGAATATCGTGTGGAGGATAATTGATAATAAAGGCAGTATCTCCTATTAGTATGTTATCTTTTCTAGGTAATAATTTTTTTAGGTACTCTTCGGAAAATTTCTTTATATATTCGTTATGTTCAATGCCGCCCTTCCTAATCCAAAAATCCGAGGCTCCTTTAATCTCTTTGTCTTTAACTCCCAAGAACTCTAAAGCAACTTTTTTTAAATCCTGTAGTTGTGCATAAGAAAGTATATTCTCAAAAGATACGGTTGGTTCTTCTGTGAGGAATGACTCAACTTTATCATTATAACTAAAAGAATTATTCATTTCCAATAAGACACATTTATTTTTTGTTTTAATTTTTCTGGATATAGGTAATTATGATTAGTATGTTGAATTCTTCTGTGTAATGTGTCGTCTTTGAATCCGATCCCTAACAATAGAACAGCTTCATTTTTTAAATTTAAAATTTCTTTAATCTTTTCTCGAGAAAAACAAGCACAATAACCAGAATAATAACCTAGTATTGCTGAAGTTAAATTTATATAACCGGTTGCTATTCCAATTGCTATATTTCTATCTCGTTCTAAAATTGATTCTGCCATAGTGCTAATCGATCCATCTGCTAACTCAATAGTTTGATCATTACGAAGAGCATCCTGTTTATTAGTAACGTCAACTTCAATTGCTTCTAACACAATCAATAAATTTGCCAACACTTGAGTATTAGTTGTACTCTTATATGGATCTTGACGGATAGTAAATCCGTCAGTGTTGATATGAATTGCTTCTATTATGTCTCTATTTGTAATAGCATGAATATTATAGTAGGCTACATTCTGTTTGCTAGGACATTGTGTAGCTGCCGTAATAATTAAATCTATATCTTCTTTTGGAATTTCTTTGGATAGATCCCAATTTCTTTGACAATGCTGACTTGTAAGAATTTTTTCATTAATATCATTTTTAGATATCATTTAGTTCTCCGTTGTAGGTATTTACCTAATACGTTTTAAATAATCTCTACCTATGAAGCCTTCTTCAATTTCACGTAGTGCTGTTACTCCGGCACCATTTTTGCCCTTTGGAACTTTAGGCATTGCACCGCGTTTTAATTCTCTAACACGTTGACTGGCAATAAGCACCAAATCAAATCTATTACCAACTGCTTCAGCCGCTTGCTGACTTGTAATTCTAGCCATATTATTCCTTATGTTCAATAATGGACCAATCATAGGTCCATTCGGGATCTATTTGTTCATATATTACCCATTGCTTAGTATACTGTATTGTTACAGGAAAGTCAAGTTCTTCAATGCCATTATAAAATAAATTTTTGGTAGTTCTTTTACCCAATCTATTATTTTGCTCACCTAGCCTATTTCGTTTGAAAATATTTATAATATTTTTATTGTAGTCATTGAAGCTTAGTGCAATCTGTTTGCAGTTATTTTCTATTGCCCACTGCTTGTGTATTGTTAAAAGAGTATCGCCTACAATGCCTTTGTGTCTATAATTTTTATTGATCCAAGTTCTAACTCCGGCCAATGCAATATGTGGGTCAAAGGCAGATTTATAAACACCGCCGCAGGCAATAAATTCATTTCGATCGTATACCATATAAAATTCTCCTAAATCAGGAGGAAATCTATTAGTATTTTCTAATAGGTATGGCAACGTATTTGTATGAAATAACCAGTCATCGTGCCACATATTTTCTGCAGCCGGATCGCCCGAGTCGGCTATCTTTTTTAGATCTGCATAAAAATTAATTTTTTCGATTTCAGTTAATGTATTAAACGTCGTTACGTTCATCTTTTAAATTATATTTCTCTAACATGAATTTAAGAAGTTCTTCGTAGGGCATTGAATATTCTGCTGAAAAGAAATAACGGTATTTCTCTTTTTCGTGATTATATACCCTATGAGGTATCATAGTGTTAAACACGGTTAATATATCCTGTCTATACGATACATTCAGAAATGTATTGGTTTTGGCATCGAAAAACTCTGTTACATAATTATCGTTGGCATTAGATATGATGGCATTAATACGAGACTTGCAGTACCCATCAGTGTGTAGCTCGTAATGTGATTCTGGCAACAATTTATAAATTCTAAATTTAAGATATCCAGGATGGATTAACAAATCAACTTTTTCTTTAATTTTATCGTAGTCTTTGCCTTTGGGAAATAAACTAATTAAACTATTAGCCAACTCACGATGTGGTTCTGTACGCTGCCAAGTATCATTTTGGTCATTAATAAGTCCACGTAGAGTATTGAACAGTTCGATATCTGTTACATTTAAATCGTAGACACAATCTCTTTTATTCATTTTAAATTTTAATTAATTTAATAACTTGCTTAGTAATATCAAATTCCCACCAATGAACTTGAAAGCTGTTATTAAAAGGATCTCCATGATGATTGTTATGCCATCCTTCTCCCCATGCTACTAATGCCGCAAACCAATTGTTTCTACTATCTTCTCTAGTATCCGGGTAATTGCGATATCCCCATGTATGTCCGAACGTATTAACAATGCTCATTGTTGTCCAAAGAATGAAACTAGGAAATACGTGCATTGACATCCATAAGTTAACTCCACCTATCATTAATAACAACAAAGCATATACTATATTAATGGTCCAATAGTATGTATGAATTTTAAGTTGAAAATTGTCGCGAGCTAAATCAGTTACATATTGTATTTTAGGTTTGGCAAGTACACTTCCATAAAAAGCAGAAAACCAACCATTTTTAGGGCTATGAGTATCTTTAATACCATCACTATAGCGATGATGCTCTCGGTGTATACTTACCCATCCTAGACTAGATCCTACACCGCCCAACGTACCAAATATGGTACCTAAGCGTCTAATAAAAGTATATGTATTGTAACTTTTATGAGTTAGTAATCTATGAAAGGTAACTGTTATTCCAAGACATCCTGTAATAAAATATGCGCCTAGAGATATCAAATAATCTGATACAGTAAAACTATAAAAGCAATACAATGCCGATATGTGACAAAATAACTGCCAAGCTGGTAATTTATATCTTTCTAAATTCATATTGCTGCCGCCCACGATACATCTGCATACTTTTTATAGCTTCTTTCAACCATTGATCTGAAATTTGTGTCAGGTACACCATAGACAGCCAAGATACCTTTACTATAGTTTTCATCATAGATTGCTTCGTGTGTTATAACTCCGTCGAGATAAAAAAAACTATTTGTTTCTTCTGGCATAACAAGTTTGCGTGATTCTTTACTATTTGCAAATGTCCAAACAGGTTCTTTGTATGTATTCCATAAAAAACTTCTAATATTCCCAGTTGGTAAGGAATTGTCAGTGTGAGCCAATACTGGCACTAAATTTTCTATTACACGAATTCTAGAAATTCTAAAATTCATATTATCAAATACTTGTTTACATAAATCAACTATAGTAGGATTTTGCTCAGCCACAGGTGCTTCGTAAGGTGTTTTATAACCGGGTCTAACAAATAAATCCAAACCTAACCAGTCTACTGCAACAGGGTTATGATTCGGATTAATCTTTGGCATCACTTTTGATGATTCCCAAGTATGCCACCATTCATCCCAGTCTTTAGGGACTATCTTAGGAATATCCAATGGACAAAACAAAACTGACATTACTTAATCCTTATTAATTCAATAACTCGTGCACCAAAATCAAACTCCCACCATTTACCACTAGTGCCTGAACCAAAGTCATAGTTACCGGGTCTGGCATGGTGATTATTATGCCAACCTTCGCCGAATGTAAACAATGCATTGATCCAAAGATTTCTACTTTTATCTGTAGTGGGGAAATTAATATACCCCCACTTGTGATTCATATGATTACTAGTTGTACTAACCCATACGCTAATAACTGCTGGAATAATGACAACGTGCATCATTAACATTGGATCTATTAAAGCCCACGCGGCTGTCCATAAAATTAATAAACCAAAATAATATTCGTGTATAAATGTATGAAAAGGATCAAATATTAGATTTCTAATAGACCATTTATTTGGCTTATAATCATAGGCAGCAATCAACGCTTTGGTTTTACTGTAATGAGGACTATGTGGATCTTCTGGCTTGTCGCTATAACGATGATGATCTCTATGCATACCTACCCATCCTATACTACTGCCAGTAAATGCTAAAGCACCCCATATTGTACACCATCTTTCCCAAAATTTAGTTGTCTTAAAAGACTTATGCGTTAATAGTCTATGATAACCCAAACTAATACCAAAGCAACCAATAAACACATACATTAAAATACTAAACAACCACATATTTAAATTTTGTGGGAATATAAAACTATAAGCCAACACAAGAACAGTTGCAGATATCTGAATGTATGGCAGATATGCAGTATTTGATGTGAATAGTATATGCTTTAATTTTTTAGTCATGGATAACCTTTGTTTATATTTTATTTATCTGTATTATCTTTGTCAATTGTGAATTTGTAAGTGTTGCCTGTAATTTCTGTCCACACTTGATTTAATGTTCTTTGAGAAAATCCCCTATAAATCAATCCACGATTTTTAAAAAATAAATACTCTTCAAATTCTTTTATTATAGTTTCTATGTTTTCAAATCCAGTTAGCTTTTTTCGAGGCAACAATTCTCCAAACTGTTCACTAAACCCAATTATTTTTGTATTTTCAATTTCTTTTTCGCCGGGATAGACGCCTTGAATTAGCCTTTGGAACCACAGCATTTTAGTATAAGATAACATCAAACCGGGTGTCCATCTAAACCATTGATAGACTGCTGGTCTATTTTTTGCTTGTATATATTTGTCCATACCACAGTCGTGTTCGTGACATTGTCCATACCACTGTTTTTTGTAACGATAATCGTCAGACTTGAACCATCTAACATCACTCATTCCTATAATAGGTAAACCATCACCTATCAAGTCAATATATTTTAAACTAGGCAACATTCTAGGACGATCTATTTGTGCAATATCTGCAATTTCTGTAGCTTCATTTTCATAATAATGTTGTAAATTCATGTCCAGGATTTTAATATCAACATTCAAACACTTAGAAATTTCAATAGCATCGTCTACATCTTTTTTATTGTAATCATTTTCATAACGAACAACTACTACATCTGGTTTTGATCCTATACTTAAATATGATCTTAACATAATTTCACTATCTACGCCGCCACTAAAAAATATAACAGGCTTTAAGTCTGGATAGTGATCCAGAGTACTTGCCGCCGCCTTGGCTGCTTCTATTTTAAAATCATGTATAGGACCGGTATATTTACTTAAATAGCTATGAAAGACTTCATCTTTATTAGTTCTATTAGCAAAAAATTCGCCGTTGTTATAGTACCATTTGTACCAATTATTTTCAGTTCCGTGTATCATAATATTTTATATTTGTTTTAAAAATTCTATCCCAGAGTGATATGAAAAGTCCATAGTTATAGTTTCCTGTACTATGATGCATTAAATGCCACTTACCAGAAGTCAGTAAAGGTATATTGAAAAGTTTATTATGTTCTATACGTTGTGATACCAAAGAGGACCAGAAGTAATAAAAAATAATAACCCACCACTGACCTGTTAATGCAGAAAAAATAAATGTTGGTACAACTTCAGTTAACCACAAGTCTATTGTACTATCTTTTGTGTCATTGTACAATAATAGATTGTTCCAATTCCATTTAACTTCTTTTAAATTAATGACACGATGGTGGTCAATGTGATACCTTTTTAACAAAGGTACAACATGTGCTAATCTATGAATAATATATAGAATTAACGTCCATAAAAAGAAATAAAAAATTATGTTCACGGTGTATTTACAATTTCAACTGATATCTAACTGAACAGGATCTAAGCACACCTTGTCTGATATTAAATTTACGTTAGGTACACGTTCTACAATATTGAGGACTTTTTTCTGATTAATTAAATGTTGAGCATACTCAAAATTAAATTGGGTGTAATCAAAGTACTTTTTATGTGTAGCTTGTAATTCTAATTCGTGTAAGGAATCATATTTAATTCTAAATTCGGGATTAAGCATTCTTCGTTTAATAACAAATTCGTCGTCGTAATTTCTAGTACCTATAATATCTGCATAGTATCGTTTAATATGAAAATCTATTGGATCAACAGTTCGTTCTATTTCAGTTGTATATCTGCCAGTTGGCAAATAATTATTCTTTTTCCAAAGACGGTCATACAAATATTGATGGCTAGTAGATATTGTATAGTAATATTTCCAGCAATGTCTATGTTCGGCAATTTCAAAAGCCGTTTTTATTAATAATCCTATTTCAGGACGATTAAAACTAAACATAGTATCAAACTTTGAAGAAAACATTCCTGTAATATTCCAAGTATTAACAAATCTGTTTTTTAAACTATAGATGAATCGTAGTGTCACCCAAGATATTAATTTATCTTCTTCAAAATATCCCAACGCTATACATTGGTCAGAATCACCTACAAAATATTTTAAAAAGATACTATGTAAAGTTATATTATTGGGTTTTCGCATTCCGCCTGCTTTTTCCTTGAGGTCCAGAATTTCCATGGCAGCCGCATAATCGTATGATGACAAAATTTTAATCATTATTACACTTTCACTAATCTGATAATCCATGCTAATGGATCTAGTTGATACCATTTTTCATGTAGGTTCCAATTGCTGGCTTTGTAATGATGGTTATTATGCCACCCTTCACCGAACAATAATATAGCAATAGGCCAATTGTTTTTGCTATTGTCTCTGGCATTATTGTGATCTCTTGTACCATAGCTATGACTAAAATATACAAAACTATTTAAACTCCACGCACTAACTGTCAATGGCACAATATAAAAGAAATATAAAGCCCATGGACTAATTAATAATAATGCAAGTACATAGACATAGATATAAAGCATATAGTATTTGTTGATGTTAAGCTGTTCACGATTAAATAATTCTCGAATCCATTTTTTATTAACCTTGCCTCCATAATCAATCATATTATGAAAGAAAATTCGCCAGCCTTTGGTTGCTGGATCATGCGGATCTTTTTTAGTGTCTGAATAAGCATGATGCTCGCGATGAACATATACCCATCCAATTGGGCTGCCGCGACCACTAACAATTCCAAAGAATAGTGCTAGTTGTTTGATCCAATTATATTTAAATTCGAAACTTTTATGACTATAATATCTATGATAGGTCATGCTAACTCCGATGCCTCCATAGAGTAAATGACCTATAAAAATAGCACAAACTTCTGGCCAGCCCCAATCAAAAAATGGTATTCCTATAATTGTAAGTAACGTTACAACTGTTTGTACTATGAATACTTTTTTGGAACTTGCTGTTAAAAATATATCTATTAATTTTTGTTTCATACATGTATTTAATATCTTTTATCTAAAAATCAATATTTTCAGTATCTAGTACCAGCCATCCTAGTTTTTTTAAATCACTGCGAATTTCGTCAGTCACAAAACTCTCGCTTACATAGGCTTCTGTTTCCTTGTATCGTTGTTGTTGTTCTAAAGTTAAATTGTCCCATTCGCTTTGTTCTATTGGTGTAGTATCTCTAATACCGCTACAGTACCAGTCGATGTAATCGCCTTGTTCCTTCATATCTGAAACAACGCCGCCTGCACTTCTCCAACTGCAACTCCACTTTTGATCTTTTAAAATCGGCATCATGTCATTGCGTTGAAACTCATTATTGCACATTGCGGCATAGAGGTTCTGTGCATAAACATCATCGCTTTTTACTTTATCGCAGATCCAAGCATTATTGCGTAGATCGTATTCCATGTTATTTTCGCGCCATTCTTCAGTGGCTTCCCGTTCTCGTCTTAGTTCGGCATGTGATTTATAAAAATCAATCATTTCTTCTGCGGCTTCAGAGGACTTTGTACCATTTTCAACATGTTTAATCATATTGTTAATTTGAAATGTGTCTCGTTGAGGACTTTTATTCATATTGTTCAAAGTATTTAAATAAATTTGGTATTGTTTTTTCTATAGAAGTATTTAATACCTTATCCATAGTATACGTGAATTCTTTAAATTTGTCAAATAAGACTTTATCAAATTCAACTTTGTTTAATATATTCAATATTCTTTGATCAGTTAACTGTTTAGATTCTATTAATTCTGTTCTATAAGGAATTGGTAAAACCTTGTAACTAAGATAATCTTTGACATTGACCGGATATAATTCCATTATTAATTTTTTTTGTCTGCAAAATTGAAAAATTGAATCAAATTGATGAATATTATATGCCTGTAATGTATGGGCCATTTTAATAAAGAAGTTTTTATTATTAGTTTTAAACTCAAGCCATGCATCTATATTTTTATGTATAATTTCCCATTCAAACCCAGTTCTTATATAATTAGCTAGATCATCAATACCATCTACACTAATTAAAATAATTACAGCTTTGAATTTTTTCAGTTTGTCTAGAAATTTAACAGGAAAAAATGTACCATTAGTATATATACTGCATGTTAAATTTTTAGTTAAATCTTGTGTTTCTAAAAAATCTAAAAAATCAATTAGATCAGAAGTTATAAAAGGTTCGCCGCCTATAAAATTAACAGTTTTTAGACTAGTTAAATCTACATCCTTAAAAATATTATTTAAATTATAATTATTGGAATTTGTTTTTACATTTACAAACCATTTTTGTAAATGGGGATTTAAATCTACAAGTTGTTCTAATTTACTACTTTGTATTGGATTACACATTTTACAAGCAAGATTACATTGATTAGAAAAGAATACCTCAATATATTCGATAGATTTTTCTTTTCCGGATAGACTTTGATTAAATTTATTTCTTATACTTAAAAAACCTTCCTGTTCATCTATTTCGCAAGATTTACATCCTGGATGCCATGAAGTCTCCATGGTAGATTTTAAATTGCCAATGAAATTTTTATTAAAGTCAGTAAAACTTAATTCATTTACAGGAAAAGATTCTGTGGGTTTATTTTCAAAAAGACAACATGGTTTGAACTCAATGTCTTTGCTAAGTTTTATAGTTAATACATTTTCGAAAGCATTACATTTAGGCATTATTTACTTATCGAAACTATGGTCGGAGTACAAGGATTCGAACCTTGGACCCCCGCGTCCCAAACGCGGTGCGCTAACCAGACTGCGCTACACTCCGAATTGTTTTTAACTATTAGTTTTCTCTTTGTCAAATTTAGAAACTAATCGTTTGTTGTTATATGTTTTTAATACTTCGTCGTTTACTATTTTTTCTTCTTTTAAGTCACGACCAAAGATAGCGTCCCATCGAGTTTCATACTCACTTTGCGCCACACTAAATGGTCTTGGTCTACTTCCTTGTCCGCCGTCTGACATAATTATTTCCTTTAAATTAATTGGTGGAGATGGTCAGGATCGAACTGACTACCTACTGCTTGCAAAGCAGCCGCTCTCCCAAATGAGCTACACCCCCACGGTGTTCTGGAGCGGGATAAGAGAATCGAACTCTTGACCGAAGATTGGAAATCTGCTGTTTTACCATTAAACTAATCCCGCAATTAACTGTATTTATAATTCTATTCTTTCTTAGAAAGAAATTCTGCATTTTCTTTTAATGCTGTTGCTATTTGATTTTTAAATCTATCTTTAACTTCTGGCCACCAAGATGTATTTGCATAATCAAACACACCTCTACGTAATATTCGATTGTCCATGCCATCAAAATCAAATCGTTTATGCACACTTAGCCATTGTTCTGAAATAATGACTTCGCTTTGACCATCCTGCCAATAATGGTCATATCTATATTTGTCACGCAAACAGAAATTCCATACTTTGTTTAGAATTGAAAAACTTTCTTCGGGAGTTAGACCAAATATATGATATGCCGATGGGAAAGAGCAAAAGAATCCTTTCGCGCCACTTTCATTTGTAAATACTAAAGGTAGTGCATCTTTCTCGTAGCTAATCTCGAGCTCGTCGACAAAGCCTTGCTTGTGCCAATACTCAAACATATGTGAAACTTTACTCACATGGCGTCCGTATACAATGCGATATTTCTTTTCTTCTAATTCAGCAACAAACTCTGGATCTTCTTTTTTCATATCTTCATATGCTAAGATATGATTGGTCCAGCTAGTTCTGCTCCCTAGAGCACCTTTAATAGTGCGTAGCCACACAATAGGCTTTCTAGTAACGTCCCATGGATTATTGTTATGCCATTCTAATGCTTCCTTGTGGCCAAATAAGCCGGGATGACCTTCTTCATTGAGTTCGCCTGTTACCCTGTGAAATTTGCGTAGAGTTTCATCGCTGCCATATGCCAGCGATTTACCAAATGTTGTGTTTTGTTTCATTTCGGCCATGTTACCAATCATGCTACAAAATTTAACTTCATCCTCAGCAGTCATTACTTCGACTTTAGGGCCTTGAGCAACTACTGCAATATTTGTACTGATCAATTTAGCAATTTCATTTGCTTGTTCTTGAGTTGCATTGGCAAAATCAAAATCGCCTAGCAGTACAGTCCAACCGTTTTCGTGTAATGTATATTTCATTTTAATTTGCTTTCTGTGAGATTCTATCTCTAATGTTTTGTCTCAGTGCCTGCGTAATTTGTCTACTAAACGCTGGTTTAGCTTCTACCCACCAAGTTGTATTAGTGTAATCTACTGCACTTCTTTGCATAAAACGAGTTTTCATTCCGGCAAATTCAAAACGCTTATGTGTAGATAACCATTGTTCTGCAATTACAATTTCACTGCCTCCGGGAATCCAATCATGATGATAAATGTATTTCTCTTGTAAACAATAGTTCCAAATACGTTCTAGTATCGGCAAACTTTGTTCTCTAGTCATTCCGTAAAAACTGAATGTTTGTAGAAATGGCAAATAAAAGCCTTTACGTCCACTTTCGTTAGTAAAGACTAACGGCATAGCACTCTCATCGTTTTTAACTTCTTTTTTTAATTCACCAAAGTCACTCCAATAGCTATACATAGTAGTATGCCCGCCTTCGGCATGCCAGCCGCAAACAATGCGATAGTTCTTTGCTTCTAAGTCTGCTATAAATGCAGGATCTTCTTTTTTCATATCTTCGTAGGCCAATTGTGTATTAGTCCAACTAGTTCTACTACCTTCTGCACCACTTATGGATTTTAAAAATACAACTGGCTTGCGTTTAGGATCCCACGGAGTATTATTATGCCAATCAAGTTCTTCATCGTGACCAAATAGTCCAGGGTGCCCTTCTTCATTTGTTGCACCAGTAACACGTTGTATCTTATTACCAACTTCGTCATTGCTCAATGCAATAGCACGACCCCATGCTGTATCATCGTGATATTCTTCTAAATTTCCTATCATGGAACAAAACTTAACTTGATCTTCTGGAGTCAAACTTTCGACATTTGTCCCTCGTGCTACAACTGCAACATTGGTACTTACTAATCTAGCAATTTCATCTGCTTGAGCCTGTGTGGCATTTGCAAAATCAAAGTTTCCTAGTAAGACTGTCCATCCGTTTTCGTGTAGTTTATATTCCATGATTATTCCTTAATTAGTGTTTAGCTACCTACACCACATAGGCCCTAAACTGGGCGTTTGCTCCGTCCAACTATTTTTCTATTTAGACAGTATAGTCTCTGCCTTTGTGATTTCTCAAGTCGCTTTAAACAAGCCTTGCGGTAGATCCAATGCACCGTAGCGTCTGTGGTTTGCTAATTACCCACTTTGCTAACGTCAAAGTGTAACACGGGTTAAATACTATTATGCAATCCTATGACATTGTCACTGAAGCAGGTCTACATTTTCATGTAAGCCTAAGTAAACAAGGTATCTGCTATATTATAGTTAAAGACATTTTTAGCAATGGTTTTGACATGCAATACTTTAATAACTTAGATAGTGCTTTAGATTACATCTATAGTTTATAAATTTATTCATAAATGGCATATTCTTTGTATTTTGCCAAACTCTTCTTTAATAATTTTTCGTGCTCATCTTTATCGATTTCTAAATGCAAATATATTGTCCATCTATTAGCATCTTCTAATACTCCATGAGATCCTACAGTTTGTGTTAATACATAAGTGTCGGTTTCTTCGGGCATATTACAATATATACGCTTATCGTTTGAAACAACATACAACCCATTCTGGCGTTTTCCTGTTAGTATAACTCTGTATCCAGACGGCTCATTGCTATTATTATTTTCCCATAAATTAAGATCTTTATTAGGATTGGTAAAATCACAATGCTGACTTACATCTTTTATTTGTCTGTTTAACTTAACATTTCTAATACTTTTATACGGAAGATTTTCAATCCATTCAACAATTTCTGGAAATAGTTGTAATTCAGATATTAATTGTGTTTTGGAATAAGGATTTATTCCCTGATCATCACTTACTTCTGCGGTTAATTTAGCTATATTCCAAGCATACCATTTATTATTATTATTGCCAAAATATTCTATTAGCTTATTGCTACTTGGAAATTTTGGTAAGTCTATTGGGCACCAGAGTAACTTTTTCATATTAATTTTTAAATAATTTGCCAGTTTCGTACATATCAACCATAGTTTGTATGTCTTCTTCAAAGCACATCTGAAGGTTAATACGATAATCGTCGTTGTTATTGTGTAAACTATGTACTTCTTGTGTGTTAAAAAATACTGGACTATTATTTGTAAACTTACAAGTTGTAATAAGATTATCTTTATCTTGATTCCAAAAATAAGTAGACGGATAGTTTATAGTAGGATGAATGGGCATCATAAGCACAGTATCTCGTCCTACTTTTTTATCTTTATGTTTAATAACTTCTGAATTAGGTTTATGCATTACTAGCATTGCCCACGTATTTAAATTAAATGATTTCTTTAATTCTAACACTTCGGGAATTAAAGAATACAACAGCTCACCGGTTATGTAATTATTACCATCATACTCGTTGGGCTGATGGGAGAATGCTGTGAATTTATCAACGTTATCAAAAACAGTTTGTCGTATCTTATCAATCAATTCTTTAGAAATGATTTTTTTATTTAACGTATAAAAATATGGTAGCATATAAAATTGGTTGCGGGACTTGGATTTGAACCAAGGATGGCAAAGGCTTATGAGACCTCGCTGGTGACCGAACCCTCCCCGCGGTATATTATTTATTTTACTAATCTAAATGTTGGCGGAGTGGACGGGACTCGAACCCGCGACCCCCGGCGTGACAGGCCGGTATTCTAACCAACTGAACTACCACTCCTATGTTATGCACACTTCTGCAATAACTTGTTAACTTCTATTCTAAATATACTTTCTTTCTCAGGCCAAGCATAAATGTATTGTCCTGCAAAGTCTTTGACCAACAACCATGTAATGCCTGCGGCTGTGTACATGTGTGTCTCTGCCTCATAACCTGGGATAGACCTATCAAAGTTAATAAGGCCATCGCCATAGTCTTGGCCATTAGTCCTAATCCAATCTGCCACACTTTGTACTTCTCTGTCTGTATTAGGACCTTGTCCACCTAAGTTAGCTACTACAAAAATTTTGTTAGTAGGTGTAATTGTCATAGTCTTAAACAAACTACGTCCTAGCTGCCTAATTTGGTCTTTAATGTTACCAGGTAGTGCCGCTACTTGGTGGAAGTCTGGTACCAAGTATCCCGCCTTCCTTAGTGCATATTCTGCGGTTGTTGCCAATGTAGTAGTCTTAACTAAAACTGTGGGCAAGGTCTCTGGAGGCTTGGGCTCAACTCCGCTGTCATTAAACAGTATTGTATCTTCCAAAGACATACTTACTGTGGCTTCTAAGTCAATGTAATTCTCATCCAAGTATGCAGGCAAGTCGTCATCAAGTTTGATGTCTAGCATCTTACCTAGCATATCCTGCATGGCCTGTGTAGGTTTAATTCTACCTACTGCATCCAGTGTTTTAGAAACATTGGCCTTGTTAATGTTTACAACTTTAGGCTTGTCCTGTTTAGGTTCCGTTTTAGCCTTAGGTTGTTCCGTGTGTTTAACAATAGGACGGGCTGTACCCGTTTTAAATATATTATCTAAGTCTATCTTAGTTTGCGGTTGTGTTTGTGTTTGTGTTTTTCTTGTTGCCATTATATCACCATGATGGAAGTTTCTTCATTTTAGCTGTAAGTTTGATACCCACAGACTTTAATACTTCTCTACGCATCTTATCTCGTTGCGTACGACCTACCTTTGTCATATTGTTAGTGCCTAGCAGTTCTCTACTGTACATTGTCCAACTTACTGCATGTTTGGCAATGAGAGGCTCCTGCTCTACCCATCTACCTTTAATAACATGCTGTGCATATTCCAAACTGCTACGTGGGCCCAGTGCCATCCAGGGCTTTATCTTTTCCCAATCTTTGGCTATAACATCCTGACAAAAGGCATTGAACTCGCCGGGGTAAGTTTTGAGGCTCTTAACATGCTTAACGTTAATGCCTGTTTCTTTTAACACGTATTGTGTTAATTCATATACCCTGTTAATTTCTGCCTGGTGCACCGGATCCACAACTTGTCGGTATCCATCACCTAGTAGACCTCCAAGACCCCACTTAGTGGCAGCCTGTGTTGTCTGCTTTAACATGTACTCTTTGTACCTGTCTTCTTGTTTGGTCAGTATCTGACCAACAACAGGATGCTCTTTAAAACGGGCGTGTTCTTTCTCGCAGATGACCATATCCTGGGCGTCGTGTATGTCCACGTGTCCTGGTCTTTTTGTAATATGGAACTGGAACTTCTTACCATTACGGTCTCTCCAGACATGCAATGGGCCGTCGTCGTTGTAATTATGGAACTGGCCGGTAGCGGTGGTGCACCATTGTGTGCCTGCACCCAGTAACTTAGCGGCTTTGGCAGTAGTAGGAATGGCCAATTGTCCATAAGGACCATTGTATAACACTTTACTGTCTTTAACAACAGGAAAGGTGCCTACGTATTTTTTAGTTTCTGCTACGCCAATTTTAGGCTTTACAATATCATCTATGACCTTGGCCAGTTCGTGATACCTAAATTGGTTAATGTCTCGCTTTTCTAAGCGAGGTTTTAGTTTGTCAAAGTTTTCTAATACAGTTTTAACTCTTAGTGTATCTTCAAATTTAAACTGTTTGTTAACTAGTTGGTGGGCCAGCCAAGGAACATACTGCAAGTTCTTTGTAGGATCCATTTTCTCTAGTGCTATAACAATGTCATCTGCACTTAGTGAGGTCTCAAACATTACATTTGTAAACCTATGTTTAAATTTTTCTACAGTTATTTCACGTTTGGACATTGTGTCTCCCTTGTGTAAAGATTATAGTATACTATAGATGTCATTTTATGTCAATTTGCATTTTGCCAAGGCATATTGAAACACACTAACTACCTTGGTATGTACTAAAGTACATAGAACCGCTACGACCCTATCTTTAATGTACTTCAATATGGTGCCCTAGGACGGACTCGAACCGACACGCCTTTCAGCACTGACTTCTAAGACCAGCATGGCTACTAATTTACAAATCCCGCATAAATATTTACATGTATATAGCATATTTAGATTTTCCTATTATCCCCGATGATTTATTAGAATCAGTCGAGGATATATTTAATAAACCTAGATATGAAAGTGTTGTTAAACAAGATTACTTTCAAACAAGACTTGTAAATAAAAATTTAGAAGACTGGCTTGAAAAGAATCTACCTTGTAAGTTTGTGGTGCGATATCAAATCATATATCCTGGTTTGCCTATACACAAAGATATGGGAGGCAGAAAACTAGTATACAACTATTTACTAGTACAGGGAGGTGATAATGTGAAAACTATGATATTTGATGATAATAAAAAACTATTACAATCAGAAACATTACCATTAAAAACATGGCATAGTATTAAGACTGATATGTATCACGGAGTGTTTGGGATACACAAAGATACTCCTCGTATATCGTTAAGTGTAACCCCTTCAATATAATTTGGAGTAGGTGTCAGGGATCGAACCTGCGACATTCTGCTTGCAAAGCAACCGCTCTCCCAACTGAGCTACACCCCAAAACATATAAAAACACACTTCATGAGCATGAGCCCACTTGTCACTGTTAGGTTAGAGTGTGTTTTTATATGCTCTGCGTCCCCCGGCGGTAATTATAGTACAAAAAGATATGACGCTATCATACCCCTCACACGTACCTTCCACCCGCTTCCCGACAGGGACCGTTCTCGCATTGCTAGCGGCCTTTGGGTTTAAAGACTACCACCCGTAGTTGTCACACTACTTCTCATCCTGCGGGTCACAGTATCCGGAGACACCCGGAACGTTCTTATAAATAGGTATATGAGCAATTATACACCTATATCATTTGATTACGATGCCATAAAAATTAAAAATTCTTTAGAAAACAATAATGCAACAGGTCCCAGAGTATGTAACTCTAATGAAATTGAATCTGTTAATAATATACTAAAACTAAAATATCCAATAATTGAAATGTTATTTTTTGGAATGAGACCAAATATAACTGGTCCTATTCATTTAGATGTACTACCTAATACTACATCGCCTCTGATATTTGCTTTAAACTTGCCTCTTCGAAATTGCAATCAAATACGTATGTACTGGTTTGATAAAAAAGATAAAGAAAGTCCTGATAAATTTTATCACGGTGATGTATATGATACTAAACTTGTTAAGCTAGACCGAGAAGATGCCGAATGTATTGATCATGTAGATTATACGCAACCTCATATAGTAAAAGTTAATAAATTTCATTGCGTAGAAAACCAGGATCAACTTAATCCTGGTTATTTTATAAGTTTGAGATTTAATACTAAAATCAGTGAACAAGACATAATTGACTTGTTTTCTTAATTAGATATTAAACCTAAATTATTAAAATACTCAACACCTTCATAATAACTTAGCTTGCATGTTTGAATGCCTAAAAGGTATCTATACTCATCTGTAGGATTGAACACACAATGATACTTTTCACTTACATTTAAAAAAGATAATTTTTTAAAATTATAAGGAACAATATAAGGTCTATGTATATTAGTGGTATCAACAGTGGTATATGTATTTCTTCTTTCAAATGATTTTAAAATATCTTGATCAGTGATATAAGTCACTTGATCTTTATTTTGTTTTAATGGAAGATTAATAACACAGGTTCTCTGTGGATGTACGTCTTTATGCCATACAACATAACAAGCAGGTTCGATTCTAGTTATTGCCATACTGCATTTAAAATCTAAGATAAATTTATCTATTCTCGGATCCAATGGTAATGAAAAATAATCTCCATAGTGGTTAGTGGGAGATTTTGCAGTATATTGAAAATTCACTGCTAGTTCATATAGCTGATCTAGAACATCATCTGTTAATTCAATATCTATTTCTGCAAATTTATCTAATGTCATAATGTTTATTTATATGGTAGAGCGTAGGAGAATCGAACTCCTCTTACCGACGTGAAAGGCCAGTGTCCTAACCGATAGACGAACGCTCCGAAAACTATGGTGGAGGAGACAGGGATCGAACCTGCGACCTATTGCTTGCAAAGCAACCGCTCTCCCAACTGAGCTACACCCCCCACATAAAACTTGGCTCCCCAGACACGGTTCGAACGTGTGACCAACGGATTAACAGTCCGCTACTCTACCGACTGAGCTACTAGGGAATATCCTGGTGGGTCGTGACAGGCTCGAACTGCCGACATTCTGCGTGTAAGGCAGACACTCTACCAACTGAGTTAACGACCCGATTATCGTGTAAATTTTCTTACTAACAAAATCCAATAATATTTGATACTACGGGTTGGCATAAATGCCAATGTCTCAAAGTTAATGCCAACCTCTTTGGGAATATTTCCATAGGCTTTGTCAAGCACTTCTTTAGTTGTCATGTAATACCTTTTCTATTATGGTGGAACGGGTGAGATTCGAACTCACGGAGCATAATAAAACACTCGACAGGTTAGCAACCTGCTGCCTTCGGCCACTCAGCCACCGTTCCAATATACTTACTTATAAATATAACTCACACTAATGTCCTGTAGCTAGAACAGGCCTCACACTCCTTAGAATGTCGCAGTCACACTTTAGTGTAAGTTAAAAAGGAGAAACCACTGTTGCAAGACCTAGTGTCCCATTGCTGAGAGAAGTATCAAGGCGATGTGGTTTCAAAACTAGATGTAGCCGAGGGAGTTGCACCCTGCTAGTCAGCAAAGACAAATCTATCTCTGCCCGTAACTACTACTGCTACATAACTTGGTGCCCCAGAGGAGACTCGAACTCCTACACCTCTCGATAGTGGCTTCTAAGACCACCGCGTCTACCATTCCGCCACCGGGGCATTCATATGTAAAAATACTATAGGGAGGATATAAACTCAGCACCACCTGTTAGTTTACATTTTTTCTCATTACAGCCTACTGTTTAATCTGTCGCATTCCCGGAAGATGTTCCCTATTTCAACCGCTCGTTGCCTTTGGTATAGGCTCAGGTATCTATTTCGGGCTTCCTGCTTCATGGGTATCCGGGCCGAGCATTTCTGCTACGTAGCACCGTTCGTTCACCCCTAACAGAGTAGGTAACCTATAATACATTTACATATGAATGACGCTTCACAGCGTTTCATATGTGGGATAACTTTTTAAAGAACATTGTTAATTGCTTAACATAGAACTATTATAAC
>Ga0209191_1000567_pt1 | contig 28388 bp, 35 predicted proteins | sample S_130626_EF_Meta_FD_187320 | JGI IMG/M metagenome (GOLD analysis project Ga0209191, IMG submission 187320) | Freshwater microbial communities from Lake Simoncouche, Canada to study carbon cycling - S_130626_EF_MetaG (SPAdes) (version 2) | ecosystem: Environmental > Aquatic > Freshwater > Lake ...
AAAAGGAACAGGCAATGAAAGAAGCTAATATATTTGAAAGTTGGGCAAATCTTATTCTTGAAGGCACAATTGCATTGCCTGATACAAAAGAAAAACAGGCACAACTTATTGAACTTTTAAGTCAAGAGCTGCCAGTAGGTCCTGAAGCTATTAATGCTACAGAACAACTTGCTGATTTGTTTAATGATGATGAATTATTTGATAAATTAAGTGAATTGGCTAGCGAAAATGCTGATGCTGACGCACGAGATATTATATTACAAAGATTAGAAGAATTAAAAGATCACCCTGACGTAGCACAAGTAATAGGGCAATTAGCTAATTCATCTGATGAAGAAGAAGTAGATGAAGGAGTTGGCAAATACATTGCTGGACTTGGAGCAGCTGCTGCAATTGGCGCAGGAGGTTATGGTCTTGGAGCACATAACTCTAATAATAATGGCTTTAGTAATCCACCTTCAGCCGAATGGACTCAATCTACATCACAAAAACAAAAACCCGTAGCAGCTCCTGTTGCTAAAAAACAAGGTAATGGTTTTAGTAATCCACCACCGAAAAGTTGGACTAATGGATCAGGGGAGTCAAGGCTAATAAACAAAAAAGATGATTTTGAAGAAGAGTCAGAAGATCCACTTATTCAATTACGCCGCAGTGCTGGTATGAAAGATGAAGGTATTGGACGAGCAGCCGGCGAAATAGCAGGCACAGTTGCTGGAGGATTTACTCCAGTACCTTATGTAGCTTCACCAGCATTAGGTTATGCGGGGGGCGAATTAGGTGATTGGGCTGAGAGAAAAATAAGAGGGCATGGAGATGAACATGCCAAGGATTATGAAGATGAAGAAGTTGACGAAATGTCACTGTTAGGTCCAACAGGTGATATTGCTAACGGCATAGGTCGTTCTATTAGCAAAGCAGCAAATCGTCATTATGATAACGCTGTAAATGCTCCGGAAAAATGGCTTGATAAAAAATTAGGCAACCCAGAAGATGTTGATGAAGGCGCATTTGCGCGAGCATTGAGTCATTTAGGTGGCATCGGCGGTGCAGCAATTGGGCATAAAGCATCAAAAGGAAATCAGCATGGCGCAAAAAGTGGACATTTGATTGGCAAAGCAGTCGGTGATACTGCTGGTCAATGGATTGACAATAAAGTAGATAAATGGCTTAATAGATCTCCTAGTGCTAGTTCTGCCACTGATGATGATGACTTTGACACAGTATATACTCCGCAAAAACAAGCTGAACCAGCTAAAGAAAAACCTGCGGCAACAGCATCAACAGAAAAAAAATCACGCACGGGTGGAAAGAAACCAGGTGAAACAAGTGAGACTCCTGAAGCAAAAAGAAAACGTGAAGCTCGTGCTAGAGCAAAATCTGCTAAAATTTCGGGCCCTGCCCCAGCAACCACAGAAAGTCGAAATTGGTTAGAAGGTCAATATGGCCACTCTGGCAGAATGAAACCAGTGACCGGTGGTGATCCAGATACACTTGACCGTCTGAAATTTTTATCAGGTATTACTAAATAGATAAATAGAATGTAAGAATAAAATGGTAAAGTTACTAAATTAAGTTTACCATTTTAGTAGTGAACACATACCTACCTGTGTATAATTAATAGGCAAGCAACTAAAACAGGCAATATGGCCAAGCAACAAAATGAAACCGTATACATATCTTATTAGATGGACCAAGTTAAACATTAGCTACTATGGCGTTAGGTACGCACAAGATTGCAACCCAAGTGATCTATGGAATCCATATAAAACCTCATCCAAACACGTAGCAAAATTCATTGCTGAACATGGCGAACCAGATGTTGTTCAAGTTCGTAAAACATTCATTGAAGTTACTGTTGCCCAAAACTGGGAGCATCGTGTGTTAAAAAGAATGAAGGTAGTTAGCAGCGATAGATGGTTAAATCGAACGGACAACAAATCTATTTCTCCTCAATATGGAGAAGATCATCCACATAAAAAAGGTGAACTATCGCATATGTATGGGGTAAAACGACCAGATATTTCAGATAGACAAAAAGAACGTTTTGCTAATAAAAATCATCAATTTTTGGATCCTACTGTAAGAGCTAAGGCAGTAGTAACTCGTAGTGGTGATCGTCATCATATGAAGCGACCAGAGGTAGCAGAAAAAGTATCGGGTGAAAATCATTATTCTAAGGAAGAAGGATATGTATGTAAAACTTCAGGGAGTAATAATCCAATGAAGTCAGGCTACAAATATCGTAAAATTATTTGTCAATACTGTGATAAAGAATATGGAGCAAGTGGATTAAATAGGCATGAAAACTTTTGTAAAAATAATTTAACCAATTTAGTAGTGAACACAGACCAAGATGTGTATAATAACTTGGCAATCAACTAAAATCTAAGAATAATTTAGATAGGCATCACATTTAATTTAAAAAGGCATCAATATTATGGCTAGTTTACAAGAAATCCGTGCTCGTTTAGCACAAGCAGACAACAAGCAAGGCAATCAATCACAAGGCGACAACTCAATTTATCCACATTGGAATATTGCAGAAGGCACCGCCGCAGTACTCAGATTTATCCCAGACGGCAATACAAAAAACACTTTCTTCTGGCAAGAACGTGCGATGATTCGTCTTCCATTCGCTGGCATTAAAGGCGAAGCAGAATCCAAACAAGTACAAGTTCGTGTACCATGCGTAGAAATGTGGGGCGAAGCATGTCCTATTCTAGCAGAAGTTCGTACCTGGTTCAAAGACAAATCACTTGAAGATATGGGTCGTAAATATTGGAAAAAGCGTGACTATATTTTCCAAGGCTTTGTTCGTGAGAATCCTATTGCTGACGACAAGACACCAGAAAATCCAATCCGTCGTTTCATCATCGGTCCACAAATATTTACATCAATCAAATCAGCACTTATGGATCCAGAATTGGAAGAATTGCCAACAGACTATCTGCGTGGCTTAGACTTCCGTATTAGCAAAGGTACCAAAGGTGGTTATGCTGATTACAGTAGTTCTAAATGGGCTCGTAAAGAATCAGCACTTACAGAAGCTGAGCAAGCAGCAATTGAACAATATGGTTTGTTTGATCTTTCATCGTTCTTACCTAAGCGTCCAACTGAAGTTGAGTTGAATGTTATGAAAGAAATGTTTGAGGCGTCAGTTGATGGACAGAGCTATGACACAGCACGTTGGGGTCAATACTTCCGCCCAGCTGGATTGAGTGCTGCTGCAGCATCTGGGTCTACATCTGTGCCAGCTGCGGAAGACGATGACGAGCCATTCGTTACTACTTCTAAAGTATCAACTACTAAACCTGTCAGTAGTTTTGATGAGGATGATGATGTTCCAGTGGCATCAGCAGCAGTAAAAACTCCAGCTCCATCTTCAGATAAAGCCCAGGATATTCTAGCACAAATTCGTGCTCGTCAAAAGGCCTAAGCACTAAGCCATCAATAATACGGGGTAACTCCCCGTATTATTAGCAGTACAAAAATAAAAGGATTAAACATGGCTAAGCCCTATGATTTTAGTAAATTTAGGAAAGACATAACCAAATCAATTGAAGGTATGTCTATTGGATATAATGATCCAACTGATTGGATTTCAACAGGTAATTATGCTTTAAATTATCTTATCAGTGGTGATTTCAATAAAGGTATTCCATTAGGCAAAGTAACAGTATTTGCAGGCGAATCAGGTGCAGGAAAAAGTTATATTTGCTCAGGTAATATAGTTAAAAACGCACAAGATCAAGGCATTTTTGTCGTACTAATTGATACAGAAAATGCACTAGACGAATCTTGGTTACAAGCACTTGGTGTTGATACTGATGAAAGCAAGTTACTTAAACTCAATATGGCTATGATAGATGATGTAGCTAAGACAATCGCAACATTTATGAGCGATTACAAAACACTATTAGAAGGTGAACGTCCTAAGGTCTTGTTTGTTATTGACTCACTGGGTATGTTGTTAACTCCAACTGATGTTAAGCAGTTTGATGATGGTGATATGAAAGGTGACATGGGTCGCAAACCTAAAGCACTTACATCACTAGTTCGTAACTGTGTCAACATGTTCGGCAGCTACAATGTAGGTATGGTCTGTACCAATCACACATACGCAAGCCAAGATATGTTTGACCCTGATGATAAAATTTCAGGCGGACAAGGATTCATCTATGCTTCTAGTATTGTTGTTGCTATGAAGAAAATGAAGTTGAAAGAAGATGAAGATGGCAACAAAATCTCTGATGTTATGGGTATTCGTGCAGGATGTAAAGTAATGAAAACACGATACGCAAAACCATTTGAAGGTATGCAGATCAAGATTCCTTACGAAACAGGTATGAATCCATACAGCGGCATGGTAGATTTAGCTGAAAAGCGTGGAATGTTGAAGAAAGAAGGCAACAGTTTAGTATTTATCACTCCTGACGGTGAAGTTATAAAATTTTTCCGTAAAAAATGGGAAGCAAATGAAGATGGTTGCCTAGATAAAATTATGGAAAACTTTGGAAAACATCCAGAAACAGTAAGTATTGATGACATAATTACGGAGGAATGAAAATGTCAGTAGATTTATCAAGAGAAATTTATAACGAGTTAAAACGTTTTATCAACGTAGTTGATCGTGACGAAGCAGCAGAAACATTGGTATCAGTACTAATTGACAACGATATTTCTGCTGATGATATTAAGAATGCTTACAAGGGCGAAGCAGATATTAAAAAAGCACTTGCTAGCTATCTTAAAGATCATCTAGAAGAAGAGGATGAAGACGATTACTACGATGACGAAGACGACGATTATGAGGACTAATCATGTGGTATAGTCGTGTAACAGCTAATTTAGGTGCTATTCCAGATTTTATTGCACACTATGAGGCTGAACATGCAGATGCTAAAAAAGAATGTCGGGTAGGCGGGCTTATTGAAAAAAATATTACTGCCCTACCTGGCATTACTGAGCATAGATTTAATCAATTACAAGAAATTGAAGCTGTATTAAATCATCTTAATATTCAATTACGTAAGATACGAAGAAAACATTTTCAAAAATACCTAGAAGGATATGCTCGTGCTTTAACTAGTAGGGATGCCGAGAAATATGTAGATGGCGAAGACGAAGTTATTGACTTTGAAACGCTTATAAACGAAGTGGCATTGTTAAGAAATCGTTATCTAGGTATAATGAAAGGACTTGAGTCTAAAAACTTTATGCTTGGGCATGTTGTTAGACTTAGAGCAGCGGGAATGGAAGACGTACACTTATAAAATGAAAACAGCCACGATTGTAATTAAAGACGAAGTTAACATCAAGATTGAAGGACTTGAACTTGATGCTCGCAAAAAATTAGTCAATACTTTCAAATATGAAGTGCCAGGTGCCAGATATCAGCCTGCTGTCAGACTAGGTAGATGGGATGGAAAAGTTGCGTATTTTCAATTAGGCGGTAGCACTTTTGTGAATCTGTTGCCTGAAATTATACCTATTTTAGAAAATTATAATTACGATATACAACTTGATGATCAACGAGATTACTCAACAAATTTTACATTTGAGCAAGTAACAGAAGAATCATTTTCTCATATTAACTGGGCTGAAGGCCATCCCATGGCAGGTCAGCCAATTAAATTGCGAGACTATCAAGTTGAAATTATCAATAATTTTTTAGCAAATCCTCAATCTATACAAGAAATTGCTACAGGTGCTGGTAAAACTATTATGACAGCAGCACTAAGTCAACGATGTGAAGCGCATGGTAGAACCATAGTAATTGTACCAAACAAATCCTTAGTCACACAAACTGAAAAAGATTATAAAGGACTGGGATTAGATGTAGGAGTATACTACGGTGATAGAAAAGATATAGGCAAAACACATACTATTTGTACATGGCAAAGCTTAAATGTCTTATTGAAAAATAGTAAAGATGATGTAATCGCATGGACGACTATGGGCGCATTCTTGCAAAATGTTGTATGTGTTATGGTTGATGAAGTTCATATGGCTAAGGCAGATGCGCTTAAAACTTTGCTTACCACAGTAATGAGTCGCATACCAATTAGATGGGGTCTTACGGGCACTGTGCCTAAGGAGCCGTTTGAGTTTCAAGCATTGAAATGTAGTCTAGGATCAGTTATCAATCAATTATCTGCAAGTGAATTACAGGATCGTGGTGTACTAGCACAATGTCATGTGAATATTATACAGATGATTGATCACGCAGAATTTAGTAACTATCAAAGTGAACTAAAGTTTTTATTAGAAAATAGTAAAAGATTAGAAACTATGGCTAAGCTTATTGCTCAGGTAAATTTAACAGGCAATACATTAGTATTAGTTGACCGTGTAGCAGCAGGTCATTCTCTAGTAGAATTACTAGGAGATCAAGCTGTTTTTGTCAGTGGCGCGACTAAAGGAACTAAACGAGATGAAGAATACAATGAAGTGGCAACTAGCACAGATAAAATCATCGTGGCAACTTACGGAGTGGCAGCAGTTGGAATCAATATTCCTCGTATCTTTAATCTGGTCCTTGTTGAGCCGGGTAAGTCTTTTGTCAGAGTAATTCAAAGTATCGGTAGAGGTATTAGAAAAGCTGAAGATAAAGATCATGTACAAATCTGGGACGTAACTTCAACTTGCAAGTTTGCTAAACGTCATTTAACTAAAAGAAAACAGTTTTATAAAGAAGCAAACTATCCATTTACTCAGGAGAAACTAGAATGGAAATAAAGTACTTGATATTTACCAACTTATATTGTAAAATAACAACATGCGTATTTTAACACTTGACAATGAGCACTACGAATTAGATCATCTTCCAGAAGAAATAGATGATATGCGGTTTGCTATTTTAGATAATTCCAACCCACATGATCCAGATTATCATTATATTCCATTGATCTTTCTGGAAAGTTTTAATAGTCCAGCATTGGTACTACAGATAGGTGAATATAAAATTCGTATGCCAGTAGATTGGCAACTACTTATTGGTGATCCTGCAGCGGGTGATCTAGAAGTTATTCCATTGTCTGCTCTTAATGACAGAGGATTTCAAGCATTTCAATTTAACCCACTTACCAGTTTCAGACCTAGTTTTCTAGATGTTGAAATATTAGATGTATATCAAGATGTAGCATGGTACGCTCCAAAACTTAAGAATGGACAGCTGTTGTGTGTACCCTTGAATGATGGGCTAAAGCCTGAGTGTGTTTATTTCGTTAAAGATATTAGCCGCACATGTGAAATAGTTAATTATGGAAAGTCATTTTAACATGACAAAAATTACAGCAAATAAAACTAAAGATCAATATGATCCAGGTGATAATCCTATTGCTCCTAATAGAATGGCAGTTAAGGAAAAGATGGTCGTAGACTTAGAAAGTATGGTTAATAATCTTCAGGCAGCAAATGCTGCTAATGTAAAAATTATTGAAAAAATGCAGCGAGACATTACCAGATTGAAGGATCAAATCAGCGAATTAGCAGGAAAAATTACTCGTGGATAAACTTAGTATTGCCAATGAAATGGCATGTTTTGATCGAAAGGATCGTGATTTTTATGACAATCTTACTGATGATGAGAAGAAAAAGTTTAGTAATTTCTTAATGATCAGATGGGGAAGCAGCGTAAATGGTAGCAAAGAAATGCAAGAGTATTACTTAATTGCTACTAATGAGCGTTTAAATAAACATTTTTTTGATATCAACAAGCATCCTAAATTACAATGGTTATGTGCTACTACAGTAAGTCCCGGTATGGGAACACAGCGCCATAATTGGATTTCTCTTAAAAAGAAAGAAGCAGGTGTTAATAGCATTAGAAAACAACTTGGTGAATTATTTCCTCATTTAGAGGATGATTCACTTGATTTAATGGCAACTCTCAATACTCAGAAAGATATCAATGAGTATTTGAAAAAATTAGGTCTAGGAAAGTGAGTTATATTTGTCAATATTGTAAAAAATCTTTTGTAAAAGAATCTAGTCTAGCTGTGCATTCGTGCGAGCCAAGGCGTAGACGACAAGAAAAAGATGAGGCTGGTGTTCGGTTGGGATTTCATGCCTACTTAAAATTTTACGAATTGACGCAAGGGTCCACTAAATTAAAAACTTATGATGACTTTTGTGAAAGCCCATATTACAAAGCATTCGTAAAATTTGGAAGATACTGCGTAAGTACACGAGTCATCAATCCAGCACGATTTACTGAATGGGTATTGAAGCAAAACAAAAAACTAGACTATTGGTGTAGTGATAAACTGTATGAAGAATATCTTTTATTTTATCTTAAAGTAGAAACTATGGAAGACGCATTGGCCAGGGCAATTGAGCATACAATAACATGGAGTGAAAACAAAGGATCTCCTTCTCATGATTATCTGCGCTATGGCAATCATAATGCTATTACGCAGGCTATTGTTGCTGGAAGAATTAGTCCATGGGTATTATATAATTCTGAATCAGGTCAAAAGTTTTTGTCTGATATGAACACAGAACATCAAGCTATGGTATGGCCATATATTGATCCAGATGTGTGGACTAAAAAGTTAAAAGAAGATCCAGCTAATCGTATAGAAGCACAAGAGCTACTTAAAAAGGCGGGTTGGTGATGGCAGATATTGACTTAGATTTGGCAGATAGAAATCAAGTATTAAAACTTATACAATCTATTCCTGCTATGCAATTTCAGCAAGGACAAGTGCGTAGGCACAATTCTGGAGTATATACTACAGATATTCCATATGATCCAATTAATCAATGTGCCGCGATAGATTATGAAACTGCGGCAAAACGCGGCTATTTTAAAATTGATTTGTTGAATGTATCAGTTTATCAGCTTATTAAATCTCAAACTCATTATGAAGAGCTATTATCTAAAGATCCTCCTTGGACTAAATTATGGACTGATCCAGAATGGAGCAAACAAGTAATACATGTTGGAAGTTACACAGATTTATTGGCAAAAATGAAACCAGATACTGTACCACGCATGGCAGCTTTTATAGCAATCATACGGCCTGGCAAAGCACATTTACAAAACTGTAGTTGGCCTGAAGTGTTTCAATCTGTTTGGGATGGTGATAACAGCAGAGGCTTTATTTTTAAGAAATCTCACAGCATATCCTATGCAACTTTAGTGGCATTGCATATGAATCTGCTAGATGAAATTAGTCAGGCATCCGACGAACAAGTGTAATTGATTTTCTTTTGCTTTTTTTACGGGCTAGTTCAGCTAAGCTACACACGGGTCCATGTAAGATTTCAAGGTCTTTGTTTGCAAAAGTTCGTATATAACTACGAAATGGTTCCCATTCTTGCTTAAGAAATATGTTAATAGGTATAGATCGGTTACTTTCCCACCACCAAATGTTGGCAAGTTCTAAAAATAGCTGTTTTTCTGTTAGGTTTGAAATACTGCCAAAGTCGTAAATCGTGGTAATAGCATCATCTCTATTTTGTATTATCCCTACATATTCTTGAGAAGAATATATACATAGCGTTATGAATGGATATTTCTCGCTTAGTTTTTCAAAAAGTTCTTTGTTCATTTTGCAGCATTTTTCATATGTCAATATTTATGTTACCAAAATAACTTGTTAAATATCGCTAAATAGTATCATGTATTCAACCACAGCTTATCTTTTCCAGCAACGAACACAAGTGCTATTGCTTGACAGCAGTGGGCAATATTTTACAATGAGGTATAATCCTGTGTATGCCAAACGCTTAACCCTTAATCTTGGAGTAGATAATGTACTCTTATTTTCCTTTGTTAATCAGGATGAAAAGCCTGTTAACGTAAATGGATGCACTTTTACTTTCCGTGTTACTAACACAGCCGGCACAACTTTATTACTACAAGAGCCAATGACTATTCTTAATGCGGCTACAGGACAAGTTAAAGTATCTATTCCAGCCGAGCATACGTTGGAGATAATTGCTCAGCCAGCTAACTATTCAATCAGTGTACAAAGCGGTAACTTAAATCAAGCAGTATTTACTAATGCACAATCCGGAGCACGGGCTCCTATTGACCTTGTTAACTCAGTTTTTCCAAAATTTGTGCCATCTATGCCATGCACTATTCCAACTATAAGTTTGACTTCACAAGCATCTTTAGATGGTAGTCAATTTCAAAACTATCCCGGGTGGGCGGGAAATTGGTATTACGGTGGGAATGGAAGTAACTTTTTTAACAACTATGAGAATACAGAATTTTATTCAAGTTTCATACAGCCACGCAATTATGTAACTACAATTCAGTTAGATTTGATCGGATATACTGGCACAATTAAAGCTCAATGGGCACAGAATTATCAAAGTATCTGGTACAATATTACTGAATCTACCACATATCTAAACAAGACTGGTACTATCTTTATGAATGTTATGGGCTGGTATCCATTATTACGCCTATGCTTTAATAATAGCATTTTTGCTACTCCTAATCCTCCTGGCTATCCTGCATCAGCATATGCTATTTGTACGGATGGAGTATTAACAGGAATGAATGTGCAAAACGGCGGAGCTGGATATTTGGCACCACCCAAGGTTGATATTTTAGGTAATGGATCTGGTGCTGTAGTAGAATCAATAATAAATGAATATGGTGTTGTCACAGGATTTAATATTCTAAACGGCGGCGCAGGCTATTGGCCTATTCCAGCTGGTGGAATTAACCCTGCTGCATATCCTGTCCCGCCCGCGAGTCAGGGCGCATTTCCGGTAATATCAACTGGATATGCAACTAATATTTTATATAGATAAATTTACCATTAAAGTTGATTTAGCATAATACAATTTGCTATACTATAGCATGATTGACATATTCTCATTCCTACCATCAGATAGAAAACCGACCAGCTCTGGTTGGATTATGATGAACGCAGTGTGTTGCTTACACAATGGTGAAACTCAAGATACAAGATATCGTGGAGGAGTTAAATCAAACAATGATGGATGGAGCTACCATTGTTTTAACTGTGGCTATACCGCTAGTTTTATACTAGGTCGCAACCTTAGTATAAAAGCTCGTAATTTACTAACATGGCTTAATGTGCCTCAAGAAGAAATTGAGCGTATTAATTTAGAAAGTATGCGGCATCGCTCAATGGAAGGCATGATATATGATCGTGAAAAACGGCAGGTAGCAGATCAATTAGCAGGAGTACGATTTAAGGAATTTCCACTTCCAAAAAACTCTATTTTACTAGACGAAGATGATCATGCTATGCAGTTTGCTTATGTGCTATCACGCAATGCTCCCACTGACTATCCCTATATGATTAGGACATCAGATGGAGTACATTGGACTAGACCACACATTTTGATTCCATTTACATATGATAATGTTATAGTTGGTAATACAACAAGATTTTTAGATGGCAAACAGCCAGTATGGCTCAATGATTTTCAGCCTGGGTATGTATTTGGAACTGATTTACAAAAGCACGATTGGCAATATGTAATAGTAACTGAGGGTATATTTGACGCACTAAGTATTGATGGCCTGGCGCTAATGCACAATACAGTGAACGATGGACAAGCTAGACTAATAAGAAATATAGGTAAAGAAATAATAGTAGTACCAGATCAAGACAAAGCTGGCATAAAATTAATAGACCGCGCTGTAGAATTAAGATGGGCAGTTAGTATTCCCATTTGGCCAGAAGGCATTAAGGATGTAAATGATGCTGTGTGTAAATTAGGCAAAGTAGCAACAATGCTAACTATATTACAAGCCAAAGAAACTAGCAAGATTAAAATTGAAATAAGGAAGCAACAGCTTGTTAAACGATTACGGAGTTGAAGTACAAAGACTATTCTTAGAAATGATGTTACAGGATGCTGAATCTTTTGTTCGTGTACAAAATATTTACAATCCAGAAAACTTTGATCGCAGCATTAGGCCTGCGGCTGAGTTTATTAAAACTCATTTCCAGGATCATAGTTCTATACCTATTTTGCCGCAAATATATGCGACAACTGGTATAAAATTAAATGAAATAACTGACTTACCTGAGGGAAGTCTGGGTTGGTTCATGGAGGAGTTTGAGAAGTTTACTCAACGCCAAGAACTAGAACGTGCTATTCTTAAGTCAGCTGACTTATTAGAGAAAGGTGACTTTGGTCCTGTTGAAAAATTGATCAAAGATGCTGTGCAGATCAGTTTACAAAAAGACATGGGAACTGATTACTTTGCTAGTCCTAAAGATAGAAATGACAAATATTTTAATAGTGGCGGTCAGGTAAGCACAGGCTGGCCTAGCTTAGATAAAGTGTTATACGGCGGATTTAGTCGTGGCGAATTGAATATTTTTGCAGGTGGATCAGGCTCAGGTAAGTCACTTGTCATGATGAACATAGCTATTAGTTGGCTAGAGCAAGGATTAAGTGGCGCTTATATCAGTCTAGAACTTAGTGAAGAATTAGTGGGTTTAAGGACTGATGCTATGTTATCTAGTATGTCAACAAAAGACATTAGAAAAGATATGGATACGTCAGAGCTAAAAGTTAAAATGTTTGGTAAAAAAGCAGGTCAATATCGTGTTAAGGGACTACCAGCACAGAGTAATGTCAATGATATCAGGGCATATTTGAAAGAAGTTCAAGTGCAAACTGGTATTAAAATTGACTTTGTGATGGTTGATTATCTAGATTTGTTAATGCCTGTGTCAGCTAAAGTTAGTCCTAATGATTTATTCGTGAAGGATAAGTATGTTTCAGAAGAATTACGTAACTTAGCTAAAGAACTTAACATATTATTTGTAACTGCCAGTCAGTTAAATCGTTCAGCAGTAGAAGAAGTAGCATTTGATCATAGTCATATTTCTGGTGGTATTAGTAAAATTAACACAGCAGATAACGTATTTGGTATTTTTACGAGCCGGGCATTAAAAGAACGTGGAAGATATCAAATTCAGTGTATGAAAACTCGTACAAGTACAGGAAACGGTCAAACAGTAGAGTTAGAGTATAATGTAGAAACGATGAGAATCACTGATTTGCCAGAAGAATCATCACCAGTAAGCTCATTTAAGCGTCCAACTGTGTATGATAGTATTAAAACACAAAGCAAGGTAGTTAGTACCGAAAATATAGATCCAGAAACAGGAGAAGTTAGTAAAATTACAGCAGAAATACAAAGTAACAAGCTAAAATCAATGTTAGCACAAATTAAAGGCAATTAGTTTACAACTTTATATTTGAAATTGCAATAAATAATAAAAAGGCTTAGACTAATGCAAAAGAAAACAAAATCTCTCTTAGAAGAATTAGATTCTATGTACGTTGAACGTGATCAACGACATATAATTGAAAATCGTGCCAATAATCTAATTTCATCGGCAATTCGCTTGTTAGAGCAAATTGATGAAACATACACACCAGAGCAAGCAGAAAATCTTACCCGTAAGTTAATAAATGCTATAAAATTACGAGATCCGGCTAAATTTACTCGTAGTGTAAGGAAAACAGATGCAAATTCATGAATTAACTAAAAAACCTCGGCGTACTGATGAGGGCATTCTTGATAGCATTAAAAGTGCTGTTGGTCTAGATGACAAGTCTGTAAATAAAGCTCAGGATAAGTATTGGAACAAAAACCAGGATGAAATAAATAAATCCGCACAACAATCTGCAGCTGCCTTAGCTAAAAAAGGATTTAAAGTCAATCCACACAATCTTCCGCTGTCTGCCGCTGATACTCCTAAGAATATAGCAGCCGGCACAGCTGGAACAAGAGGTAGACATGATACCAAATTTCAGCAGCAGGTAAGAACTAAACGTCTTCGATCAGAATTTATTAGGGATTTTGTGGGACCTATGCCTCGTCCAACTCCAGAGTCCGTAAACTCAACTATGTTAAATGAAGTGAAAGATATTCAACGAGATTTTCCAGCGTGGATTAATTCACGTATTCCTGAATTAAATCAAATTAAACAAGATCCTAGCGCAAAAACAACTTTAAATAAAGCATTTAATAATCTAGTTGCTGCCAAAAATAATCCAACTACACTATCATCAGCATTTGACAAATATGTTCAACTAGCAAATAATTTTATTGCAACATTAGAACCAAGAACAGGTACACCGCAAGCTAGCAATTCGCAACCAGATAATCAATTTCCAAATAGCGCAGACTATCAACGAGTAGAAACTTTAGCTCGTAGTTTAGATCAATACGGCGTCAATCAAGAAGCTACGAAAAAATTAACACAAGCATTAAAAAATACAACTTTCACTCCCAATGAGTTAATAAGTGCGATTAAAAAATCGGGACAAGGTTATTGATATGATATTTAAGAATGGAGACGGTCAATCAAATACTCAACGTATCAATCAGACAGATGTTAAAACAACATTAGGCTGGCTTGAGCACATGGTAGATCTAGATTTAATCAATAATTTGGCTAATGCTGATGAACATAGTTTAGGAAAACTAGAACTAACTGTAGATTCTAGTAAAATATCTCCTGATCAACTAATGGCTGAACTAACGCAATGGTGTAATAGTCATGAAATTAAGTCACGAGAGTACGTAAAAAACTCAGGATCAAAAATTTATTTTAGAACTCCAATCAATGGTAATCCGGCTAATGGATATGTACAAACTGATTTTAGCTTTGTAAAGCCTAATGAAACTCACAATGAATCAGACATAAACTTTTTATCTAGGTTACGTGATCGCATAGTTAACCAGGGTATGCTAAAGCTAATTGAATCAGATGAAGTTAACATTAAAGGTGGCAGAGCAAAGGGCATTGATCATATTGAAGATTTAGTTTTCCGTAATGGCACTGCCGGCATCAAAGATGCTGTGCGTCACATACAACACCTACGTGATGATACACCAAATAGTACTACTGTGAAGTGGGATGGCAAGCCAGCAATTGTGTTTGGAAGAGATCCAGACGGAGCATTTGTTCTTACCGATGTTAGTGGATTTAATGCTACAGGATACAACGGATTATTCAAAAGTTCAGCTGATATAGCAGATCAATTAGCAGAACGTGATGCTAAATCAAGTACCGTAGGAAAGTCTGCTAATCGGACACAGGAACTCTCGCCCGTGTACGACACTTTATGGCCCTTATTAGAAAAAGCTATGCCACAAAACTTTAAAGGATACGTGCAAGGCGACTTACTGTATTCCAATACTCCACGTGAAGAAGCAGGAGCGTTAGTTTTTAAACCAAATACTATAGAATATAAGATTCCTGCTACTTCTAAGCTAGGAGAAGAAATTTCTAACAGTCAAGTGGGTATTGCTATTCACACATACTACAAAGAACATCGTGCTGAAAAGCAACCTATTAGTAATATAAAACTTAAGTCAGTAAAGGGTTTGTTATTAATAGAGCCTATTAAGCCAAAAGAAAACATTAGACCAAGCGATTCAAGTTTAATCAAAGAACTAAAAAGTTTATTGAAGGATCATGGCGAAGCAATAGACGCATTGTTTAATCCAGCTGAACTTAGGCAATTACAAATAAGTGATTTTCCTAGATTATGTATAGATTACATCAATAGTGTAGTCAATGATGGTATTGAATCTAATTTTGACGTTGACACATTAATCCCTGGATTTGGTGGCTGGTTAAAAGATAATGTTACTCCACGAAAATATAGAAATATAGTTGAATACTTACAAAGTCCACGATCTAATATGGATGGCATAAGCTCCGCTTTTGCAGCGTTCACTTTAATTCATGAAATTAAAATGGATTTACTACAACAATTAGATAGACAGAATCCCGGACAAGAGGGATGGGTAGTTGCTACGCCCGGTGGCATCACTAAGTTTGTTAATAGATTTGATTTTACCAGAAATAATCGTCAAAATAACTCATAAATTTATACCAAGAATGCTATTTTTTTATTACTTAGCTAAATAGATGTAGGACTTCAGAGTCCATCAACTAGGAGATTTAAAATGGCACAAATTCCATTAGTATCAGGTGGTTCACAACCAGTATTCGCAACTGACACGCTTAACGGCCCACAGTTAGCAGCAAACGCAACATACGCACCAGCAGGTGTACCAGTAAACTTCATGGGTCCAAAACTGGACTTCTTTGGAGTAGATTTAGGTGCTGATCCTTCAGCACAAGCTGGTGTTAACGGCGCAATCCAGACAATTCTGCAAACAATTCAGCAAACAGCTACTATCGCAATTTATCAAGTAGCCGCTACTAATAACGTTACAAACTTGTCATTAGCTGTATACCCAACAGCAGCTTACACAGCAGCAACATTGCAAACAGCTATTCGTTCATGTGGTTCGAACGTAGCTGGCACAGGCTATGACGCTTCTGGCGCAACTGTAACAGACGTTGGTTTCCGTTTAGCTTCAACAGCTACAACAGCATCGTAATTTTAAAGTTATCTTTAAAAACACTAAACCCGCCCAGGCGGGTTTTTTGTTGACTATATTTTTTAAGACTAAGTAATATTGCTCGTGTTTTAAACACACACATTCACACAAGGAGAAAACTATGAGCAAAACACCTTACGAGATTCGTCTCGAACTCTTAAAGCTGGCCAAAGATTCACTCTACGAACCAGTATTTCAAAAACGACAAAATCTTATGGATGAATTTATGTCTAAAAGAGAAGTCTTTGTTGGAATGTCAGGTCCTACTGAGGAACAATTAGCATTACAATTTCCTGTCATGCCAGATTTTCCTAGTACTAATGATATTATTACGGAAGCTGAAAAACTTAATAATTTTGTAAGCCAGGTGTAATTAAAGGCCCCGCAAGGGGCTTTTTGTTGTGTCTACATTATAATTAGTTAAATAGACATATATTATGATGGTCAGCAAAATTACCGAATTAACAATTTTTGAAAGTCCAGATGGCGGGCGTACTGTATATGTACGTAAACCCGGTGAAGAGACGCGACATTTACATGCTAATAATGAAAGTCATGACAAAGAAAGAGCGGAGTATGAACGTTGGATGAATATCTTTAATGCTAGGCGTAACAACGCAGCACTCAATGATGTATGTTCACAAGCTGAGATATTGTATGAATTATCTAAAGATTTTGAATGAGATTTTTTTGCAAAACTTTATTTGATATTACTGCAACAGGTGTTACCGGACACTATAAATCGTCACGAGTTCCGTTTAAAGATTTAGCCGGAACAGAAATAACAAATGAAATTACATGGAATAGGTCTAGAAATCAACAACGCAACTGGGAAACATTGACACAATTGATAGGACTACGAACACAGATTGCTAAGTTGTCTAGTCCTATACACTTAGATAAAACATGGAGTTTTGATTTTGAGGTAGATGCTCCTTATGTATTTGGATCTGAAGAAAATCCAACTGAATTATTATTATCCGACTGTAATGGTGTTCCTATGCTGATAAATTTAGAAAATAAAGATGAATTATCTCCATATTTGGTAGTTTCCGGCGATAGTCAAAATATATGGTTTAATGAATTAAGCTAAATATATTATAAGGAGATATTATGGTTGAGCCTACTGATATTGAGAAAAAAAGTTTAGAAGCACATGTTGAGTTATGCGCCGAACGTTATAATGCAGTTGACGTTAAATTATCTACTCTAGATGATAAAATTTCTCATCTGTGCAGTGATATAACAGATGTAAAAAATACATTGACGAAAATGTCTGAAAAGAATAATGATCGTTTAATTGGTTGGGGTATTGGAATTATCGGTACTTTGGTAGCCATCATAGGATACTTTATATCAAATTACGTTATAAAATGACAGAAGAATTTGAATTTGACAAAGCGTTTAGGAAAGAATTTCCTAAAATATTAACTAACCTTATTTTTCCAAATAAGGATGGTAGCTTTGAAGTTTTCGGAAGATATGTTATAAAGAAAGAAAAAGTTGTATATCGTGTTTATTGCTCAAATACTGAAATGGGTATGTTTAGTAGCACAAAAACTGCATTAAGTTGGTGTATAGCTTCAAAGTTTTCTAACTATAATTTAGCACGAGATATCTTAATTTTGGATAATAAACTAAGATCTTTGTCTAATGATATAACAACACGGGCAAACGTGGCAGAACGTAGTAAAAACCCAGTGTTTCGTGAAACAGTAGAAACTAAATTAGAAACTAAAATTATCCATAAAAAGCAGGTTGAACAACAATTAAACAAATGTGTTAACTACGCTAAATACTATCAACAAAAAGGATTTAACAATGAAAATGTTCGAACTGGCCGCGATCAAGCCATCAAAACAAGCCGCTAAGGTATATGAAAGTTACTTCGGAGATAGCATTAATGTCGATGTAATTTCCCCACGACAAGCTCGCACTATGCTTAATAAAGTACAGAAGCTAGTGACTGAACATCGTTCTACGCCGGCTTTTCATAGCAGTGAACAGAATCCAACTTATTTAAAGTTGATGATGCTAGAGCGTGTATTAAAGGCTAAAGTAAAAGAAACCGCTACTATTGGTATTGGTGATGCGGCTGGTGCTAACCAAAATACAGCACAGAATGCAGCACAAAATGCTCAGGCTAAACCGAATGCTAATGTCGTTGCGGGAGATGCTGCAGCAAAACAAAAAACACAACAGTTAATAAACACTAAGTTTAAAGATCCTAAAACTGCAGCTGCTATTAAAAGAAGCACAGATGGACAGCCATTGACTACGGCTGATCAAGCATTAGTTGCTCAAGCTGCGTTACAAACTGAAAGCAAATCAATGCGCCGTCAATTGTATCGTATATTGCGTGAGTCAGAAGTTCAGCAAGCTAAGGTTGTTATTGCAGCTACAAATATGGTTGACGATATACAGACAATGCTAGAAGAAGTTTCTACTATGCAATTTAAAACTTTACCACCATTGGTTAGCGAAATGCAAAACCAAATCGGCATTGATCAAGCTATGGTATTTAACGCTGATGTAACAAAGGTGCTTGCTAACTTAGTTCAAACCGTACAAGCAGCTAAACTTGAAATGGATCGTGCTATTAGTGTTGTTACTGGTGAGCAATCAGCAGCAGCTCCTGGTGAAGAGCCAGGATTAGGTGCTGAGCCAGGCCTTGATGATCCAGAATTAGGTACTGAACCCGGGCTAGATGATCCAGGAATGGGTGATGAGCCAGGCTTAGATGATCCTGAAATGGATGATCCTAGTATGGATGACGCCGGCCTAGGTCGTGCTAAACGCTAATGTTAATTTTTGAAGTAGAAAATACTGAGAAGGTAGATACTAGTAAATTAGGAGCATTGGCACAATTCTTATCTGGAATTGCTGATGACAATGATTCAAAAAAACAAATATCTACCAAAACGTTCATTGAGCTAGCTCAACGCCTTGGTGTTACTGTCACTGATGGCCCACAAGGTAATCTGGCTCAATTAATCTCTCAAGAACCATTGAGTAAAATATTATTACCAATTGATCCTGCTAGTCCAGATATAATTAAGTTTATTGGAAATGAAGAAGCATCACCGGAATTTGATAAAGATTCAATGGACTCAGAAAAAATTGTATCAGCAAATGCCAAAGCTGCTGTGAAAAAAGGATTTGGCAAAAAATTAAATTAATCTGTTGACAATTAACTTAAAACTAAGTAAAATTAACATAACAACTTAACTAACAGAGTTACAAAATGAAAAAACTTATTTTAACATTATTAGTGGCAACATTATGTATCAGCGCGGCACCATCATATGCGCAGCATCGTGGCGGTAATGGATATTACAATGGGTATAATGGATATCGTGGCGGATACAACAACAACTATCGCGGTGGATACAACAACAACTATCGTGGTGGATATAACAACAACTGGATTGCTCCAGCTATTGGTGGATTAATAATTGGTGGAGTGGTTGGTGCAGCAATAGCGCAGCCATACTACGCGCCCGCGCCCGTGTATACACCCGCGCCGGTGTACGTACAACCTGGCCCTGTTTATGTTCAGCCTGGTGCAGGCTATACACCTCCACCACCACCTCCATACGGATATCGTCACGAACAAATGTTAGATAACAATTGTAACTGTTATGTTACAATATTGGTACAAAATTAATGGCTTATTCAGAAAAAGTTTTAGATCATTATGAAAATCCTCGCAATGTAGGGTCTTTTGCTAAAGATGAAGATGACGTTGGCACTGGCATGGTGGGCGCACCTGCATGTGGTGACGTGATGAAGTTACAGATAAAGGTCAAAGATGGCATTATCACGGATGCACGATTTAAAACATATGGTTGTTTGACTAGCAATACCGAAGTTAATACTCCCACTAAAGCAAAGAAAATTTCTGATTTAAAAATTGGAGATGAAGTTCTTGCTTGGAATGGAGAAAATATTGTTAATCAGAAAATTAAAGAAATAATTACTCATAGTGTACAAATAGATGATCTATTAAAAATAACTTTTCAAAGAGAATCGCATCGTAAAAATATGAGACCAGGTACATTTTCTTTAATCTGCACAAAAGAACATGTTTTTTGGAATCATGATAATAAACCAATACTTGCTCAAGATTTAATCGTTGGCAATGAATTATATGAAATAACAGAATACGAATTAAGAAAGTTGACTAACATACGTCATAGAACGGAATTAAAAAATTTAAATAGCAAAAGAATGGAAGAGTTCAATAGAACTTTTGATCATTCTATTCTTCCTCAAAATCAAAAAGGATATAAACACTCTGAAGATTTTGCCAAAAAAATAAGTGCATCATCTATTAAAAACTGGCAAAATCCACAATATATTAAAAATTGGCAGGATGGAATGTCCAAAATAGATTGGATAAAACCAACTAGTATTGAGCAAAAATATATAGAGTTATTTGAAAAAAATAATGTAGCAGTAACATGGAGCGCAGGCAAAGTTTGGATTCAAACAAATATTGGGCCGGCAAGTCCTGACTTTATCGTACCTGGTAAGAAAAAATGCATAGAAGTATATACTAAACAAATGCCTAGGTTTATGCAAGATAGATCGGAAGATTCTGACTATATAAGTAATCGTAGAACTCAACTTAGTTCTGCTGGATACGAATCTTTATTCTTATCAATAGAAGATATAGAAAATGCATTGCCAGAAGTCCAGAACTTTGTTCATAATGGTATGAAAATAACAAATATATCACCTATAACACATCATAACGAATTGCGAGGATGTGAACGTGATGGCAAAAATGTAATAGTATATGATTTGAAATTAGAGGATGGTGCTCATGTATTTTTCACGAATAGAGTCGGGTCACATAATTGTGGATCAGCGATTGCAAGCTCCTCTTTGGTCACTGAGTGGGTCAAAGGAAAATCTCTTGAAGATGCTGGACGAATTAGAAATACAGACATTGCCACAGAATTGGCACTTCCTCCCGTTAAAATCCATTGTTCAATTTTGGCCGAAGACGCCATCAAAGCAGCAGTAAAAGATTATATAAGCAAACATGATACACAAAATACTGAAGTGGCCAGATCCGATTCTACTAAAACCATGCCAACTGTGGGACTTCAGTAATCCTCCTGTTGAAAACATAAGTCAAGACCTTCTTGACACTATGAATAGCCAGATGGCACTAGGACTTGCTGCTAATCAAATAGGTATTTCATACCGTGTTATAGCTATGAATATTCAAAATGGCGTGTATGCAGGTCAACAATTGGTGTTAATAAATCCAGAAATACATAAATTATCAGGAGAATTCTGGGAACATGGAGAAGGATGTCTAAGTTTTCCTAGAATTGAACTTGTTGTTAATAGACCCAAATATGTATATGCACGTTGGAGAGATATCACTGGTGGCGAACATAGTACAGTATTCAGTGAGATTGATGCTAAATGTTTCTTACATGAAATAGATCATCTAGATGGCAAAGTGTTTAAGGATTACGTAAGTGATTTAAAGTTTCAAATGGCAGTTAAAAAAGCGAAAAAATAATGGACGTGAAAGAAAAAAAAGTATTAGATGCTAGATTTCAATACTTAGTTAACGAAATATGTAATGTTGCTCCTGCAACTCGCAGCGAATTTCCTATGAAACAATTTAAGGCTAAACTTCGTTTAGCTACACTTAGGGAAGAATTGTCCAAGGAAATTTCTGAACTAATGGAAAAACTGGAATGATAACAATAACAGAAACAGCAGCAAAGAAAATAATTAGCAATATTGCTAAACGAGGTCATGGGCAAGGCATCAAAGTAGGTGTTAAAACAACCGGCTGTAGTGGACTTGCGTATGTTCTTGAGTATGTAGATCAAGTTCCGTGTTCGTGGGATTGGGTAGAATACGATATTGGAGAAGGCGCAAAAGTCTGGGTTACTCAGAAAGATCTAGTTTATATTGACGGACTTGAGATTGATTATGTTCGTAAGGGACTTAACGAAGGATTTGATTTTATTAATCCAAAAGAAGCGGCCCGTTGCGGTTGCGGAGAGTCATTTACCATTTAACTTGATATTTCTGTAATACTAAGTTAAACTAGTGTAATGTATATACCTAAATTTGATTATAAAGACTTATCACGTGCCACTGAAGATGGAAAACGTTTGTATCAAACACCAGACGGACGCCGTGTTCCTTCGGTAACTACTATTCTAGGTGCTACGCAGCCAGAAGAAAAAAAGCAATCTCTACAAAACTGGCGCAATTCAATTGGGGCAGAACGAGCGCAGGCTATAACCACAGAAGCTGCTAATCGTGGCACCAGAATGCACAAATATCTTGAAGATTACATACGCAATGGTGTAATAAGCGAACGTGGATCAAATCCGTACAGCTGGGCAAGTCACAAAATGGCACAGACTGTCATAGAAGACGGTCTTAAAAATGTCAACGAAATATGGGGCGTAGAGATTCCATTATATTTTCCTCAATTATATGCTGGTACAACTGACGGATGCGGCATGCATCTTGGCGAAGAAAGCATACTTGATTACAAACAGACAAACAAACCTAAAAAGATAGAATGGATTGATGACTATTTCCTACAATTAGTTGCGTATGCGCTAGCCCACAATGAAGTTTACGGAACAAAAATTCGTAAAGGAGTGGTGCTAATGTGCGTAAAACCCACTGTAGATCCTACCACCATGGAACCTACTGATCGTCCTCAATATCAAGAATTTATATTAGAACCTAAGGACTTTGATAGGTGGGAACAAGAGTGGTGGAAACGGTTAGAACTCTACTACATGATTAGCTAAATACTTGATATTAAGGAAACAAGTAATGGCAATCGTTCAAATTTCACAAATAACAAACCGACTGGGATTAAATGAAGATTTACCCCAATTGGCAGGTGCAGAGCTGGGTTGGTCTACTGATACCCGTCAATTGTATATAGGTAATGGCACACTAGCAGAAGGTGCTCCTGTTATTGGAAATACTGAAATTTTAACAGAGTTTTCTGACATTTTAAATTTAGCTGCCAGTTACACATACAAAGGAACAGCAGCAGGATATACAGTACAGACTGGTCCTACCTCTGGCACTCCTGTTACACTGAGTTTACAAAACTGGCTAGATCAATTTGCCTCTGTATTAGATTTTGGAGCAAAGGGCGATGGACTAACTGATGATACTGCTGCGATTAATCGTGCGCTAAATCAATTATATTGTATACAATCAAATCCGCAAATTCGTCGTAGTTTATTCTTTCCAGCTGGTGTTTATATTATCTCTGGTACTATTAATATTCCTCCTTATGCTACATTATACGGTGAAGGTCCTGACAATTCTGTTATTCAATTAGTAGCATCTGGCAGTGCTGCAGGAACTACCTGCGTTGCACAGACTGCCGACAGTTTACAGCAAACAGGAGTCAATATTGGCAATGGAGGAGCAACGACTCCTACTGACATTAACATTATCAACATGGGTTTTAAAAGTTTAGATAGTAGTGTAGATATATTCTTAGCACAATCAGTTACTAACAGCGAATTTCGTAGTGTTGGATTTTATGGTGTAGGAACTACAGGAACATTGACATCTAGTACGGCCGATACATCATGTGTATTGTTAGAAAGTCAGCTGGTAACTACATCAGACATTTTATTTGACGGATGTAGATTTAGTGGCACAACATATGGCATTAATGCAAATGATGCGACTAAGGGTGTTACAGTTACTAACAGTAATTTTAATATTTTATATCAGGGAGTTGCATTAGGCACAGGTGTTATAGTTAATAATGGACCAACTGGAACTCGTATTACTACTAATGTATTTGATAACATTTATAGTTTTGGTATTACTATTGGAGAGGTGTCACTCAATGTTAGTGGATACAATATTTTTTATGATGTTGCCAATCATTTTTTAGGAACATCAAGTCCAGAACAGTCAGTAATTAATATATTAGGTGATAATAATGCCAGCGTTGGCGACATGTTTGAACGCTCAGACGCATTTGCTGTTCAATATCCACGCATATCATTAGGTACATCATTAAGTATTGCTACTACAAATGGTTCACAAATACAGTTAGGATCAAAAACAGTTCAGTCTGGATTGACAACAACTTTATCAGCTGACACAACAGATACGGCAGTCACAATTGATACTTCTACTGGTATATTAAGTTTTAAAATGGATTATTCAATAACACAAAGTTCCACCTTATTTAGAGCTGGAACAATGGTTGTTGCAGTGGCAAGTACACCTACTGTCGTAAATGTAACTGGAGCAATTGCAAATGGCAGCGTAGTGTCACTGTCATTTTCTTCTGGATCTAACGTTACATTTCCTATAGGCAGCACAATATCAGTAACTGAAATAGATCCCTCTGGATACAACGGAACTTATATAGTTGCTAGTAATCCTAGTCCTAGTACAAGCTCAGTAAGTTATGCAAGCACTTATGGAGGAGTTACTGTAACTGGAGCTTCTGGTAATGGAACTGTGGCAACATTGACATTTTCAACAAGAAGTTCTCCTCCATTTTCTATCGGGGAAACAATTGCAGTTGCTGGAATTAATCCTAGTGCGTATAATGGAAATCACATAGTTACTGCATGTAGCAACTCTACAATAAGTTATTCTTCTGCCACTACTGCATCATATATAAGCGGAGGATCGTTTAGTATTCCGTATATCAGCGACGGTCTAATAGCTGAATATACTCCTAATTACACAGATGATTATACTGAAAATGCTGACTTGGGTATTATTCTTTCAGCAGTACAAGTGGGGCAAAATGTATCAATACAATATAAATCTATAGCAAACGCAACATCTCAACTAAGTTATTCAATCAGTTATTTTAATTAATGTGGCACAAAGATTTTTCTAGTAGATTAGGCGCATGGGCTGAACTTCGCAAAGAAGTTCAATCTATGCCCTTAGAACAAATTCTTCAAACAGTTAATTCATGGTGGCATCAAGCACCATGGACAGGATATTATTTACACTGGGACGATATGGCAAAATGGCCCGATCCGTGGCAACTTTTGCATGATAATATCTATTGCGATGTTGCTAGAGGATTAGGAATACTATATACTATAACTTTGCTAGATCATGAAGATTTAATATCTGCAGAGCTGGTTTTAACTGAAGATAATCGCAATTTAGTCTTAGTAAACAAAGAAAAATATACGCTTAATTGGGACACTGATGTTGTAGTAAATAATCAACTACCACCCAGCATCAAACATCGTTTTATAAAGCCTAGCATATAGTAGTATAAGTAGTACACAATATAAAAAGAGAAAGAATGACAAAGATTACAGTTGTAAAACGTAATGGAGATAGAGAGCCTCTCCAAATAGAAAAATGGCAAGCTCAAATAGCAAAAATTTGTAAAGGCATTGCTGATGTTAGTCAGTCAATGGTTGAAATTAAAGCGCAGTTACATTTTTATGACGGCATAACTACCGAAGAAATTGATCGCATTACTCTGCGAGCTATTGTAGATTTAATAGATGTGGGATCTAACCCCGACGTAGGACACACTAACTATCAGTATGTTGCTGGCAAACAGCGACTATCAATGCTTAGAAAAACAGTGTATGGCGCATATGAACCTCCACATTTATATGAAATTGTAAAGAAAAATGTTGCTTCAGGATTTTATACTCAAGAACTTCTAGAATGGTATACTGAAGAAGAATGGAATCGAATGAATGATATAATTGATCATTTTAAAGATGAGCAATATGGTTACGCAGCGATTGAACAACTTATTGAAAAGTATCTTGTTAAAAATCGTGCTACTAAGGAAATTTATGAAACACCTCAAGTTAGATACATGGTTGCAGCAGCAACAGTATTTCACAAAGAAGAGCCTAACTCGGCTAGAATGCGTTATATCAAAGAATATTATAATGTTGCTTCTGACGGTTTGTTTACTCTGGCTACTCCTGTCCTCGCCGGACTTGGCACACCCACTAAGCAGTTTAGTAGTTGCGTTCTTATCAGAAGTGATGACAATCTTGATAGTATCTTTGCTTCAGGAGAAATGATGGCAAAGTATGCCGCCAAACGTGCCGGCATAGGTCTTGAGATTGGAAGATTGCGACCATTAGGCGCACCCATTCGTGGTGGCGAAGTTACACATACGGGTATGATTCCTTTTCTTAAGAAATGGTTTGGTGATCTGCGTAGTTGTTCACAAGGCGGTATTAGAAATGCAAGTGCTACAGTTTTCTACCCTATATGGCATTACCAGTTTGACGATCTTATTGTTTTAAAAAATAATCAAGGCACTGATGAAACTCGTGTTCGCTTCATGGATTATGGTGTTGTGTTATCAGCATTTTTCTGGAGACGATTTAAGAATAAAGAAAATATAACCTTCTTTGATCCAAATGAAGTTCCTGATTTGTATGAAGCTTTCTATAGCAATACTGCTAAGTTTGAAGAACTTTATGTAAAGTATGAAAAGAAGAAAGGGTTAAGAACTAAAACTATGGCTGCTGAAGATGTATTTAAGGGCGGCATATTAAAAGAACGCACAGATACCGGTCGTATCTATCTTATGTTTACTGATAATGTTCAAAATCAAGGACCATTTGATCCTGAATTTCATACTATATATCAAAGCAATCTTTGTATGGAAATCTTATTGCCAACCATATCATTTAGCAGGTTAGATGATGATAAAGGTCGCATTGCCCTCTGTACCCTTGGAAGTTTAAATTGGGGTGCTTTCCGTAATCCAGAAGATATGCGCCGTGCCGCTCGCATACTACAGCGTAGTCTATGTAACATTCTTGACTACCAAGACTTCCTAAGCATACAGAGTAAACTAAGCAATGACGAGATACAGCCTCTAGGTATTGGTATTACTAATCTTGCTTACTGGCATGCCAAGCGTGGATTGAAATATGGTGAAGCTGATGCATTACAAGAAGTTAAAACTTGGATGGAACATCAGGCATTTTATCTTACAGAGGCCACTGTTGAGTTAGCCAAAGAGCGTGGAGCATGTACACACAGTAGCAAAACACGATACGGACAAGGCATATTTCCATGGGAACTTCGTGCTAACGGTGTTAATGATTTAACAGATTTTACTCCTGAATTAGATTGGGAAACACTTCGTTCTAATATGAAACAGTATGGTGTGCGTAATGCTACACTTATGGCAGTAGCACCCGTTGAAAGTAGCTCAGTTGTTATCAACAGTACTAACGGCATTGAAATGCCAATGAGTTTGATTACTGTTAAAGAAAGTAAAGCGGGAAGTTTAATTCAAGTAGTTCCCGAATATAACAGACTCAAGACAAAGTATCAGTTAATGTGGGATCAAAAAGACTGTGTTGGCTATTTAAAAACAGCAGCGGTTATCGGTGCGTACACTGATCAAAGTCTGTCAACAAATACCCCTTACAATCCAGCACACTTTGAGGGTCGCAAAGTTCCTGCTACCTTAATTGCTAAAAATCTAATGTTGGCTCATTACTGGGGTTTAAAGACTCTATATTACTCATTAATTTCAAAACAGGGTAGTAAACACAAAGACGAAATAACAAACATACCACTAGAACATATTGATTTTGACGATGATGAAAATTCATGTGAATCGTGCAAGTTATAGACTAGAAAATAATAATAAATGTAAAGAGAAAAAATATGAGCAAAGAACAATACAATTTAAGCACAAAGACAAATTACCTTCAACGAAAAATGTTTCTAGATCCAGCTGGTCCAGTTACGGTACAAAGATTTGAAGAAATCAAATATCAAAAACTTGGTAAATTTGAGGCTGAAGCCAGAGGATTCTTTTGGGTTCCTGAAGAAATTTCGTTAACAAAAGATGCAGGTGATTTTAAAGACGCAAGCGATACTGTTAAGCATATCTTTACGAGTAACTTACTACGGCAGACAGCATTAGATAGTTTACAAGGTCGCGGGCCCACGCAAGTGTTTACGCCTGTATGTTCTATTCCAGAACTTGAAG
>Ga0209191_1000568_pt1 | contig 28362 bp, 28 predicted proteins | sample S_130626_EF_Meta_FD_187320 | JGI IMG/M metagenome (GOLD analysis project Ga0209191, IMG submission 187320) | Freshwater microbial communities from Lake Simoncouche, Canada to study carbon cycling - S_130626_EF_MetaG (SPAdes) (version 2) | ecosystem: Environmental > Aquatic > Freshwater > Lake ...
TTTTTTTTTTTTTTTTTTTTTTTTTTTTTTTTTAAGTTTAGTAAAAACACAAATTACTCATAACGAGCAAATTTGATTCCGTTGCTTCGCGAAAGACTTGGCACTCCAAACACTTTTTCGTAAGTATTTTCAAAATTGTTGTCCCCGCGATAACCTTTTAAAATTATGAAACCGTACATAAAATCAAAAATATCAGCTGAAAGGTGTAATCGGCTTGGCGGGTACCCATTTTTTGCTTCAAAGCCAGCTCGTATCCAGCATAGTTGAAGGTGTATGACATGGAATTTTAGAATTTTAAACATTTTTTACCCCATTATTTTGTTAATATTTTTTGCCTTGTCGAAAGCAACTTTCAACATATGCTCCTCTAAGCTTTCCTCGATTACTAAAAACCGAGCTTGTACCCATTTAGTTTGCCCGATGCGATCGCAACGATCAACACACTGGTCAATATCTCCGGGTGACCACGCGCTTTCCACAAAAACCACTTGGCTCGCGGCGGTCAAAGTTATCCCCACACCCGCAGCCTGTATTTGCCCAATGAAAACTTGAATCGATGGGTCGTTTTGAAAACAATCTACTGCGTTTTGTTTCTGTTTTTCAGACAACCCGCCCATAATAGCTACTGAATTTTCAGCAAAGTTTGACAAAAGCTCCGCAATAACTGCGCGATGGTGTGCAAAAACTACCACTTTATTATTACATAAAAGCAAATCTTTTATAAACTGAATTGCGAGTGGTAATTTACGCATTGCCAGCTCTTGTCGAATTTCTGCGATCTCGCCGATGTTGGGTATCTCTTTATTTTTTTTCAAAAATTCTGCAGCCAATTCGTGTTCTTTCAGGGTCAACGCCATAGTGGTGGCATCCGCTTCAAAAGCTAAAATTTGTGGTGGCATTTTGTTATTGCCAAGCACGTCTTTTTTAAGCCTGCGGATCATGCACGTCGCGCGTAATCTTTCGCCAAGCTCCTCAAGATTTGACGCACCGGAATTGTTAAAACCCCATTTATCTTGGAACCCAGCGCAGAAATGGTACTCGAAGCGGCGTTGATCTGCGTAATGCCCAAGGGCTTCTGGGCAAAAAGTTTTTAGCAGCGGGAAAATTTCTATTGGGCGATTTGGAATCGGTGTACCCGAAATTGCGATGAATTTTTTAGCCTTTTTTGCAATTGAAAAAGTCCGCTTAGTCCGTGCGGCGTTAGGGCTTTTAGTTAAATGGATTTCGTCGCCTAAAACTAAGTCTGCATTATATTTTTCAAGCTGGTCAAATACAATTCCTGAACTTAAAAGATCATAATTCACAATTACCAAGTTTGTGTCGGGATTTTCTATTTTAGCTTTAGTGCCTCTTAAGATTTCAATTTTAAAAATATCTTCTGAATCAAATTTTTTAGCTTCGCGTTGCCAATTTATTTTAAGCGAGGATGGTGAGATTATTAAAACTTTAATAGGGTTTTGACTCCCTTTAATCACAAATTCTTTAATCACAAATTTTGCAAATTCTAAAACTTGGATTGTTTTGCCCAAGCCTTGTTCGTCGGCCAGTAAATTAAAACCTTTGCGGCAAAGCATTTCTTCTACCCCAGCGTTTTGAAAATCTTTCAAATATTTTTTTTCAAAAATCCCAAAAGAGGTTGAGTAAGAAAGTTTAAGGTTGCGAGAATATTTTTCTAATTCTGGTATTTGTAAATGCGAAGCATCCATCTTCAAATAAGCTTTCCAAGCCGCATACCCGTCGCGAGCAAACCACACATTAAATTCTGGACACCATTTGAAGCCTAAAGTTTTGGCTTGGTCTCTTTCTTCAAAAGAGCATTGTAACTCATATCTGTTTCTGTCTCTGTTAAAAATGATTTCCATGTTTTAAAACGTTTTCAGTGTTAAATGTGTGTTAAAATAATAGCTTACCACGCCAGACTAACTCTTTGCTAAACAAACTCTTCAAAAAGTTTTTCCCAATTTACAATGGGGCTGCGGTTAATCTGACTTGGAAAGAGATTAAAACGAAGCCAGAACACGCCTAAACGACGTAATAAACCAAATGTTCTGGCTTCGCACAACTTGCGTTAAGTTTGTCTCTAACGAGACTCGCGCCTTCTTCTTTAGTCAGGCTGACTGAATTAAAAACCGAGTGTTGAAAAATACTTTAATAAAAAACAACACTCGGCGGAAAAATATTTTCCGAAAGTTAGTTAGGGCAGTGTAAAACTTATCTTAACGCCTTAACTAACTATCTAAAAATATTTTAGTGAGTTTGGTGGGTCAGAATTATTTTCTGTTTTTTCTAAATAGATGTGGAAAATTTCCAACCCAACCAAACTCACCTTAAAAACATTAGTTGAAGATGTTTTCTGTGCAACATCCTGCATCATTAAACTCTATTGTCAATAGCAAAAATAAAAATATTTTAAATTTTTTCTTCGGCGCCGTCAAAATAGTAGATGGTGTCTTCGCTTATTGGGCGAGAGCCTTTAACTGTAGGTTTTCGGTCTTCAATCGCACTTCGGATTTTCCAAACGGCGACACAAAAGCTCATCCAAAAAATAAAGATCAAAATCAATTCTAGCGTTTTCTTACAAAGTTTCATAAATTTTCTAAAGTTAAAGTTAAGATTGGTCTAACGTAGCCGTGGGTTGGTACTCCATCGACTCTGCGGCTTGAAACTGTCCATTTCAAAACTCGTAAAATAGCGCCAATCCTTTTTTGGGCTTTTGGGTCTAAATAGCGAATGTCAAATCCAAAGCACTTACCCCAAATATCCGATATGCGTACAAATTCTAATTTAGACGCGTGGAGCCATTCGGCGATTTTATCTTGCCACTCGTCATTTTTATACCGCGAGGCTTGTTCTGTTTCCGCTTGAAGAGCTGCTTCTTTATTATCCAAGAAAATTTCTTCGCCTCTTGCATACAAAACTAAAGCTTCTGCGTACAGCTGCGGTATTTGGCTCGCCACTTCTTTAAGCTTGATCGCCCTCATTTCAATTGGCCACATCCTGCGCGCTCCAGTTTCATCTACTAAAAATTTACTTTCATTTGTTGACGAGATTATAAGGCACTGACGCGGCAAATCACGCGGCAAGCGGTCATACGGCAGTCTTGCCCTATCTGTAGAACGGGACAAGAAAGCTTTTTGACTATTGATTTCTTTTTTGTTGAACATTGTGAGTTCGCCATTCTCAATAATCAATTTTGATCGCATTTGCAATATCACATCTTTATTTTCAATATCGCCCAACGAGTCTGAAAACCAAGCGGGTTTTAAAGCCATCAGCTTAATTAAAGTGGACTTACCAATGCCTTGTTCGCCTACAAAAATCGGTAGATAGTCAAATTTACATCCGGGTTTATATATTCTTGAAACTACAGCCACAAAAATTTTTTTGCCAACTTCGCGCGTGTAGATTGAGTCTTGTGTACCACATAAATCGGGAAAAAATCTTTCTAATCTATTTTTCCCATCCCATTTAGGCAGTGATTCCAATATCTCTTTTACTGGGTGAAATGGTCGCTTCAAAGAAACATTTCTCGCAGCTTCAATAATCTGCCCGCCGCTAGGGTCAAATCCGTAATTATTTAGAATATCGCGAATCCGGATTACGTCGTCGTCAGTGATTACGACCTCGTTCGGCGTCAGTTGTCGGGCTTCAATATCTACCTTATGAATCCACGTTGGCAGCTCGCGCCACACCGTGTCGGAAGTGAACTGGTTTAATGCCAGCTTACCGCGAAGTTCTTCTAAATTTTCCAAAAAAATTTCAGTATTTCTTGTGCCAAAATTGGCACGGGAGATCTTGCCACCGGACATAATTAACGTTTGCCGCCAATCTTTAAATTCATCTAATTCTGCGAGTTGCGCCTTGGCTTCTTTAGGCGAAAGACTTACTACGTTTTCAACGGCTGCGTTTTCATTAAAAATTGAATTGACGCTTAAGACGCCAGCACCGCTTGCCGAATAGTGATAAGCGTTGGTAATAATTTCTGCCAGCTCTTTTGCTTCTACTGGCGGGAAAACGTTTTTATTATTCCATTCAAGAAGGGGTTTAGCCATTGTTTTTGGTGATAATCCTAGATTTTTAGCATGCGCAGACATCACGTAGAGCGTGTTATTTCTATTGCCGCTACGCACCATTTGTTGGTTTGCTAAATATTTTTGAAATCTTGAGACATCTATCGGGCTGTCTGTAGCGTTACTGGTAATTTGCTCATCTTTTAAATTACCTTTGGGGCGGATTATATCCATTAAAAGATTTTCAGGCAAGTTTTTAATCTGGTTAAAATCGTTTCTAACGATGTCAAAATAGTATCGGTTGCCATTTGGTAAAGTGGATTCTGGGATAAGCACTTGGCGACCTTTGCCTTTGAATTCCAGCCCTTCGTATTTTAAATCTGCAAATCCGTTAATGATTTTAGCTTCTTTAAGCGAATTTTTATAATAAAGATGCAGCCCGCCGTTTGCGGTCTCTACAATAACCCCCGCATTAGCCACGAAATCGTAGTCATACTCTTTGGTCAAATGGTCTAAAGCTGTCCATCCTTTTTTTTCTTCTGTGTGATTGTCGATATCAATCACCACGATGTCGTCGGGTATCAAAAACCCGAGGGACTCGCAGCTTTTGCAACTTTCATCGAGTTGTGGTTGCCACATGGTTTTTTGCCAGTTGCTTTGGGTCGGTATTTTACCTTTTAGCGGGATTATCGTAAAACCAAAATCTATATAGTTTTGGGCTACTTTCAGCAATTTAATGTTTTGCATTATTTAGATTTTTTAGTTAAGGAATTAAGTCTCGCGATTTGCCCATTGGTTTTTGCCCATCTATCGATGTCTTCTGGCAAAAAATACCATTGTGCTTTTGGTGCAGTTGAGAATTTAACGGCTGGGATTCCGCCAGTTCGCGCGAGTTCGCGCAAATAGACGGGGTGTAAATTGCCCATGTATTTTGAGGCCTCTAAAAGCCCCATGTATTTTGACTTAGTTTTTTGCATTGTTTGGCTTAGTTTTTAGATTTTAGAAAAAACAGAATGCAACATTATGAGACGCGAGCTTCTATCAAGTCAATATCTTTTTTTTAATTACCTGAAATTTTTCCGGAGGAATGTTAATTTTGGGGCGGCTTTTGAGGGGCTTTTACTCGCTGGTTTTTTGGGGGCAGTTTTGGAGGGGTTAAAATCACTTATCCGCCAAGCCTCATGGCTTTCAGAAATAAATTCTTGAGGGTTGTTTTGATAGTTTAAACGCTTGGCAATGTCTTTTAATTGATCGTCTGGAGCAAAGGCCAGCAGTTCCGCGAGTTGGGTTTTTAGTGGCTGGTTATCATGCTGCACGGCGAACGCGTACAATTCCGCGAGCGTTCGCCGTGCATAGGATAGAAGTTGAGTTTCGTAATCCATAAACCTAGGCCAGCGGATCTAAAACTTCTTCTGGCGTTTCGTCTTTGATTTGCGGATAGCGTTTTGAGTGCGCCTCTACAATTAAACGAGTGATAAGTTGCGAAAAATTGACGTGTAATTCACCCGTTAATTTTTCCGCCATTTTTAAAACTTCTGGCCTTACTGAAACGTATTTGGCCAGTGAGATTCGCCCTTTTATATTCATTTTATTTCCTTTTTTTTAGTTTAATTTAATAATTCAATTTCAAGCCCGTTTTCACTGGCACGCCAGCAAAAAAAGCCTAAAAAAATTCCGCGAGTGTAACCTTGCAAAATTTGCCTTTCAAGGCTCGCGCCATGATCTTTTAAAATCTGGTCTATCCTTTTTTTAGTATCCATATTTTTTTTAAAGTTTTTTAAAGTTTTTTAATGTTGAGACGAACTGATTAAACCAGCTCTTTTAACCGCCAGCGGCGTCACTGCTGGCGGTTATTTAAGATGGTCTAATCACTGCCCTTTAGTTTTAGATATTCTTCTTTGTAGCAACGCTCAATTTCTGCAAAATTAAAAAAATGGCAACCAACCCTAGCATTGCCTTTAGCGTCAATTTGATCCACCTTAAATTTACCATCCAATAACATTTTATTTGAATAGTTAGCCTCAAAATTTTTAATAGAGTGAGATTTAGCCACTTTATAAAGTAGAAGCGCTTCTAAAATTGGCACTGTTACGCCTTGGCTGGTTTCTATAGTATTTTCTTTTGAGTTGTATCTTATGAGGTCACCATTCTTATTAAAGCTTTTTGCGTCTTGAGAAAGCCAACTTTTTTTAAAAGTTCTAAAATCTTCAATTTCAGATAAGATTTTGGCTTTTTTAGCTTTGAGTTTTTTCTTTAAGTCTTTGGCCGCCGCTTTCTCTAAAATTTCAAGCCCTGCCGGGTTAATTTCAATTTTTAAAAGCTTTTTTAGCTGAAGTGGTAAGTCTGCTTTCTTTATTAAATCGTACTCAATCAGGCGTTTTAAATTGTTTGAAATTGCCACAATTTCTAATTTGTAGTCCCCTCTTGTATTTTCCTTTTTTGCTTTCGCTAAATTTTGGAACTCAAATTCCAATTTGGAAACGTAACTTTTAATAATGTTTTGGGTTGTAAATGGGTTTCCAAAACCATCAGAACGGCAGCCATGCCCGCACCAAAGCCCTACGATTGCCACCCCGCTAAACGCCATTCGGGCGAGGTACTGATGCTTTGTTGTCGTGTTTGAGTATTTTGCATCGTTAAAAAGGCAAGCTTCAGCGCCTTTTTTTGACTTGATTTTTTTCGCTATCAATTCTCGATAGCTGAAAAGCTCGCCGCCCGTGTAGTGGTAACTGCCGCGGGCAGCGGTTCCACCCTCGCCTTGGTTCGCGTACGCCCAAGCGTGGCTAAGTTCTCGAATGCTCTTGTGCGTTTTCTTTTTTGTGTAAATTGACATATTTTTTTTATTTTTAAAGTTTTTTAATGTTGAGACGAACTGATTAAACCAGCTCTTTTAACCGCCAGCGGCGTCACTGCTGGCGGTTATTTAAGATGGTCTAATCAATAAATGATTTTAAGGCGGCTTCCCCGTCTTTTTGTGCTTCGTTGTAATCTAAAAAGCCCGCGCAACTGTCCAAACATTTGCCTGAAATTGTATTAATTACACTCCATTGGTACACGTCTCCGGCAATATATTTTGAGTAACTTTTGATTTCATGTTCTAATAGATTTTGCAACTCTTGGTCTGTCAAACCCTCCTCGCCTTTTTTAGCATAAATAAAACCTATTTGCCCGCTGTCCCAAGGGCAACTGAAAGGTTTTGTTGAAAGGCATAGCCCGCTATGATCCATCATATATACGGGCAAAATTAGTAGCTCTTCCCCCGCGTGCTGGCTTTCTATTTTTTCGCGCGCTTCCACCCAACTTCCACAGTCTTTGATTGAGAATGGCGCTTGATCTCCTAAAAAATATTTTTTATGTTTGCAAATTATCACCCCAACGTTGTCAAAATCTCGCGGGTTGATTGGATCCTCATCAATCTCAATTTCCAATTTCAAAAGTGTCCCGTTTTCAAAAGCTTCTTTAGCCTTCAATAAATTAACTTCATATTCTTGTTTTAGGGCGACCAACGTATTATTAAGTATTTTATTTTTCATTTTTACCGTTCCTATTTTAAATTTTGTAAGTGCTTTTAATTATTTTATAAAATTCTTGCTGCTCTAGTTTCTTGTCAAACTTGCTGGCTTGTGAGTCCAAAGCTAAAGCAACAGCCAAAAGGCAAGCCCCGCAAGCAATTATTAAAACCAACCCCGCGGCAAATATCCAGTTTTTATCCGGTGGGTTTAAATCGTCAAAATTTTGATCTAAAACGCGGTTGAAACGTTTTTTTTCTTCGAGGTGTCTTTTTAGTGGATTCGTTAAGATTTTCATTTCTTACCCCTGATTTAGTTGTTTTTTAAGTTTAAATGCTAAAATGTTTAATCAATTAATTTCTCTAAGCTCTTCAATTTCCGAGTCTGTCCAAAGTCTTTGCAAGTCTTCAAACTCTTTTTTACAAGCTAAATAAATTTGTTCTGCAAACTTGCTATCCGTATTGTAGCCATATTCGCTGCAAAAATCTTCGAGCGTCCCAACGTTATGCTTTGTCAAACACGCCAACACGTCGTAAACTGTTGGGGCTTCACCAATAGTTGATTTGTTAAGTGACTGCCCAAATTTAAAACTCATCTTGCGGCGGCCGCGCGCAAGCGTTATTTCGTAAATATCCCGCGTGGTTTTATCACCGGCAAAATGAAAATCATTTTTAATAAATTTAGTCTCGAAAGTAGCGCCCGTTTTAATGAGAAAAGCGTTAGCTTTAATTTGATGTTTTGACATAGTTTAAAGTTTTTTTTGTTATTGTTTGAAGAGAAAAGCCCTTCATCGTAACCCCGCGCGGTGCGGGGGTACTAGTAAGGCTTTTTTAAGATTGTTTTAATTGTTAAAAGTTTTAAAAATTGAAGCTCACCAATAATACTCTCCTCCTAGGAACAATTTTCTAAACCTTTCAATTTGCCGCTCTAAAAATAAAATCAGTTGGTCTAAATTTTCGAAAGAATATAAAATCTCAAACCCGCCGCAAATTCGCGCTTTGGTTCGTATGTGGAAAGCCCCGCCCAAATCGTGTTTGCTTTTTTCAATTTTTAATTCCAAAATCTCAAGCCCTAAATCGAAAGTTGAATTTAGTTTCTCAAATTTCTGAATAGTGTTAATTTCTTTTATCATTTCTCCCCGTTATTTTTAAGATTAAAGTTTTTTAAGGTTTGTGATTTTGAATGTAAAATCAGTATTGTGTAATAGTTTTAACATGTCAACAGTTTTTTTTTATTTATTTTTTAAGGTTTGTAATTTTGAATGTAAAACCAGTATTGTGTACTGGTTTTAACATGTCAATAGTTTTTTTTATTTATTTTTTAAGATACTAAAAAAAACTTTAATTGTTTTCAAAATTTATAAAACTTTTGCCGCGGCTTTGGTTCGATTTTGTAATGAGTTCACTAGCAGCTAAAATCAGGAATTACAACAGCTTTCGCCAGCTTTAACTGCATCAAGTGCTAGGTCTGTAATGTATTTACGCGACAAATTGCATTAAATACTTATAAAAACATATGTTAGTTGTTTATTACTAGTTCACCAAGAGTTCTATAAACGGTATACCTATACTGTAGAAAGTTAAAAGTTTTTGAAACTGCTACCACACGCGTTACACTTCCCCCCCGCGCCTACAACCGCAAAGGCGCGGACTGTATCGAGTCGCTTTTTTGTGATAATAGTTATCACCGCTCCCGCCGCTTACGCGCTCTAAGCCCCAAAGGCGTAAGGCGTGCTAAAAACTGGCACTCATTACACACATTACACACATTACACTTTGACAGCCCCTTAGGGGGCGTAAGGTTCGTGAATCCGCTAGGCTGTAGGCTCCCCAATAACGCAGCGCCCGCCGCTTAGGGGGTGTAGGGTTCGTAAAACCGCTAGGCTGTAGGCTCCGCAACGGCTGAAAAAGGGGGTGGGGGGCGTAAATTGCGGCGGCGGCGCGTGCGCGCGCAAACGTTCCAACAGTGTACCCGCCACAACGGCTATAATCTGTACACAGTTATTGATTGACAAATTTTTTTTTTTAAAGAAAATTCAAAAAATTTTTAAAAAAAATCATAAAACTTTAACCTATGTTATATTTAGACGACGATTTATTAGCGCCTTTGGATTCTTTTGAGCTTTTAGAAAACGAACCCTTAAAACCTTCTCGGCAAGTTGTAGAAAAAGCTAACAATATTTTAGCAGATCTACTTAAACGAGAACCTACGCCAGTGCGAACTGATTACAAAAAATTTGACCCGCTCAATCAAAAATTAAGCTCAAATTTTAACCAGCCAGAGTTTGCCAATCCAGTCGAGTTAGTAGAAAAAATTGATTTATATTTTCAAGAAGTAGAACACGCGGATCCCAATAAACGAATAGAGCCTTCAACAGCTAGTTTAGCCTTACACCTTAATATGAGCCGTAAAATGTTAAACGCTTGGGAAGAAAAACCAGTTTATGGCCCAATAATTTCAGCGGCAAAAACCAGAATTGAATCATATTTATCAAGCCGATTAATCGATGGTCGCCCAAATACGGGTGGCGTAGCATTAGTTCTCAAAAACGATTTTGATTGGCGAGAAAAACAAGAACTTTCTGGGGAACTTACTTTTTCAGTGACCAGACAAATGTTCACTGACCCGATTAATGCCCATACAATTAAAGGTGAGATAGAAAATGCCTAAAATCACAGTGCCATACAACTGGAAACCTCGAAATTATCAAATGTCGACTTGGGCAGCGCTTGAAGCAGGCATAAAACGAGTTGTTCAGGTGTGGCATCGACGCACGGGAAAAGACCTTTTTGATTTAAATTGGCTTATTTCGGAAGCTGTAGAAAAACCCGGCACTTATTGGCACATTTTCCCCACATACAAGCAGGGAAAAAAAGCAATTTGGGACGAATCCACAGTGGACGGTCGCAAATATTTAGATCACATACCACAACAGCTTATTACGTCTAAAAACGACCAAGAAATGAAAATTAAACTGGTCAATGGGTCGGTCTATCAAATTATCGGAGGCGACGACCCAGACGCACTTCGCGGCGCAGGGATTAAAGGCGCAATTGTGTCAGAGTATGCAGAACAGCGACCATCGCTTATCGACTTGATAGAGCCAATGTTGCTAGCGACCAAAGGGTTTTTACTCGTGAACTTTACGCCAAAGGGGAAAAATCACGCGTACAGGCTTTATGAAATGGCGAAAACAAACCCGAAGTGGCATGCGTCGCTTTTGACGGCAAATGACACTAAAGGGCAAGTTTTTACTGAAGAAGATTTGCAAGAGCTGAAAACGCGGCACATATCTGAAGGCAAGTCTTTAGCTCTATTCGAGCAAGAATATTATTGCTCTTTTGAAGCTCCGATTGACGAAGCTTATTACGGCGAACAACTCGCAGCTGCGAGAAAAGAAGGTAGAATTTGTAGAGTACCGCATGATCCAAATTTGCCAGTGCAAACAATTTGGGATATTGGATATTCAGACACTACTTCAATAATTTTTACGCAAGTCCCAAAATTTGGGTCTGAAGTTCGCATTATCGACTATTACCAAAACAGTAAAAAAGGAATGGAACACTACGCAAGAGTGTGTAAAGCAAAGCCCTATATGTACTCAAGCCACAACGGGCCTCACGATTTAGCAAATGGTGTTTTTGCCACGGGCGAGTCAACGTATGAAACGGCTAAAAAACTTGGAATTAACTTTGATATTGTGGCAAAAACCCCAGTGCAAGATGGCATTAATGCTTTAAGGGCATTGTTTCCAAGATTGGTTTTTGACGAAGAAAGTTGTAAAGATTTGATCGCGGCTTTGGAAGCTTACGCATCGAAATTTGATGAAAAGAAAAACGATAGGGGGGCAAAACCATTACATAATTGGGCATCACATGCCGCAGATGCTGCAAGGTATTTAGCCGTGCATTTTTCTCGAATGAAAACTCAGCTTGACAATTTACAGCCACTTCAATTAACTGCGGATTACTTTGATTAACTTAAAATCTTTCAAACTATGGGCAAATCAAATCCACTTAGACCAATCAGCGATGTGTTAGAAGGCACGGTTAGGGCTGTAAAAGAGAACCCAGAAAAACTAGCTCTTACTTCAACCTACATTGGGTATGAAGGAATTAAGCAATTGAATAAAGAAGCTGAAAGAAGCGCGGCTAAACAAATGGCAGGAGCACAAAAAGACGCAAGGGCTATTACCGAAAACCTTTTAATAGCCAATGAGTCTGTACGCGCTCAAAAAGAAAAAGCCAGAAAACAAACAATTTTTGGCGGAAGCACTGATGCTAATTTATTCAATAAATCATTAATTGGATCTTCTACTACTGCGGCAGCAGGCACTCAACGATCAATTCTTGGAGCTTAACAATGGCACAAAGACCACTAACAGCCGCTGATCTTTTAAGACGTACCCAGCAAATAAAAGCTAATCGAAGCAATTTTGAAACATTGTGGCAACAATGCGCGTCTTATCTTTTACCAAGAAAATCTGACATTATAGAGACAAAATCTAAGGGTCAAAACCAGATGGCGAGGGTGTTTGAAAGCTCGCCAATTGCAGATGCACAAGAACTTTCAATTTTATTGCATGGTATTCTTACGAATCCAACGTCGAAATGGTTCGGAATCGAAACAGTTGACCCGGATTTGAACGCGAAAACTAATGTTTCTAAATGGCTTTCAGAAGCCCGTGACATTATGTTTTCTAAGATGTATCACCCAAAAGCTCGTCTCACAGAGGCTCTTCAAGAATGGTATTTAGACCAAGTAGTTTTTGGTGCAGCAGGGCTTCAAACTGACGCAGCAAAAGATTCAGATTTAGTTTACATGGCACGTAACGTAAAGAATCTTTACGTGGCTGAAAACGAGTTTGGCTTGATAGATATGGTCATTCTTACTTTTAAGATGACAGCCCGCGCAGCAGTCGAAAAATGGGGCGACGCACTATCAGAAAAAATTAGAGAAAGCGCTGAAAAAAAACCGTTTGAAGAATTTGATTTTGAGTGGCACACGTTCCCAAGAAAAGATCGGGACAAAGAAAAACTTACACCAGAAAATTTGCCAATTGCCAGTATTTTTGTTGATTGCAAACATAAAGTAATCATTCAAGAAGGCGGGGCGTACACTCCACCAATCGCAGTAGGACGTTGGGAAGTTACAGAAGGCGAGGTCTACGGTCGGTCTCAAGGCATGATTGCGTTACCAGACGTGTTGCAATTGAACCAAATGTCTCGCGACGTAATGCGAGCAACCGAAAAATATCTAAAGCCGCCTTTGCAAGTGGTTCATGACATGGTGCTTGGGAGAATTAATCTTTCAGCCGGTGCGCTTAATATGCTTAAAGTAAATCCGATTACGGGTGGTAAAGGTATTGAGCCAATTCAGACTGTTGGAAATATTCCAGTGACGCTTGAAATGATTCAAAGAAAAGAAGCAAATATTCAGCGCACTTTCTTTTTGGATAGAACTAAAACTTTAGCAGACCCGCGCGCCACACTTGGACAGGTTCAGTTAATCGAGATGCAAAAATTAAGAATTATGGCGCCGATGCTTGGTCGTCTTTTGTCAGAAGGCTTGGAGTCAATGCTATCAAGAACTTTTGATATTCTTTTTAGAAAATCTTTTAATATCATTTCAACAGATGCTGAAGGTAATAACACGTTTGAGCTTTTATCTGACGCGGTTTTTCCAGAAATGCCAGACGAACTAAAAGCTGGGCCAGCGCTTAGAATAACATATCAGAGTCCAGTAACTCAAGCGCAGCAACAAGCAGAGCTATCGTCAATAAACACTTGGTTAGCCGACGTTATGGCTGTTATCGGAGTTTATCCACAAGCAGCGGATTTGATTGACATTGACCAAGTAGTACGTAAAAAATTTAGAATTTTGGGTCTTGATCCCAAGCTAATCAATGACGACGAAAAAGTTGCACAAATTCGTGAACAGAAATTACAAGCTCAAGAAGCTGCTCAAGCTAAAGAAGATGCAGCGGCTTTTGTAGAAGGAGCTTCAACAGCTAAAAAAGCGGGGCTCGGACAGTAATGATAAAACCAATTTTCAAAAACAGAAAAGAACAATTAATTGCATTTAAGGAAGTTTTTGGCACCCCAGACGGTAAAAAAGTTTTGCAATTTATTGGTGAACTTTGTGGTAAAGATTTAAACTCTTTTGACACGGATCCACTTATCATGGCGTTTAGAGCAGCAAAACGAGATGCTTATTTAGAAATTCAGCGGTTAGTTGACCATGAGATAGTAATCACTCATAAAAACAAAGCTGCCGATTCGGATCAACTTCAGACTTCGGTTGATGAAGAAGAGATTGATCCGCTTGATTAACAATAAAAACATTAAAGGATATGAGCACAGAAATTGAAAACGGTGGCACCGCGCCAGCAGTAGCTGCCACACCAGAAAATAATAGCCAAAACTTGGGAAACCCTGCCAGTGTTGAATCGCCGCAAAGCACTAGTGGCGCGGCTTCAAATTGGCGCGAAGCATTAGCCGAAGAATATCGTGCAAATAAATCCATTCAAAATTATAAAAGCATCGATGACTTAGTAAAAAGCCATTTGCACTTAGAAAAAATGCTTGGGTCAAAAGCTACCCCGATTATCGGAGAAGAAGCTAAAACGGTTTATGAAGCTGATGCTTACAAATACAATGCAGAAGAAGGTAAGCCTGCTGTCACACCGGAAATTTTTGATAGAGTTTCTGCAAAAGCAGCCGCTCTTCAAATTCCGCCAGCCCAATTTCAAGAATTGATAAATGAATTTTTAGGCGCGGAAAGCGAACTAGCTGAAGCCGGAAAAGCGGCTGAGGCTACCGAATTAAAAAGCGCCGAAGATTCTTTAAAAAAAGAATGGGGTGCTAATTTTGACGAAAATATCACAAACGCACACAAAGCTTTTGAACTTTTTGCCACACCAGAGTTAAAAAAAGAAGTTTCAAATTTGCCTGTGGGTGTTAAGACCAGCATTACTAAGATGATGTCTAGCATTTACAGCAAAATTGGAGAAACGTCTTTGCAAAAACAAGGTAGTGAAAAAAATAGCTTGACACCAGAACAAGCCACTGCAAAAATCCACGAAATTAGAAACAACCCAGAACATCCTTACCATAAAGGCGACCAAGCAGCGAGAGCTGACATGGCAAACCTTTATTTGGCAGCAGACGGGAAAGAGTAGTTGTTTCGCAAGAATTATTAATTTGATTTAGAATTGTCCGCTAATTGCGTGGGTAGCTGGCATCAGTCCATAAAAAATTAGAAGGGTAGCGATGAGAAAATCGAAAAATATCTAATATAATCGAATGTGATTACATTAAAATTTCTCTATTATTTTTTGTTATTTTTTAAAATTTTTTAAGGTATTATTATATGGCTTTAGACACACAAAATCAGGTGCACATTAAGCAGTTTTCTGATGACATTATCCACGCAGTTCAACAAAAAAATTCACGCTTAGACGGGACTGTTCAAAGAAAAATAGGCGTTTCAGCTGAAGAATTTTATTTCAACAAATTGGGCGCATTAGAACTTCAAGAAAAAACTCAAAGATTTTCTCCGACCCCGATTGCAGACCCTCAACACTCTAAACGTAAAGTTGTTCCGACATCTTTCCACCAAGGCGTTTTGGTTGATGACTACGACCAAGCAAGAGCGTTAGTAACTTTGCAACCTAACTACATGGAAGCTTTGAAATATGCGGCAATGCGTAAAAAAGATGAAATTATCATCAGCGCACTTGGCGGTTCAGCTTACGAAGGTAAAGATGGCACAACTCCAGTCGCGTTACCGTCTGCTCAAAAAATTGTATCTTCTTCAGCAGGTATGACTTTGACAAAATTGTTGACTACCAAAGAGATTCTTGATGGTGCAGACGTGGACGAAGAAATCGCAAGACACATCGTTTTGTCTTCAAAACAATTGACCAATCTTTTCAACACAACTGAAATTAAAAACGCAGACTACAACACTGTGAAAGCTTTGGCTGAAGGAAAAATTGACACTTTCTTAGGTTTCAAATTTATCCGTTCGCAAAAACTTTTAACTAACGCCTCTTCAGAAAGATTGTGCTACGCGTACACTCAAAACGCTTTAGGGCTTGCCATTAACAAAGATATGGTGACTGAAGTTGGTAAAGACGCGAGCAAATCATTTGCGACAGTAGGCTACATCAAAATCGACATGGGTGCTACCCGCGTTGAAGATAAAGAAGTTGTAGAAATTGCTTGCACTGAATAATAATTTTTTAACTTAATTTTTTGGAGAAATCTATATGGGATTTGTAAGATCAGACAGCATTAACGTAACTGGTTTAGATTCAGTTCCACCAGTAATGCCTTCGTCTAATAACAACGGCGCGGACATTAAACATATTCGCGGCCAAGTTGCTATTTTAGCAGCTGATGCGGACACTAATGAGTTTCGCATGGCGAGATTACCTTCTAACGCGGTTATCAAAGACATCAAAGTTTTATGTGACGCTATCACTGGTGGCACAGACTATGATCTAGGTGTGGCTTATCCAATAAGCAAAGGCGGCGCGACTATTGTCAAAGATTGCTTAATGGATGGACAGACTTTAGCCACAGCTTCTAAAGTTCTTGACGGTTTTTCAAAACCAGCCATTGAAAACCGTTTTAAACAACTTTGGGAACTTGCAGGTTTAGCATCTGACCCAAATCACAATTTGGACATTGTTTTAACTGGCAACACTATTGGCACTGCTGACGGTGACGTAGTTATCGAAATCCTTTACACTATGAAGTAAGACAGAATACCTGCGTAAAAAACAGGTAGGGCTGGTTCGGTTGTAATCCTCATATCGCCGAACCAGTTTTAAATTTCAATAAACAATCCCTTATGGCCATTTCTAAAACAGATATCGCAAATAAAACGTTAGGTCATCTTGGACAGGATCCCATAATTGATTTGGATTCGGATCAGAGCGTTAAAGGTTCAGCTATTCGTGAAGCTTACGACCAGACCTTAAAAGAAGTTTTGCGAGACTTCGATTGGAAATTTGCCACATTTAGAAAAGATTTAAACGCGGATGGGTCTTATACCGCTGCGGACTTCTCTTACAGATACATTTTACCCACCAACCCAGAACTTTTACGGTTTTTAAACATTGTCACGGATACGAGAATAGCTTACAGCTTAGAAGCTGGCTACCTTTATACCAACCTATCATCAGTACGCATCCGGTATATTGGTAAAGTTACAGACCCTAACCAATTCGATGCAACTTTTGTTGAAACTTTTGCTTTAAAATTAGCAGCAGTTCGTGGGTATAAGATAACGGGCAACCAAGAGTTAGCGGATGGGTTTTTAGCAAAGTACGAAAAGCTAAAAATGGACGCTCAAACAAATGACTCCCAAGAAAAACAGCAAACATACCAAGATGATAGTCAATGGGAAGCCTCTCGCGATAGGGGTTCAATAGGATTCTTAGGAAACTATGTCTAAGGGAATTAGGGTTTCAACATTACAGACAAATTTCACCGCAGGAGAACTTAGTGATTTCATTGACGGTCGCATTGATTATCCACCGCTTTCATCGGGCGTAAAACTTGCAGAAAATTTTATCGTATTACCTGAAGGGGGAGCTTTTAGGCGCAAAGGTTCGCGCTTAGTCGCGCCTGCTTTTAGTGATTCAACAAAATCGCGATTGATCCCGTTTCAATATAATACCGAGCAGACCTACGCTTTAGAATTTGCAAACAATAAGTTACGATTTTTTACCAATAAATCCCGTCTTGTAGAAGCTGCAAAGACTATTACCGCTATAAGCAACGCTAACCCAGCTGTGGTTACTTCAGCCGCTCACGGGTATTCTGATGGTGACGTGCTCGATCTCGGGGCAATACTTGGCATGACTGAACTGAACGGGAAAGAAGTTACGGTTGCTGGGGCCACTACAAACACCTACCAACTTTCTGGCATAAACACTACCTCTTACGGTGCTTATATTTCTGGGGGGACTGCCCAGCGCGTTTATCAAATCACTACGCCGTATCCAGAAGCGAATCTTTTTAGCTTAAAAAAAGCGCAAAAGAATGACGTTATCTATCTTGTAGATGGCGCTCACTGGCCTCAAAAATTAGTACGCCTAAGCAATCTATCTTGGGACATCGCAGACGTTGAGTTTATTAAAGGCCCGTTCATGGCTCAAAACATTGTCAGTACGGATAAACTAAAAATAAACGGCACTTTTTCAGAAGGCGGCAGCGTTACAATGACAGCGACGGGAGGACACACACCGTTTCAATCGGGGCATGTTGGGTCTTATTGGAAACTTGCATCCGATTCTGCGGCGTCTCACGTAGCCTATGTGAAAGTGACAGCTTTCACAAGCTCAACACAGGTGACAGCTATTGTCATGTTTGAAGCTGTACCAGCCGCGTTACACAATTCAGATACTCAATACTGGAACGAAGGCAGTTTTAGCTCCGTTCGAGGATTCCCAAAAGCAATTACCATGCACGAAGCTCGTTTAGTTTTAGCTGGCACAACTTCAGAACCAAATAAAATTTGGCTAAGTGTTAGCAATGGGGATTTTGAAAATTTTGAAACTTCACCGATAGATGTTACCGCAGCTTTTGACATTACTGCAAATTCAGGAAATCAGGATGGCATTGAATGGTTAGTTTCCGATCAAGTGCTTTTCGTAGGAACATCAAACACTATTTTTAGGGTGAGATCTTCCACAACAGGGTCTGCCATTTCAAACAAAGACGCGGACATTAAACCTCAAAGTCGCTTTGGAAGTTCACCAATACAGCCCGCATTTGTAGGGGAATCCCCTTTTTACATTGAAAGAGGTTTAACCAAAATTAGGTCACTGGGATTTAGTGTAGCCCAAGATAAATATAGTGCAAGCAACGCCACGATTAGATCTCGACAAATAACTGGAACTGGAATTAGACAAATAGAATATTTGCAGAACCCAGTATCAATGTTATTAGCGGATCGAATTGATGGGCAGTTAGCGTCTTTAACTTATGAGGAAGAGCAGCAAGTTTTTGCTTGGAGCCGTCAAACCACAAACGGAGAGTTTGAAAGCTTAACTATTTTACCTACGCCAAACTCAGTTGACACCATATATCTAGCAGTAAAGCGAACCGTCAATGGCGTAACAAAACGCTTTATCGAAACAATTGATTTGACGCTAGAGAATACTGATGAGGAATGCTTCTACGTTGATTCTGGCTTGACATACAACGGCACAAAAGCCACGACATTAACTTTATCGGCTATTACAGGGTCGAGTGTAACTGTGACTGCGGGGGCTTCAACTTTTGCTGCAACTGATGTGGGTAAATTTATCCACCAATTAGGTGCTCTTAGAGGCCGCGCGGAGATCACAGCATACACCAGTGCAACCCAAGTAACAATAAAAGTTATCGAAGATTTTTCAGCTATGGCTTTAGCTGCAAATGCTTGGGGCGTAGCTGTTTTAACTATCACTGGATTAGATCATCTCGAAGGAGAAACCGTAGATATTTTTGCGGATGGAGCAACTTTACCAACTGTGCGTGTCGAAAACGGTTCCGTAACTTTTGCTGAAGGGTCTTTGGCTGGAGTTGTAGTTCATGTGGGCTTAAATTTTATATCTAGGATTCGCCCCATGGTAGTTGACGTAGGATTTGCCGCGCCCTCTGGTGTAAATTCAGTACACAGTAAAAAGAAAAAATTAGGGTTAGGCTATGCTTTATTTTATGAGACACGAGGAGGATCAATTGAAATAGCAGGTAGAGCAACTTTGGCTGGGGATATAATTATGCGTTCCCAATACGATGCAATTAATAAAGGTGTGCCACTTTTTAGTGGGTTTAAAGAATTAAATATAAATAGCGATACCGATAAATTACCTGTCTTTGACATTGTGCAAAAAGAACCTCAACCTATGCACATAAAGACTTTAACGACTAATATCGAAGTAAATGATTAACGTAAAAATAATCCCTTTTGCCGTTGACCACGTGGATTTAATTAACCATAAAATCAAATACCCAAATATTGCAGAACTAAAAAACGAAATTTTTATTTGCGAAGACATTGGAGAAAAAGGCGTTACCTGTTTGATCGATGATAGAATTATTTTTAGCTGCGGGTTAAAGCGGATCAACGCTGGAGTTGGTCACGTTTGGGTAGTACCAAGCATTTATTGTAGCACATATAAGGTAATCACTTATAAGACCATAAAAAATTTGCTTGAAAAACACGCAAAGGAGTTCAGATTACACAGAATTCAAACTACAATTGAACCAGAATTCGTTAAATGGATCGAATTTTTAGGCTTCGAGAGAGAGTCAGTTTTGCGGCAAGTTAAAGCTGACAAGACTGATTTGTTTTTTTATACAAAATTTTATTAGAGAAAGATTATGGGGGCAGCCGCGATAGTGATGGGGACAATGCAAGTTGCCGGAGGAATATATTCTGGCATCGAGGCAAATAAAACGGCAAAGAAACAAGCTGGTATTTATGATAACCAAGCCAACGCCGAACAAGCCGCGGGAGCGTTTCAAGAAATGCAAACTGCGCGAGATTTTGACACTCTTTTAGGTGAGCAAAAATTAAGTTTTGCGGCTTCTGGTCGCGAATTAGAAGGCTCACCTTTGCTAATTCTTGACCAAACTATCCGGGATAAAGAAACAGAAATAGCGAATATTCGTAGTAATACTACTCAAAAAGTTTCTCAATTGCGTTCCGCAGCAAAAGAAACTAAAAAAGCGGGTCGCAATGCACTTACTTCAAGCATTATTGGCGCGGTAGGATCCGCGGGTAAAGCTTACGGGTCATATAAACAGTCACAAAACCCTACTTTTAGAACTGTCTTAGGCGCAAATTCGGGGGATCAATAATGGTAGCAATTCCACTTTCACCGGGGGCAAGAGTAGCACCTCAAGCAGCCCCAACATCAGTAGCTCCAATCAACCCCACTGCGATTGGCAACGCCATTTCTGAGTTAGGTCAAGTCGGGATGGAAGTTTCAGCAGATCGAATGGCTTTTGAAACCCGCAGAAATCAAGCTTTGCAATCTGCAAAAGTCATGGATTACTCAACACAGATTCAAGGCATCGATAACGATTTTGAATTGCAAGCTCAACAAACGCCTTCGACACCGAGTGCATTTCAAGGTATGACTAACAAATTGCAAACTGCTCGCCAGAAAAGCGTTGAAGAGTTGTTGGCAAATGAACAAGACCCTGTGGTGAAAGATTTAGCTTTACGCAGTGCCAACGCTCAAGCCGTTCAACTTAAAGATAAATTTAATCGGTACCAATTAACAAAAGAAGCTGAGTACGGTCAACACGTCATCACAACTAAACTAGATAAAATCGGAGAAGAATTAGGGAGAGCTTCTAGCACAGCAAGAATTGGGCAGCTACAAAAAGAGATGGACTCAACTTTAAAAGCTGGGCTGGCATCTCGGTACATTAACTACAATTTTATCGAAGCATACCAAGATAAAGTGAAAAGAATTAACGCGGCTAGGGAAGCCGAGTTTGCTCAAAGAGCCGCTTTAAATTCATATCTTGATGGTTCGGCTTTCGCAGACCCAAATAATCCTAAAGACAAAGCCTTAGTGAATGGGGCGTTTGACCGCATGATTAAATCTAATGATCCAAATCTACAAGCTCAAGCTGTTGAGCTTTCTGCACGCACTGGCATTGTTCCAGCGCAATTAGTTTCTACAGTTTCAGGCCGCTTAACTGTTGGGAATACTCAGCAAAAAGTTCAAGCAGCACAAATTATTTCCCAATTAATTACAAAAAATCCACGTTTGGTTTCTGCGTTTCCCCAAACTATTCAAGCGCAAGCTTTAGGTATTAACCGCAATATCGAAGCAGGCGTACCAGCAGAACAAGCTATTGCATTTTCCGAAAAAAATTTAGATCAAAATAAAAGTTTTGACCGAGATAGAAAAGAGCAAGCTTTCCAAATGGATAACTCAAAAAAATTGAGGGAAGCAAACATTGCGGATTTAAAATCTGAACTTTCAGACATACCTTTTAGCATTAAGTCCGCAGAAGTTCCCGATGCGCTTGTTGGTCAGTACGAGCACTTAACTAAAGAATTTTACATGAATACTGGTGCGAGCTACGAAGACGCTACCGCTCATGCGAAAGCAATCATAAAATCCCAATGGAAGATGACAGACATTGGCGGTAAGCCTAAATTACAGAGGTACGCCCCAGAAGCTATGTACCCATATGGGTCATCGACTAAATGGATTAAAACACAATTGCTCGATACTCTTTCTGGTAAGCCAGACATTGAAACTCAACCTTCAGGCTTAATCGAACGTGGTAATATTGATTTGTCAAAAAGAATTCCGCTAAAAAATGAAGACGGAACTGTCTCGCCTTTAAAGAGCATTTCAATTGAACAAGACGGCAACATAGTTTTGATTCCGACTATCCAAGACGGTAAGCGCATGACCGACGCAGAAGCTATTCGGTACTACCAAAAATCTGGGCAGAATTTAGGGGTTTTTGAAACCGAAGCGGACGCTGCAAGATATGCAAAGCGGGTTTCTAAATTTGAAGATCAGAGATTTAAAAGCGGCGCAAAAACCTCATTTTTGGGAGAAGGAAAATTTATTGCGGATGCCCCAGCTCGTCCAAATTATTTTTTGGATAAAACGCCAGAAGAAATTAATTCTCAAATTGAATTAGTCGTTGACCCACAATCTATTTCTACAAACCGCCCAAGTTATTTAATCACTCGGACTGTAGATGAATACGGGCTTAAAGATGTAATCCGAGATGAAAATAACCAACCGCTTCGCTTTACACCAGATTTTACTAAAACCGAAGAATATAAAAATTCTCGTGCGGCTAGAGAAACTTTAAGTGTTTCACCAGAAGTTTTTGCTGAAAAATTATATCAAAAACGAAAAGGTAAAACCGAATTGGATTTAGGCAATGCTCGTAATGTAAGTCTAATTGGCGGAGGAGCTTTTAGATAATGACTAAAAACTTTCAAGAACTTGATTCAGTAGAAGTAGATAATTTAGAAACTTCGCAAGATAGTGATAACTTTTTGAGCGGAAATTTAAACTTAAAACCCCAACTGTCTTCGCGCTTAGTATTGGACAAAGCTTTAAACAAAGATACTCAGCAGGCGTACAATCGGGTTGTCAACACTCAGAAAAACGAGATTGCAAGAGCTAATCCGCCAGAACCTGAAAAAATCCCGTTTAATGAAACTTTTGGCGCACAGCTATTAGACACACCCGTTGCCAATTACGCGGCGCGGCTTCTTAACAGTGAGTATTTAGTGGATCAAGAGAATCCAAATTACACTGCGTACCCAGAAATAAAAGGCACGGAATATGAACAGTATTGGGAAGAATTTTTAGTTGCAAATGGACCCGAAGACACTACAAGACTTAAGCGTAAAATTGATAGAGAAAACGCGGTGCGGGATACATTAGCCTCATCTTCAATAGCAACTAATTTAGCTGCGGGTATTTTAACTTTACCACTCGACCCAGTGAACTTGATACCCGTTGGTGGGGCAGCATACAAAGCTACAAAAGCTGGTAAATTTTTTGCTGGTGCGGGTAAAACTGCAACAGCTGGTTTTCTTTCTACAAGTGTTTCTGAGGCCGCGCTTCAAGCAGATCAAATTACAAGAACTGCAGAAGAGTCTGTAGCAAATATCGCTGCAGGTACTGTTTTATCGGGCGTTCTTGGCGGAGCAGCCAGCTTACTTTCTAAAGAAAAATTTAATAAATTGGCTTTAGAAACTCAAAAAAATATTCAAGACGAAGGACCCGTTTTTGGTTTTAACGAAAAAGGTGATTTACTACAAAGTGATCGAGACGGGGGACTTATGCGAGGTAGCGTTGGCGCAATGCGATCTCCAATTCCACGCAGTCAAAGAACTACCGCGCAAGACGAAGCCCTTTACGCAGGTAGAGGTAAGATTGCCGGAGGAGTTGCTTTTCTCTCCAGAAAATTAAGTCCAATTCAGGAAATATTAAACACCGATGGGGTGATTGGCAAACGAGCCATGCAGGGCTTGGTTAAAAATAATATGTTCACCAATAAAAATATCGAAGGCGGTATAGCTAACGCCATTTCTACAGAAAATGCTTTACACCTTTACGATGCTGGGTTGGCGTATGCCATAAAAGACGGTCGCGCTAATTATAAAAAATTCAGCGACGGTCTTTTAGAGCAACAAGGTAAAAGTAAATTTTTAGCGCCATTCAACATTAAAGCAGCTATGTTGCGCCACGATGAATTTAACTCTAAGGTTTATGACGCTTTAATTAGCGGCGATGTTCATGAGATACCAGAAGTAGAAGCCACTGCTAAATCTTATCGTAAAAATGTTTTTGAACCAATTAGAAAAAAAGGGATTGAGGCTGGAATTTTTGACGAAGATGTTTCGATCGAAAATGCCACCAGCTACTTGATGATCCAGTATGACCGAAATAAGATAATTGCACAAGAGCCAGAGTTTCGCAAGTTTATAGCAAAACAAGTTGAAGAAAATTTGATACCGAAAATCCAAAAAGATCACGCTGATCGGCAAGCGTCTTTAACTGCAAAATCTCAAGCAACTTTTAACCAAATAAAAATTTTAGAAAAAGAACTTGGAGATATAAAAGATCAAAACGAACTTGCGGCAAAAGCTAAAGGTAAAGCCGAGAGAAGATCAGAGACTTTATTTTCGCAAGCCGCTGGCGACACTCCTTTAAAAGATGAGGACCTAGTTAGAATTTTAGACTCATATAAAGCTGCGGCAAAAACGATCCGAGAAGAAGCTAAGCCAAAAAATCTGACTGATTTTATCCGTTCGCGCGGAGGAATTTTTGATAAATCCGGCAGGGTTAATGCTCTTTTTTCTGCGCGAAATAGAAAACCAAATGGCGTTACTGCAAAAGAAAAAATTTCTGACATTAACGGCGAAAAAGTTAATTCAGATATGAAGACTATCATTGACCACGCTTGGCGCGAAGGGTATTTTCCCGAGTACGACGCGCCACCAAAAACTATGGATTTTTTAGCGGCTTTAGAAGATGAACTCGACGGCGTGGATATTCGCTACACAGCAAAAGATTTAGATGCTGTGGATAAAATCCAACAAGCAAAAGAATTTTTAAATCAAGTCGGCGATTTCGGTATTGACATTGGTAAAATTAAAGACGCTAAAACGCTGCGCGAAACTCAGATCGGCGGCAAATCTTTTAAAGATATTTTGCTAAAAAAAGAAATTTCAGTTTTGAAAAAAAGATTAGCTGAAATTGACGGCAAAATTTCAGAACGCCGAATTAAATTTGACGCTGTTCTTGGAGATGACCCGATAACATATGCCGAAGAAATCACTAACGAACTTGTAAGAAAACTCCGCAACATAGAACATCAAGGGGTGATAATGCCTTATGATATGAAAATTGGAGTCAGAGGCCCCGCAAAAGAGCGCACTTTAAATTTTATTAAACATTCTGATTTAAAACCTTGGACGGTTCAAAACGTAGAAAAACTTGCTCGTGATTACACTAGAATTTTAGGCACTGACATAGAGCTTTCAAAAAGGTTTGGAGATTTAAATTTAGAAAAAGTTCAAGCTGAAATTTCAGACGAATATGACGTTTTGCGCGCAAAATCGCCAACTGAAAAAGATCGTTTGCGTTTAGATAAGCAAGAACGCGAAGTCAAACAAACGCTCATGGATTTAAAAAACATTGTGCGGGGGAATTATGGACGCGTAGATCGACCAGATTCTTTTTGGCCGACTGTCGCAAGAACTTCACGTAATATGGCGTATGTTCAAAAAATGGGTTCGGTAGTTCAAGCATCTTTAATAGACCCAGTTCATTTAATTTTTAGACACGGACTCGGTAGATTTTTGAACACTGGGTTGAAACCGTTAATCTTTAATCTCAAAGGTTTTAAATTAGCCTCAAAAGATACGGCTTTTATAGGGCAAGCTTCGGAGGCAATTTTACACTCAAGAGCAAGCAGCTGGAGCGATTTTGGCAACCCATATTCTTCTAAATCTAAATTGGAAAATCTGTCGATTTCTTTAGTAGATACCATGAGTAAATTAAATTTACTAAATGTGTGGACAGACGCGACTAAAAAAATAGCTTCGGTAATGTCGCAGCAAAGAATTTCTGAAGAAGTAGTCAAGCTTGCAAAATTATATGAAGATCAATACTTTGAATTAGGGCAGGGGTTAAAAGATGTTGATTTAAGTAAAAGCCCAATTACAAAAAAAAGTAGAGCCTATTTAGCTTTATTAGGGATCGACGAAAAAAATGTCAGACAGATTGTGGGGGAATTACAAGATCATTCTACTAAAATAAATGGGCTGACCATCCTTAACCTTGAAAAATGGACAAGTCGCGACGCAGTAGATGCTATGTCCAACGCTTTAAACTTAGACATTGATAGTTCGATTATAACTAGGGGTATTGGGGAAGTGCCGACTTTAATACACACTGAAATCGGTAAAACTTTTCTGCAATTCAAATCATTTTTACTTGCGGCAAACCAACAGATTTTAATTCGTGGACTGCAACAAGCTGACGCCGCAGTATTGCAAGGCATAGTTTCTATGGTTACAATGGGGATGCTTGTATCTTATCTTCAGAAAATAACTAAAGGCGAAGAGATTTCTGACGACCCAGCGGTTTGGCTCTACGAAGGGGTAGATCGTTCAGGACTTCTGCCAATCATAATGGAAGCGAATGGCTATGCCGACTTAATGGGCGTTGGGATCGGCAATGCTTTGGAAGTCCGAGAGCCAAGTCGCCAGCCCGGCAGTGCCGTAATCAGTCGTGCTGGTGGCCCCTCTATCGGCATGGTTAAAGACCTTGGAGATCTAGGGGCGTCGACGGTTCGTAAAATAAAAGGTGATGGTGATTACACAGAATCAGACCAGCGTAAGGCGATTAAAATGTTGCCGTACAATAATCTTTTTTATTTACGCGGGCTGTTTTCACTGCTTGACGATTCAGAAAAAAGTGAGTAATTTTTAGGAATCATAAAATTTTTTCTTTAAAAACATGACCGTAACAAATGAAAATTCAAGAAATGATTACGTCTCTAACGGCTCCGCAGTAGAGTATGCTTTTACGTTTAAAATTCTCGATGAGCAAGACATCCAAGTCATCGTTTTGGATCTCAACGGAGTCGAAGAAGTTTTAACACTTACTACGGATTATACTGTCGATATTGACGAGGACACAGGGTTGGGGTCTATCACTCTAGTAACGGCGGTAGCCTCAGGTTTCGCGATTTCGCTCTTACGAAATATGGATTTTGAGCAAAACACCTCTATCCAAAATCAAGGCACGTCTCAATTCTCCGGTAAATCTTTTGAGCAAGCTTTAGATAAAGTCACGCTTTTGGCTCTTCAACTCAAAGAGAATATTGCACGTTCAATTCTTTTACCAAAAAGTTCTCAACTTACGGAGTTAGAAATACCCGTCAATTTAGCAAACGCAGGCAAAGCCGTTATTGTTAATGCCGCAGGAGATAATTTAGAAGTGAGAAATTTAATGGATATTTCTGCGGCGGCTTTTAGCTCCCTTGGGCTGGAGTTAGTAAATACAGCAACTGCTGCGGCAATGCGTACTCTTTTAGGTGTGCAAGCTTTAAATGCCACTCTTACGGATTTAGCCGCAAGAGTTGTCGGAAACTCTTCAGGGAATATCCCAGTAGTAGGTTCGCAAAGTGCAACTACTTCTTTAGCTGGTACTTCATTGTTATTGTCTCCAATCACAATCTCTAACAATGCAACTGATGCCAACAACGACATTGATTTTAGCGCAGGTGTTTTTCAATTTTCCGATGGTTCTGGTAGAGCTATAGCAACTGCAATGACAAAAAGATTAGATGCAAATTGGGTTGCTGGCACAAATCAAGGTGGATTAGACACTGGATCGAAAACTACTACAACTTGGTATCACTGTTACGCAATTTACAATCCAACAACTAAAACTAGTGATTTTTTATTTTCGACAGGTGCAACAGCCCCAACGGCTTTACCTAGCGGTTTTACTAAATACAAATGGGTCGGGGCAATTCTTAACACCTCTGGCAATGTCATTTTGCCTTTTATTCAAGACGGTAAAACAATCACCTACAATGCCGTTTTAATTTATGATAGCCCTGCAATCCCTACTACGCCTACCGCTGCAAGTTGCATTACCCCTCCGGGGATCAGGGTAAAGGGCTTATTTAACACTACTTTTGACACAAGCGCGCAAGTTCTCACCAACTTAATTTACACAGATCCTATGAAAACTTCTTTTTCAAGGATAGTAGCTGCAGGCACGCCATTTAATGCGGGCAGTAATTTTGAAGCTTTCACAAATTTTTCGACGTATATATTTTTGTCAAAATCGGATGCAAATGCTTTAGAAATTTGCAAAGTTTATAACTACGGATGGGAAATTCCTGATAATCTCTATTAAAATTTTATGAAATATTTAAGAAATCCTGAAACAAATCAAGTTGTAAAAGGCGAGGAATTCGGCTTTTTTTTCGATTCTTGGATAGAATTAACTCAAGAAGAAATCGACGCTTACGAATTAGCAGAAGCCAAAACAACTAAAATAACCCAATTAAAAGCCAATCGAAACGCAGCTTTGGAGAAACCTTACGCCGCGTGCAAAGCTTACGAATGGGATAAGCCCGAAATCGAAGAAAACGAAGTTTATTTTGAATTTAGTGTCGAAGCTACTGGCATTCAATTAACCGAGCCAAATACAATTATTTTTGGTGCATCATTGGGCAGCATTATAAAATATAGCTGCACAATTATCGAAGGTCAAAATAGGCGCGAGGGTTACGTTATTTTAGATCAAGCGGTTG
>Ga0209191_1000569_pt1 | contig 28361 bp, 39 predicted proteins | sample S_130626_EF_Meta_FD_187320 | JGI IMG/M metagenome (GOLD analysis project Ga0209191, IMG submission 187320) | Freshwater microbial communities from Lake Simoncouche, Canada to study carbon cycling - S_130626_EF_MetaG (SPAdes) (version 2) | ecosystem: Environmental > Aquatic > Freshwater > Lake ...
TCAGACTGTGCGCTCTAGTGGAGCATTAAGTTTTTTTGCTGACCTCCAAATATTTAATAATTCTAGTGGCACAGAACGCGCCCGTATCGACTCCAGCGGTAACGTAGGGATAGGGACGAGTTCGCCTTCAGCTTCCGCAATTCTAGACGCACAGAGCACCACTAAAGGTGTGCGTATGCCTAACATGACCACTACGCAGAAGAACGCTATTTCTAGCCCTGCTGCTGGCCTTATGGTGTTTGATACCACTCTTGCAAAACTGTGTGTTTATTCCGGCTCTGCATGGCAGACCATTACTTCTATTTAACAAAGGAAATATCATGACTACATACAACTGGCAAATCGTACAGACTGACTACTTGGTAGCAGATGGATTCATCACCACGGCGCACTGGACTGTAAACGCTATAGACGGTGATTACTCCGCTGGTTCATACGGCACTTGCGGCTTTGCTACTGCGACCCCTGCTATCCCCTATGCCCAAGTAACTGAGCAAGAGGTGCTGAACTGGTGCTGGGCTAACGGCGTGGACAAGGACGCAACAGAGGCTAACCTTGCTGCACAGATTGCTTTGCAAAAGGCTCCAGTGACTGCAACCGGAGTACCCTGGTGATGGACAAGCCAGAAATTGACCCTGTACGCTATGGAGTCCTCTGGCAGAAGGTCCAGGATTACGAGCGCCGGTTTGATGACATGAGCGCCAAGATCGACAAGATGGAGTCATCTATCGAAACCCTGGTGGCTATGGCAAACCAGGGTAAGGGTGGTTTCTGGATGGGCATGGTTATTGTTTCTGCCATTGGAAGTCTTTTAGGTTATTTCGCGCACTTACTTGGCAAGCCGTGATCCAAAATGATCGACCCTATCACCGCCTTTGCGACTGCCCAAGCCGCGATAAAGGGGGTGCAGGCTGCCATCAAGATGGGCAAGGACATCCACGCCATTGGTGGCGAGATGATGAAGTTTTTCGAGGCAAAGGACATAGTACAGAAGGAAGCGTCCAAGCCTAAGAGCAGTTTTGCTAAGTCAGATACGGCAAGAGCTTTTGAGATAGTGATGCAGGCCAAGCAGTTGGCAGATGCTGAGAGAGAGTTAAATAATTACATGGTGATGTCTGGTAATGCCGACCTTTGGCAGCAGTTGATGGTGGAGAGAAACAACATCATCCAAAAGCGTAAGGTAGAAGAAATACTGGCAGAGAATCACGCCAAGAAACGTAAGGCAGAGATAGAGGATTTATTGACCTGGCTTATTGGCGGAGCCTTGGCTCTGCTCTTATTAGGTTTATGTTTTTGGTGGACAACACTACTTTTGGAGAAATAAATGCTTACGATCCTATCTACTCTTATCTCTTTCTTGATGGGTGGACTACCCAAACTTCTAGACTTTTTCCAAGACTGCAATGACAAGAAGCACGAGCTGGCGCTGGCACAGTTACAAATTGAGCGTGAACTAGAACTGCGCAAAGCTGGCTTTGAGGCGCAGGAACGCATAGAGCAGATACATAGCCAGCAACTAGAACTAGAGACTAGCGCCAAGGCTAATGAGAACCTGGTTAACGCTCAGGTGGCTGAGATGAGCGCCATTTATAAGCATGATGAGTCTCTTGGAGAGGGAACATCACAGTGGATAAAAGACCTGCGTGCTGGTACGCGCAGTTTCATCACTATGGGATTTTTCTTCCTGCTGTGCTTTGTTGATGTTGGTATGTTTATCTACGGGTACAACAATGGCGTTGCATTCCCTGCGCTGGCTGACAAATTGTGGGATAGCAATACCCAGGCACTGTTTGCTTCTATCGTAGCATTTCACTTTGGTGGCAGAGCCTTTGGAAAATGATCTGGACCCTGGTGCTAGTTACAGGTATCAACATGAACTCAATAATGATCGTCGGTTATTTTGAGGTGGAGTCTGCCTGCCAGAAGGCGGCTAAAGAGTGGCGCGAGCTGGGCTACAAAGTAGGGTGCGTGCAAACGCAAAAGAAATGAAAGTCTCAGCAAAAGCACTATCCATGATTAAGCACCACGAGGGGACCAGGCAGCGTCCTTATCGTTGTCCGGCTCTGCTTTGGACTGTTGGCGTTGGCCATGTACTGTATCCAGCACAGGGTAAGCTAAAGCTAGAAGAACGCAATGGATACCCATTGAGGCCAGAGGATGACCGCCAATGGAGTATGGAGGAGGTAGATGGAATACTTGCAGCAGACCTGGAGCGCTTTGAGCGCGGCGTGGAACGATTCTGTCCTGTTGTTCTTACACAAGGTCAGTTTGATGGTCTTGTCAGTTTCTCTTTTAATGTGGGCCTTGGGACACTCCAGCGTAGTACGCTACGCCAAAAAGTGCTACGCCTTGATATGGAAGGTGCTGCGGAGGAACTTTTAAAATATTGCATGGCCGGTGGTAAGCCTTTAAAGGGTTTGCAGAATCGGCGCAAAGATGAGCGCGTCCTATTTTTGTCCTAATGGTGGCACAATAAAACTATGGCCATACAGCAAAAACTTGAGACTCCGACGCCTCCAAACCTGGGATATCCACCAGAGTTATACGAGCGCCGTAATTTCAATGAGTCCAATGGGTCACTCAATGCTTACTTTAGGAAGGTGACAGCGGTACTTGGAGCATTGTTTGGCGTTAAGGGCAGCCGGTACATCAATGCCCCGTATGGCGCCTTTCAGAGCACAGTAGACCAGACGGCAGCGGCTATCAATACCGCATACGCCATGACGTTTAATACGACTGATTTCACTAATGGAATAACTGTTGTAAGCAATTCGCGTATCACGGTCACCGACTCCGGCATCTACAACTTGCAGTGGTCTGGGCAGTTTGAGAATACAGCCAGCCAGGACCATGATGTCAGGGTGTGGATCAAGATCAACGGGACAAACCTTGTCGGCTCTACAGGATTTGCTGGGATACCATCTAAGCATGGATCAGTCAATGGCCACACGATAGTTGCCTGGAACTACTTTCTATCACTTGATGCCAACGACTACGTTCAGCTTTGGTGGGAGACTGATAGCACCGCAGTCAGCATCCAGGCATACGCTGCTGGATCATTTTATCCATCTACCGCGTCGCTGATTGCGACTATGCAATTTGTGTCTAACACAATGTGAGAACGTCATGTACATACCCTTGAAAATACCACCAGGCATCTACCGTAACGGCACTGAGTACCAGTCATCTGGGCGCTGGTACGACGCTAACCTGGTGCGCTGGTACGAGAACACTCTACGCCCTATTAACGGGTGGCGTAAGCGGATTACTGCTCAAACTGCAATGACAGGTAAGTGCAGGGGATTGCTTACATGGCGTGATAACACCAATGATCGTTGGATTGCAGCCGGTACTCATTCAAACCTATATGTAATGAACGAGTCAGGTACGCTAAAGGATATCACTCCTACAGGTTTTACGACTGGCATTGCTGACGCTCAATCGTTTACTGGATATGGGTATGCTGCTTACGGATACTTTGCGTATGGCGTACAGCGTCCTGACATTGGAGACATCATCCCAGCAACTACCTGGTCAATGGATAATTTTGGTGAGTACCTTGTAGCGTGCAGCAGCTACGATAAGAAAATTTATCAATGGGCTTTAGACTTTGCAACGCCAACAAAGGCCACTGTAATCACCAATGCACCAGTAAACAACAATGCGGTAATGGTTACCGCTGACCGGATTGTGTTTGCCTTGGGTGCTGGAGGTAATGCCAGAAAGGTAGCATGGTCAGACCAAGAAAACAATACAGTTTGGACTGCCGCCATAGACAATTTGGCTGGTGATTACGAGCTATCAACGCCAGGCACTTTGCTGGCCGGTAAGCGCGTCAAGGGTGTAAACCTACTGTTTACTGACGTTGACGTACACACAGCGCAGTACATTGGCGCGCCATTCGTTTACGGGTTTGAGAAGGCAGGTAGCGGGTGCGGATTGATCTCAGCTCAGTCAGTTGCAGCCATAGACACCGCAGCAATTTGGATGAGTGGTAGTGGGTTTTGGATATATGACGGTTACGTCAAGCCATTGCCATGCGATGTATCAGACTACGTTTTTAACGACATAAACTTGACGCAAAAGTCAAAAATCTATGCCGTACACAATAGCAAATTTGGCGAGATATGGTGGTTTTACCCGTCAAATGACTCTAATGAGAACGATTCTTATGTGACGTATAACTATCGTGAGGGTCACTGGAACATAGGCACATTGTCTCGCCTGGCGGGTACTGATGCTGGAGTGTTTACCTACCCTATCATGGTAGATAGCAGCGGCTACATTTACGAGCACGAGGTAGGATTTGCTTACGACTCTGCCACCTTGTACGCTCAATCTGGACCCATTGAGCTGGGGACAGGGGAAAACATTATGAACGTCAAGCAGGTTATTCCTGACGAGCAGACTCTGGGTGAGGCGCTGGTTTCATTCACGTCAAGGTTCTATCCTACGGGCGCGGAGTCTACTTTCGGACCCTACACGGCGGCAAACCCTACCAGCGTCCGATTCTCAGGGCGCCAGGTTGAAGTCAAGGTCACGGGTAATACCTTGGCTGACTGGAGGATAGGGGTTATGCGCCTTGAGGCGACAGCCGGTGGGCGCCGGTGACAGACTTGGATGACTTGCACAGGCTGCGCCAGCAGGTCGAATCGGCTTTAGAATACTCTGGAGGCACACACACATTTGACGATATAGCCCAGGCGGTTACCGAGAACAGGTTCCAAGTCTGGCCAGGCGTCAATTCTGTGGTGGTGACCGAGATCATTGTCTACCCGCGAATCAAGAACTTGCACTACTTCTTGGCTGGCGGCGACCTAGATGAACTCAAGCTGATGCGACCATACATCGAGCGTTGGGGCAAGAGTTTAGGTTGCACGCGAGTTACTCTCGCAGGGCGTCAGGGCTGGGCCAAGACGTTTCTGCGCGATGAAGGATACGAACCTAAGTGGTTCATTTTGAGCAAGGAACTTTGATATGCCAGGACCAGGAAATAGACCAGAGACTCCAAGGATATATTCCCAAACACCAGGGCCTGGCATGGTTCCTGTTTACTCTGGTGTTGGACGTGATGGAAAGCCTACAGGCTTGTTAGGGTATGAGCCAGACCTAAGTGGAGGAATAGTTGAAGTACCAAAACCATCAGAAGTAATTGCTTTAGAAAAAAAGATAGGAACAACTCTTGAGCCTTTCTATTCTCAAGGTAGTGCCCCTCATGGTGGTGTAAGAGATTCCGGTCCTCCTATTGGATACCGTTATGACAACGGTCAAAGCCAGTACGTTAACTATGATACAAGCGGAAATTATCAGAGTACGCAAGATAGAAATAACAGCCTATTACCAATGCTAGCCATTTTGGCGATGCCATTTATTGGGCCCGCTGCATTTGAGGCTTTAGGGTTAACTGGAGCTGGTGGCGCTGGCCTATTAGCTGACACCGCTGCGCTTGGTGCTGGCCAAGTTGCTGCTGCTGGAGAAACCGCCGCGCTTGGTACAACTGCTGCGAACTTAACGCCTGCTGCGATTGAATCATTATTGGGTACTGCTGGTTATGGAGCAAACGCATCTGCATTAGAGTTTGCAAAACAGTTAGGACTGAACCTTGCAACAGTTGGTGCTGGTGCTAATTTACCTTTTCCTGGTGTAACGCCAACTCCTATTCCTACACCTACTCCACCAATACCAAAATTAACACCTGCTGCAATTGAATCGCTGTTAGGTACTTCTGGATATGGAACAAATGCTTCTGCATTAGAGTTTGCTAAACAGTATGGATTGGACCTTGCGACAGTTGGCTCTGGAGCAAATTTACCATTTGAAGGCGTGACCCCACCAACGCCACCAGTGCCAGAACCATCAAAACTCCCATCATGGGTAAACCCCACTAATGCATTACTAGCAGCAAGTGCCGTATCCAGCATTGCAAACGCAAACAAGACTGAACCCACAGCAGCGCCGTTCACAATGGCGCCGTATGTGCCGCCATCAGGTAGGCCATTCGCAAACATTGCAATGTCACCTATCGCAACCCCGTACACGCCGACAAGGATTCTTGGTCAGTATGATCCAACAATGACTCCTGGTGGCGTCTCTCCATACGAGCTAATCATGCAGCAGATGCAGGCGCCTAAGAACTTGTACGCTGACTTTGAGGCGGGTACAAATATTGGCGGGTTTGATCCGCAGAGGTTTGTTACTCCAGTAGCTGAAAACTACAAGGGCGGCATGATTGACAAGTCAAGGATGGTGGGTCCTAACCCTATGGGTCCAGATAACGGGTTTGCGTCTATTCAAGATGGCGAGTTTGTGATGAACCGAAAGGCTACACAAAAGTATGGCATTGAGCTAATGAACGCAATAAACAGTGGCAAGATTTCTAAGGGCAAGCTATCCGGCTTGCTGGAAGCATAAGGAGCACGATTATGAGCAAAGGCGGCGGTCAGACACAAACTAGTACAACTAGCATTGATCCAGACATCAAGAGGGCGTACTTACAAAACTATCAGGACGCGCAAAGCGTGGCGGCATCACTGCCGCAGCAGCAGTTTGCGCCAATGAACGCTATGTACCAACAAGGTGAGCAGGCGCTGACAAATGCAGCACTCGCCGGCCAGGGTCTTACGTCAGTGGACCAGGCTGCGGAGATGACTCGGCAGGCATCAGGTCCGCGTAACCTGTCGCTTGGACAGGGTCCTGGGACACTTGGCAGCTACATGAACCCGTACTCTCAAGGCGTGACTCAGAATGCTTTAGCTGACTTGGAGGCATCACGCCAGAACGCGATACGCCAGACTTCTCAGCAAGCGCAGCAGGCTCGTGCCTTTGGCGGTTCACGCCAGGGCGTAGCAGAGGCGCAGACAAACCTTGGATTTACCAAGCAATCTGGCGACCTATCGGCTCGCCTTAATGAACAAGCCTTCAACCAGGCTATGGGTGCGCAGCAGCAAGACCTTTCCCGCCAGATGATGGGTGCGGGTCAATTGAGTGGCATTGGTGGCCAGCAGCAGCAATTGCGTCTTGGTGGTGCGCAGCAGGTTATGGGAGCCGGTGGCGCACGCCAGCAACTTGAGCAGCAGCAGCTCGATGCTATGCGCAACCTGGCCACACAGCGCCTTGGTATCCAGCAGACTGCTTTGGGTATGCAGCCAGGTAATCTTGGACAGACTACCACCACACCGATGTACCAAAACCGTGTTGGTGGTGCTTTGGGTGGTGCTCTTGCTGGAAACCAAATTGGTGGTGGATGGGGCGCCGCACTCGGTGGCCTGCTTGGATACTTCGGTTAAAGGGGACACATCATGGCAGATTTTGATTTAGGTGGCCTGCTGTTTGGCAATGCGCCATCCAGCGGCCTAGAGGGTTACCTAGACCCAGAGCAGCTAAAGCGGATGCAGCAGCAAGGCGTCATGCAAGCGGCTATGGCGCTGCTCAAGGCATCCGGTCCAAGCACGCAAAGGGTAGGGCTAGGACAGGCTCTGGGCGGCGCATACGAGGCTGGACAGGCTGGCTATCAGCAGGCGCAGCAGCAGGGGTTAATGGGATTGCTTACCAAACAAAAATTGGATGAGGCAAAGCGCGCACAGTTGGGGCAACAAGAAGAAGCTACTAGAGCTAAAAAAATGCAGGAATTATTCCCGCAAGCGTTTACAAGCACGTTTACGCCAGAGCAGCAAACCATTTATGGAACTCCTGTACGAGTTGCAACAGATGATGAAGGTAACCTTATGCCTGGTGCGCAAGTAACGCCAGCATCTAGGCAATTAACGATTGACCCGAATAAATTACAAGCGTTAGCAATGCTTTCTAAGAATCCATTAGAGAGTCTTTCTCAGATTGCTAAGTTAGTTCCTGATTTACGCAAAGCTGGATTTACGGGTGGTGCAATGGCACAAGAAAATCCATTTAGCGTATTTACGTCTGATGCGACAGTACCAGATAGTCTTAAAAGGATAGCCCAACAATACGAGAGAAGTTTTGCATCAGGTCAGATGGACCCTGATAAAGTTGATGATAGGTTAAAAACATTGGCTGAAAGAGTACAGTCTGCTGCGCAGTTTTCTCAAACTCAATCTGGAATACAAGCACAAAGAGAGCAGACTGCTGCACAGTTTGCTCAAAGCCAAGCTGCTTTAGAGCAATCACGTAGACAAATGGAAGAATTTAGAAGGCAAGGCCTTGCTGATTCAGCCGAGGGAAGAAGGTTATCAAATCAAATTGCACAGCAATCTTTGGATTTGCGTAGAGAAACTGAAGCAAATAAGCCAGAGCAATTTTCTTATTCGCAGAAAAAAGATTTTGATGTTATTGGAAAGAATTTAGCATCAGCAACAAATGCTGAAGATAGCGCAGCTATTGCAGCATCGGCATTGCCATTGATAGAACAAGCATATAGTGGAGTTTTTGAATCTGGTGCTAAAGGATTGCTCGGTGCAGTCGGTATCTCTACGCAAGCAAAAGAAGCAAACGATAGGCTTACCCAGCTATCGCAACAGTTGGCCTTGAAAACTCCTAAATTTAGTGGTCCTACTTCAGATGCGGACGCAAAACGATACGATAAAGCGGTTGGTGATTTAGCTAATCCAAGGGTATCGCCAGCGTCTAAAGTGTTAGCACTAAAAGACATTGGGGAATTAGCTACTAAGCAAAAAGACTTTGCGCAACAGCAAGAGAATTATTTCTACTCAAACAATAAGAGTCTTAAAGGATTCCAGTACGTTCCCTCTAACCCATTCGGGAAATAATCATGGCTGAAAAAAAACCATCAACAAAAGATATTTATCTTCTGTCTCAGCGTCCTGATCTTGCATCTAAATTTGATGAGGTGTATGGTGATGGATCAGCAGCGCAGGTACTTAGCAGAGTAAAGCCACAAGCATTGCAAAAACAATTATCTGAACCGCAAGGAAGTTATACAGGCGCTGCTCTTCGTGGACTAACTGGCCCTTTACTTGGCGCAGCCGTTGGTGCTCCATTTGGACCTATTGGTATGCTTGCTGGTGGGTTGGCTTTGCCAGCGGCTGACGCATTGACGGCATTGATGAATACGGCTACTGCTGGTGCTGAAAAAGTTACTGGTGGTTCGTATGGGCGCATGACATCACCATCAGAAGGTATACAAAATTTGCTAACCCAATTTGGAGTACCGCAGGCCGAGACAACGGGACAGCGTGCATTGCAAACTGGACTTGGAGCACTTGGCGGCACTGCATCTCAATTGGGTGGATTACAGAAATTGGCTACTACTGCCACCACGCCTTTGGCAAGAGCAATTAGCGGACAAATGGCGCAACGCCCAGTTGCACAAATGGTTGCCGCAGTACCTGCTGGTGCTGCTGGTCAGACTGCTGCTGAAGCTACCCAAAACTTAGGTCCTGTTGCATCGACTCTTGCGTCAATGGCAGCATCTACTGCTGTTGGTGGAATAGGGATGCCACAAAGAGGAAAACCTGTCCAAACAAATGCAGAAATGCGCGCTGCTGATATAGCGGCAAAAGCAAAGCAACTTGGATTTACTGGTGAAACTGCTTTGACTCCAGGACAAGCTGGAACAAGCAGAACAGCACAAATCTTTGAGGCTACTGCTGGAACCATACCTTTTTCTGCTGGGCAATTTACTAGACGCTATGGGATGCAGTCGGACTATGCCCAAGGAATAATCAATAAGGTCGCTGACCTGTTTGGTGGTATGCCGTCACAACCTGATGTTGCTTTTTCTTCTGGCGCTAGTGCGGTGAAGTCAGCGGCTGCGCGCAATGTTGATAGCGTTGGAAGCCAGATACGCCAGGTAGCGTCACAGACTGACATTGACTTAAAGCAAGTGCCGAAATTTGAGGAATCAATTCTTAACGCGCGAAAACTTCTCTCCTCAATACCGCCTGCTTTAAGAAAAGACCCATTGTTTGAAAGTTTTGAGCAATTCTATTTTGGTAAGCCAAATGACGAATTGAAGTCAATGGTAGACACTGCATTGCAAACTGCTGGAGTCAATCCTACAAATGCAAATTACACAATGATGAAGGACAATTTTAGGAAGCAACTTGTAGACAGTGGAGTACCTGAATTTGAGTATTTGGGTTACCAGCAAAAAGGTTCAATTGCAGGTAATGACTATCAGGATCAACGTAGTTTATTCAGCGATTTAGCATATAAAAATAAAGGTACAAAAGTTGGTGAGGCTTTTAGAGCATTACGCAATTCACTCGATGATGCACGAGATGAGACGTTTAAACAGGCTGGGATGGATGACCAAGTTGTGAAACTTAAAGAATTGCGCGGCTCTTATGGAGAGGCAAAAGACTTGAACGACAAGATTAGATCAGCTAGTGACAAGACTGCTGTTAGTTATGTGATGAACAATCAGGACAGTTTTGCAAATAAAGTTTTACCATTGATGAATGATGTTGAAAAGCAGTCTATGGCTCAAGCAGTATTAGCTGACATCCAGCAAACATCTATGTTTCCAACTGGAGAGATGGACATCACAAAGTTTGGCAAAAATCTTATTAAGGATGTCAAAGCATCACCGACGACATTACCGCAAATTCTTGGTGCTGAAAATACCGCAACTTTGACAGACTTGGCACAGGTTGCTCAGTCAGCCTTAAAAGCAAAAGTGCCATCGTCTGGAACGTCAGAACGAACCGGAATGATGGGGATGCTAACGTCAATGCCAGCCAAAGTTGGTGCGGCTATGGCAGGTGGTACTGCTCTAACCGGTGAGCCAATTCTTGGGACTGCATTGGCGTTAGGCACGCCAGCACTTGCAACAAAAGCCTACTTGTCTCCAACAATGCAAAGAATGTATGGGAATACAGCAGAGCCATTGTTTAACTATCTTGGTGCTCCAGTTGATCCAATGGCGCAATATTTATCAAGTCTAGGTTTGGTGAATACGCAATTGAATCAACCAGGCTCATACGTTGTCAAACCTACTGATGATGAAGAGCGTAAAAGGCTTGAAGCACTTCAATCAGGGCTGCTATACGCACCATAAAACGCCGCAATCATTGGATCGCGCCGAGGCTTAATGCTCTTGGCGCGGTCCCTGGCCTGGCGAAACTCTTTGTCCTCCTGAGTCTCTTTAGCGCGCATCTTGCGCACACGCTCTGCGCCTGTTGCCCGTGGAGGCTTGGGCGCATCGACCCCGATGCCTGCGCGAAACAGGGCGGCAATGCCGTCCGGCTGCCTGCGCCACCCTGACCTGTACACGAGTCCCCGTCTGCGCATACTGGCCAGCAGCTCCTGCGCACTGCGCTGGGTGCAGTGGACCAGGACGCATATCTCTGAGGTGGACATATCTTTGCGCCTCAAGATGTCCAGTATGCGCGGCTCTCTGACGGACTTCATACGCCACGGCTCCTGATCTGAAGATGGTCATTGGCGCCAGGTCTAGGTGTATCCATCTTTGGAGGCTGGTACACTGGTTGGCGCCAGATTGAGATTGCTGGTGGCGGCGCCTCGCCTGCAAGTTTCTCTCTTGCTGACCACTCACCAGCAAGCCCGAGCACGCGGCGCTTAGAGTCACCGCCAATTGCAAAACGTCCGATAGATGATGCGCGTTTACTTTGATAGCCTGTCATCATTTTCCCCAAAAAATAAAAGCTAGTAGCGTTATTGATGCGGTAACAGCTATAACCAAAATGAGTGCTTTAAAAGTGTCTGTAATGTCGTCATACGGGTCAGCAACCCTGCCCCAGCCGCCGCTGATGTACGCATCATCGGTTTCCTTGGCGCGTTGTTTCCTCACAGGGCAGTCACGCCCTTGTGTGCATTCACCGTTTGCATTGCAACAATTCATGTCAACTCTCCTAGTCTTATGGTTAGGCGCTTGATGCGCGTTTGGTTAAACGAAATTATGCTCTGCGCGTACTCGGCGCCAGATTCAGCCTCAAGCAACTGTATCGCTGCCTCGGCCAGCTCACGCTGGATCATTTCCCTTGGCGTCAAGTCGCGCCAGTAGTCCTTCAAAAATCTAAAAAAGCTCATTCTGTTTTCTCCAAAATTACCCGCGCTCTGCGGTTCTTGATTTCTGACTTCACAATATCTATCGCCTTCTCCATCTGCTCGATGTTGGTTACTTCAATCTGCGCATCATGTATCTCCATGCCAAGGTTGATAGAAACCAATTCCTGCGCCTTGAGCACGAACCGATACTCTCGGTCTATCCCGCGCCTGGAGACGGCATAAAGCGCGTCCTGGGCCTCTCTAAGCTCATCCCTGTACTCATCACCGATGCCAAGACGCTGCAATGCCTCGGCAATGTTCAGCGCCTCAATGATGCAGTCAATATCCTCTCTGTCAGCGATACCTTTTCTCAGGGCGTCGATGGCATTGTGGTTCTTGATCTGGACGTTGACAATGCCAGCCTGCGATATCGGCTTGAACCCATTAATGATCCACGCCACCGGATTAGCTAGCTGCGGCTTTGGCCTGTACGAGCTGCGCTTTCTCACCGTTTGAGCTCCATGATCTCAAGCTCCAATTGCTTGCAGTGCTGGGACAGGTTGTCGTAGTCCTGCTTGTACCTGGCGCTAGTCAGTTTCTCGGCGCCAGCCCACCCGATGAGCGTACCTTTGGTGGCCGCCGTGCGTAGATGGGCGCGCAGCTCATGCGCTGTCAGGATGCCGATTTGCCCTGGTTGCGGGGACAGCTCATCCACGACGGCGTCGATCTCTTTTTGCATTGACTCGGACATATCAGACTCCCATGAAGAAGAAAAAGGCTAGGCCGACTCCGATGGCCAGGGCCAGGGCAATGTCTGCCCACTTACGGGTGACGGGTTGGATGGTGTAGTGCTCGCGGTAGCGCATGGTGGACTCCTAAAGATGGGGCCGTAGCCCCGTTTGGTTGGTTAAAGTGCAACTACTTGAGACCAAGGTGCGCGGAAAGCGGCAGGATTATCCTCAACTTGAGGTGTTGCAACTCCGCGATAAAAATACGCGGCTACTTCAACAGCAAGATCAAAACGTGCGCGATCAGTACGACCAAATGCGCGAACTTCTTCAACTGACTTCCCAAAAACAGGAACGCAATTTGTTGCGCCCATCAATCCGATTGCGGGATAAACGATTGCTGTTGTAACTTTTGCCATTTTTAGCTCCTAGAGTTTGCCTTGCGGCGGGTTGTTGATGCCTCGCATCTTACATGAATTGACTACTTCATCAACTGATTTATCTAGGTGTTTTCCCTAAGTAAGCAAAAATATTTGTCTATCTAGTCAAAAAACACGCCTAGAATTGCGCCATTCGTCAATTTGGAGGTTACAGGCACAATGATTACGTCAACAGAGCAAGCAATCGAGGCAATACGCCAGAGGGCAAAGGATGCAGGGTTCAAGATGAACGATATCGCGTACGCGGCTGGCGTGGACCCCGCCCAGCTATCGCGCTGGAGCACTGGCAAGACTGTCCCGCTATACAGCAACATTATGAAGCTGGAGCAGGCCGTGGACGCGCTGATAGCGGCAAAGGCGCCCCAATGATTGTCCTGTCCATTGACCCAGGCTTGAGTGGCGCTATGGCGGTGTTTGAGGGCGGTGCACTCATTGAAATCATTGATATGCCTACGCATACGTTACTACGCAACGGCAAGGATAAAAGGCAGATATCGGCGTCTGCGCTGGCCGGAATATTTAACCAGCACAAACCAGCTCACGTCATTGTGGAAAAGGTGTCTGCAATGCCAGGCCAGGGCGTCACATCAATGTTCTCATTCGGACGCAGCCTGGGCATCATTGAGGGCATCCTAGCGGCTTACAACATGCCTGCTACATACGTCACGCCGTCAGTATGGACAAAGGGCGTTGGCCGAGGTCAAGGCAAGGACGCATCACGAGCCAGAGCCTGCCAGATGTACCCGTCACACGAAAAGTCTTTTGCACGTGTCAAGGACGACGGGCGCGCGGATGCTGTTCTCATTGGCCTATGGTATTTACAGGGGCAAAAATGAGCTTGCAAGACGTTAGAACCCTACGCGAGCACGCCGTGTACCTGGCCACGCAACTCGAACAAGAGCGCAACGCATCACGCGCTAAGACTGAATTCCTAAAGCGCCTGGTGCATCCAGAGGACTTTGGTCACTGCGTATCGTCAGAAGTAAGAAACCTAGCCTACCAATTACTCATCAACGAAAGCCCAGAATGAAGCAATTACTTTTACGTCCATCATCAGCAACGCGCTGGATAGCCTGCCCAGCATCAGCACGTTTGTCACTGAAAGTACCTTACGAGGAATCAGGTGAGGCTGCAAAGATAGGCACTGCCATCCACGCGCTGTCAGAGATTTGCTGGCAGCTCGACCAGGACCCTATGGACTTCGTTGGTAAAACGATTGAGGGTATCGTGATGACCAGGGAGAACGCTGAATTTGCACTCGCGCATATCCGTACAGTGGCTGCCATGGAGTCTGAACTAGGAACGATCAAGGTGGAGCAGTACGGGGTTGCATACGAAACTCTGTTGGCCAAAATCGGTGGGACCGCTGACGTTGTCGGCTACAACCTAGACAAGTCAATACTAGAAATTGCAGACTTGAAAACTGGACGGCAGTGGGTGGACGCTGACTCTGCGCAGATGAAGATTTACGCGCTGGGCATTATGACTAAGTTAGTTAAGGTGTTCGACACTGTTCGCCTGACCATTGTGCAGCCGCAGACGGGAGAGAACCGCACTCACGTTATGACAGGTGACGAGCTCATGCAATGGAAGGCAGACGTTCTGATACCGGCTGCCGTGTCTGCTGCTGACGGACGCAGTGACCCTACGCCAGAGAAGTCAGCCTGCCAATACTGCCCAGCTAAGATGATCTGCCCAGCTCAGACCAAGGCGCTGGCCGCGGTTCCTGTGACTGCTGACATTGCAACGCTGACGCCTGACCAGGTATCCGACTTGCTGGACAAAGCGGAACTGGTGGAGGACTTCATTGCCGCGCTGCGCAAGCAGGCCACCAAGACGCTGACAGAGGGCGGTGTGCTGCGCGGCTGGCAGATGGCGCCTAAACGCGCTACGAGGCAGTGGACAAAGGACGCTGACGCTGTCCAGGTGCTGCTGTCTTCTGGCGTACCCGAGACGCAGATATACGAGACATCAATGATTACGCCTGCTGCCGCAGACAAACTGTTGGGCAAGGACAGGAAACAAGTTTTGGATGCCGTGACAAAGAAGGTTTCTTCTGGACTCACGTTATCTAAATCCCGTGGGTTGGGCGAAAGCACATCCCTTTAAAACTCTGAAAGCTAAACGCAAATGCTAAATCTATCATCATCTAGCGGCTCTGGTAACTACATCCGGTTCTCTCCACAGGCTAATGCCTGGACAAACAACAACAACGAGGAAATCCAACTCAAGAAGGTGGTATTCGACATCGACAATATTCACACCGGCTGGCTGTTGCTGGGTGTCGGTGTGCGCGACTGGGTGCAGGATGACTCTGTAGGCAAGAAAGGTCCGCAGCCGTCACCAGAGCACAAGCGCGGTTTCCAGGTTGTCCTGTACAACAAAGAGATCGGCGCTGCCGAGTGGTCATCTAACGGCGTAGGCCCGAACATGGGGCTGGAGATTATGTACAAGGCCTGCGCAGCCGAGCGTGCAGCTAATCCTGGCAAGCTGCCTGTGCTGGAGTACAAGGGCTCCAAGGCAGAGAAGATCGGCAAAGGTACGACTCGCATCCCGCAGTTTGTGCTTACGGGCTGGGTTGCCCGTCCCGCGGGTCTGGATGCAGAGGCAGATGAGTTTGAGGCAGAGCCAGCGCCACCTCCAGTAGTGGTGCAGCCGGTACGCAAGGCAGCGCCCAAGCCCGTGGAAGTAGTAGAGGACGACGAGATTTTCTAAGCGTTAGACTAACGCGCCGACGGCTGATCCCCGTCGGCTTTTTTTTCCCCTCGAATAACGAGAACGAATAAATGGACACAGAAACAATAGCCAAGGCGCTGGGTAACGCCAAGCAGGTCAACGGGCAGTGGGTGTGCTCATGCCCCGTACCTGGCCACGGCAGAGGGAACGGAGACAAGAACCCATCACTCTCGATCACCGAGTCAGACGGCAAGGTCCTGTTCCACTGCCACGGCGGGTGCGACCAGAGGGACGTGTTTGACGCTGTCAGAGCTAGGGACTTGCTACCCACCACACCAAAGCGGGAGGAGATTAGCTTTACCCAGCACCAGGCGCCGGTCTTAGAAAAGGAATGGCTGTACCGCACAGAGGACGGCGATACCCTGTTCACTAAGCGCCGGTACAAGACTCAGGACGCTAAGGGCAAGACGTACTCCATACACCGCGTGGACGCCTCGGGAAAGCGCATAGCCGGACTTAAGGACACGCGCATCGTCCCGTACAACCTACCGGAACTATTGGACGCTAAGACAGCAGGCCGAGCCATCTACCTGGTGGAGGGTGAGAAGGCCGCGGACGCATTGGTCAGCATTGGCGCCATTGCCACAACGTCACACACTGGCGCAGGAAGTTGGCCAGCGGAGATAACGCAATACTTTGCCGGAGCCAACATAGTGGTGATACCGGACAACGACGAGCCAGGAAGGCAGTACGCCAGGCGTGCAATACAGAACCTGTTACCCGTGGCCAAGTCAATCCGCTACTTGGACCTGGACCTGATGGTGGAGGGGGATGACGCCTACGAGTGGGTGCATCACGCCAAAGGCACGCGCAAGGAACTCGCGGACATGGCCAAGCAGGCGCCTGTTATCACGCAAGAGATGCCTGTAACAGATGGCGAACAATCATCGGAAACAACGCAAACAGATCAGGAGGCGTACAACCCGACACCGCAACTGCTGAACATCGAGGCCTGGGACACGATCAAGGACGAGCCGGTCAGGTGGATCATTGAGAACGTGCTGCCGGAGAAGGGTTTTGCAGCCCTGTACGGGCCACCAGGCTCATACAAGTCATTTATCGCGCTTGACATAGCCGAGGCGGTGGCCACAGGCAGGCAGTGGATGGGTAACCAGGTAACAAACCCTGGCGCCGTCCTGTACATAGCCGGAGAGGGTCACGGCGGTATCGGGGCAAGGATCAAGGCCTGCAAGATCAACCACCAGACGCAGGACGGGGCAGAGATATACGTCATACGCTACCAATTGAACCTGAGATCGAGCGCGGATGACTTCAACCTGCTGATGGAGTCAATAGACAACCTGATCGAGCGCACAGGCATAGAGCTGAGCTTGGTGCAGATAGATACCCTAGCCAGAGCCTTCGGCGGTGGCAACGAGAACGACAGCCAGGACATGGGCGCATTTATCCATAACGCTGGCAGGCTGCAGCGCAAATTGGACTGCGCCTTGATGGTTTTGCATCACTCTGGCAAGGACCAGACCAAAGGATTACGCGGTCACAGCTCACTATTAGGCGCCGTGGATACGCAGTTGGAGCTGCTGAAACTTGAGCAAACCGAGCGCAAGGATGGTGTCGCAGGACAAGGAATCATCACCATCAGCAAGCAAAAGGATGGCCAGGACAACCTTAAATTCGGCTTTGAGATGGTCAATATCGACATTAATCAGGGTGCTGACAAGGGACTCGGGCTGGACGAAAACGTCTCATTAGCGGTCAAAGAGAACCAGGAAATGATCGACGAGCAGTACAAGACGCCACCAAAACCACCATCCAGGTCTGGTGCTGGAGGCGTCCAAAAGGTGGCTCTGGATGCACTTCATAAGGCAATTGGTGAGCACGGAGAGATGCGGGTAATTGACAACAAACGCAATAAATCTATTCATGTGGAACAGTGGCGCGAGGCGTTTGAAGCAGCACAAACAGACAAAAAAGGAATCACAAAGCGCTTTAACAGGTGCGTGCAGAGCCTTCAGAACGCCAAAAAGGTAGAGGTTTTCGATCCATTTGTGTGGGTGATTTGGGGCGATGATGGTCAAAAAGATAGCGATTTCTAGGTCTTTTAAAGGTGCTTGGACAAATGGGACAAATGGGACAAATGGGGGACAAATGGGAGTACACACCAAATTCCATTTGTACCGGCATAAATTGGCTGGAAAACGGGACAAATGGGCGCGTAAGTCTTAATACGCGCCCCATTTGTCCCGATCAGTCAATGCCCAAACTTTTGCCCAAGTGGGCAGTTTCTAGTTTTTCTTGATGGAGCGATAAGTGGCAATAAAAAAACTTAAATCTTTGGCGATTAGTCAGCCGACCATGCCGAGCTTTCCAGCGGATCGTTTTGACGTGTTCAAAAACGCGGTCATGGTTGAACTGACAAACCGAAAGAATACCCATGATGCAATATGGGGTATTGATAGGCTGGTCTGGATGGTGGACAGCGAGCTGCGGGAAAAGGTGTGGCTGCAACTTGAACGGGTCTGGCAGGCACAGGAATCTAGGGACGACGTAAAGCTGGACAAGGCGGTCAAGGGGATGTGCAAGGCGTACCAGGCTATGGAGGACTGGGCTGCGGCTAATGGGGTCAGCGAGCTGCCGGACCTGGGACAGATCGAGCACCAGCGCGAGGATGGTACGGTTTTCGTGATCGTGCCAGACGAGAAGGCCAAGCAGCTCTACTGCCAGCAGTGGACAGGCTATACGGACAGGGAAGTCTGGACGGCAGCGGAAATTGCGATAATCGTCAACAAGCAGGCAGGTGGCAAGGTCAGCGAGATTAAGCAGTTATGGCCAGACAGTAAGCTGGTGGCGGTTGGTGGGCCAAGCGGGTTTGATGACATGGAGAACGATTTGGACATGACAAAGCCGAGCACGCTGCCTAAACTGTTCGACACAAAGGCGTTTAAAGGGGCTAGATGATGCGTAGAAGCGATTTTGTTGGGTTGGGCATGGGTAAGGTGCTTTGGGTGGCTAAATTCGATTTAAAGGCTTTCTGATGGCTGGTCAAAAGAAAAAGCGCGAGGACTTGGCGGTGCTGGACTCAATACCGGTAGAGCAGATCGTGACCATGTTTGAGGCAGGCAAGTCAACGGCGCGGATATGCGAGGCACTGGGAATTGGGAGGCGCGCGCTAGAAATCTGGTGCGAGATGCCCGACAACGAGCATAAAATTGCTCGCGCGCGTGCCCGTGCCGCTGATTCGCTGGTCTGCGAGACGCTGGACATAGCCGACCAGGCGGCGCCTGAGGAGGCTAACCTGGCTCGCGTGCGCATCCAGACGCGCCAGTGGGTCGCTGAGCGCTGGAAGCCTAGCGTCTACGCACAGCAGCGCGGTCCAGCGGTGAACATCAGCATTGGCGGCTTGCGCCTGGATGCGCTGCGCCATGTCGAGGTGGTGCAGGACGCTGACAACGTCCAGCAGGTCTGTGGATAACCATGTCTCAAGCATCTCTACTGCATACGACGGGCATTATGTTAAGTTGTTCAGCCTGTGACTATCCTGTGGATAACCTAGCCATGTACGCTGGGTACTGGCCCGTCCGCCTGGCTCCGGTGGCCGCGACCCCCCCATTCGCTCCAGCAGCGGGGGCGGCAACTGCTGCACCTAAACACATACCGAGCCCATGAACCCTGACCCCACCCCCCTGGCCCCGTCCCCGACACCGCCCACCGCCACAAAAAAAATAAAAACTGTGCCAACTATCGCGTCTACTGTCACCGAGATGACAGAAGCACAGTCGGAGCACTCCAAAAACCCGTTTATTGAGTGGGCGAAAAAGTATTACCGCAACCCTGTTCTTTTTGTGCAGGAGGTGCTAAACACGGAACCGGACGCCTGGCAGAAGGCTTTTTTGATGCACATAGCTGCAGGCGAGCGCAGGATTAGCGTCAGGTCTGGCCACGGCGTGGGCAAGTCAACTGCCGCTGCCTGGGCGATTATTTGGTATGCGTTTCTAAGGTTTCCGGTCAAGATTGTGCTCACGGCGCCAACAAGCTCGCAGCTCTATGACGCCTTATTTGCGGAACTAAAGCGCTGGGTGAAGGCTCTGCCGGAGACGTTACAGAACCAGTTGGAGGTTAAGCAGGACCGGATTGAGTTTAAGGAATTCCCCAACGAGGCGTTCATAAGCGCCAGGACTAGTAGGGCAGAGCAGCCAGAGGCCTTGCAGGGTGTCCACTCAGAGAATGTCATGCTGGTGGCAGACGAGGCGTCAGGTATACCGGAGCAGGTGTTCGAGGCCGCGGCTGGATCGATGTCGGGTCATAGCGCTGTAACTTTGTTACTAGGTAACCCCGTCCGGTCCAGCGGTTTCTTTTACGACACGCATAACCGTCTGGCGGGTGACTGGATCACGATGAAGGTTAGCTGTGCGGACTCGCCCCGCGTGTCGGAGGCTTACATCGAGGAGATGAAGTCACGCTATGGCGAGGAGAGCAACGCCTACCGAATTCGCGTACTGGGTGAGTTTCCCAGGTCCGATGACGATACGGTGATACCGATGGAGTTACTGGAGATGGCCACACAGCGTGACGTGGCGCCAAGCACCAGCGCCAGGTTAGTGTGGGGCTTGGACGTGGCCAGGTTCGGCTCTGACAGGAGCGCCCTGTGCAAGCGCCAGGGTAACGCGGTGACCGAGCACATCAAGACCTGGAAGAACTTGGACCTGATGCAACTGACCGGCGCCATTGTGTCCGAGTACGAGGTCCTGATGCCTAGCCAAAGGCCGCACGAGATACTGGTTGACAGCATTGGTTTAGGTGCTGGCGTCGTTGACCGGCTGCGCGAGCTGAATTTGCCTGCGCGCGGTATCAATGTATCGGAGAGCCCAGCGATGGGCGGGACTTATAGGAATCTGAAGGCTGAGTTATGGCACAAGGCCAAGGCGTGGCTGGAGCAGCGTGACTGCACCATGCCCAAGGATGATTTGTTGATCTCCGAGCTGGCCACTGTGCGGTATTCGTTTACCAGCAACGGCAAGATTCAGATCGAGGGCAAGGACGAGATCAGGAAGCGCGGGTTAGCGAGCCCCGACAGGGCTGATGCGTTTTGCTTGACGTTTGCCTCTGACGCGATCACGGGCGCATTTGGCTCTGCGTCCAGCAATAAGTGGGGACAGGCGCTGCGCAGGAACATACCCCGCGTAGCATAATTGGCGTAATTAATTTCTAGGAGCACAGATATGAAGATGACCAAGGCGCAGAAGAAAGTTGGCAAGGTGATGCACGAGTACAAGACCGGAAAGCTGCACTCTGGACCAGGCGGCAAGGTAGTAAAGAGTCCCAAGCAGGCGATTGCGATTGCTCTATCCGAGGCCAAGATCAAGCCTAAAGCCATGAAGGGGAAGATGTAATGGCCACCAGTATGCGAGATGTGCCAGCGCGCTACCAGGGCGCGATGAACCAGATGATGAGTAAGACCAGCACCAAGTGTCCGCTGCCTACGCAGGACGTGACGCTCAATCTGAAGAACCGCGCCAAGGCGATTACCACTGCCGCGTATGGTCCTGAGAATCCAGCGCTGCCCAATACCGAGTATTGGAAGAAGAAAGCCAATACCTGGAGCGTTACCATCCAAGACGCCAAGCAGAGCCGCTGCGGTAACTGCGCAGCGTTTAACGTGCAGGACTCCATCAAAGAGTGCATTGCCAAGGGTATCGGTAACGAGGCAGACCCGTGGGGGACGATTGAGCTGGCAGACCTTGGGTACTGCGAGATATTTGACTTTAAGTGCGCGGCAAGCCGTACCTGCGACGCTTGGGTTGTTGGCGGCCCCAATGATGGAAGCAAAGACTCTGAGGAACCAGTTGACACGCAACTGGAAGGCGGCGTAGAGTAGTGATCTGCCCCATTGTCATATCCACAGTACACGGCAAGGGCTTGGGCGTTTTGCTTGAGTCTATTAAGCAATACTGCCCCGAGATACCCGTCTACCTGCGCGGACCTGAGTCCGTGATCGAGAACTTCAATGCTGACGTTAAAGTGTTTTCTCAGCCCACTAACTTTGGCAACGACTACAACGCCATCATTAACCGCGCACTTGAGGACTTTGAGTCCGTGGTGGTGGCCAATGACGATATCGTTCTGACGCCCACCAGCTACAGGGTACTGATGGAGGATGTGGATATCTTGCTAGATATGGATTTACCTATTGGGTGGGTGGCTTCCAGGACAGATGCTGCGCGCCAGGCGCAGAACATTAGGTTTAATCCTGATGGCGAGACGATTGATATGTGCCGGTTCAAGTACGAGTCCAAGATCAGGCCAGCAGAAGTAATTAGCCCGATATTCGCCTGGATACACGGGGATACATTCAAAGAGGCCAATTTTCCACCGCTGAACTGGTACTCCGATGACGTTAACTGCCTTGACCTGACTGCAAAAGGCTTTGAGCACTACGTCTCCACCAGCTATGTCCACCACGTTGGCAGCCAGACAGTTGGAACTAACGCTGAGAAGTTGACCAATGAGGCAGTGCCCTGGTTGCTTAAAAACAGACCCGAATATGCCAAGCAGTGGTTTAACTCTTAACTTGGGATCGGGCCGTGATTGGCGCGATGACTGCGTCAATATGGACATTAACGAGAACAAGAACCCCGATTGGCACGGTGATATATGCACGATTGAGTGGGGTCAGAAGATACAGACGCACGCTGGTGAGATAACGGTAGAGCCTGGGATATTCACCAAGATACTTGCGCAAGACGTGCTGGAGCACGTCCCAGACCTAGTCAAGTGCATGAGGAACTGCCTGGATTTATTGGACGTTGGTGGCGAGATGCACATCCACGTCCCGTATGACTTATCCCTTGGCGCATGGCAGGACCCGACCCATGTTCGTGCGTTTAACCAGAATTCTTGGGTGTATTACTGCGCCTGGCACTGGTACTTGGACTGGAAGGATTTCCGGTTTGAGATGAAACACCTAGAGTACAGGCTGTCAAAGTACGGCGAAAGCCTAGAATTAGAGCAAGATGAGTTACTACGCACGCCGCGTGCGGTTGACTCCATGTACGTCGTTTTACGAAAGATACCCGTATGAAAGACCTAGAGATAAGCACCGATGTCTCCGCGATGGAGCCTATGGGCGATGACGAGCTGGAGGCAATCATTGGCCAGGATTTAACCGATGCCGTTAGCTATGTAGATTCCGATTTATCACCTACCCGCGCACGCGGTACTGAGTATTACCGTGGCGACAAGTTTGGAAACGAGGAAGAGGGCCGCAGCCAGGTGGTGGCTATGGAGGTGCGCGATACCGTATCTGCCATGATGCCTAGCCTAATGCGGGTGTTCTTCTCCAGCGAGAACGTGGTCGAGTTTGTGCCAGAGGGTCCAGAGGACGTAGCATTTGCCAAGCAGGCTACCGACTACGCTAACTTTGTATTTAACTCGGACAACAACGGGTTTATGACCACTTATGCCATCTTCAAAGATAGCTTGGTGCGTAAATGCGGTATTGCTAAATACTGGTGGGAGGAGACAGAAACTGTCCGCATTGAGGAATATTCTGGCTTAGATGACCAGACATTGCAGATACTTGCGCAAGAAGATGCTGAAGTCAAGATTGTTGTCTCTTACCCTGACTCTGCGGCAGTGCAGGCGATGCAGGGCATGGAGCCACAGATTGACCCAGCTACCGGCCAGCCGATGCCTATGCCGACACCGCCTATGCTGCACGACGTGCAGATCAAGCGCGTACTGAAAGATGGTCGCATCAAGGTTATGGCAGTGCCACCGGAGGAGCTGCTGCTTGATCGGCGCGCAAGATCGTTTGAGGATGCAGGGATCATTGCCCACCGCAAGATGGCCACAGTTGAGGAGCTAGTGGCTATGGGTTACGACGAGGACGAGGTACGCGACAACATCACGTCTACAGATTTGGACAGTAATGAGGAGTACCTGGCGCGTCAGCCACTGTCCACCACCTTTGGAATGAACGACAGCGCAAACCCGATGCAGCAGCGCGTCTTGTACATCGAGGCGTACTCACGCATTGACTACGATGGAGACGGCATTGCAGAGCTGCGCAAGATTTGCTGCATTGGCTCTGGTTACAAGGTAGTGCGCAACCTGCCAGCGTCCTATATCCCGTTTGTTGACTTCCCCTGCGACCCAGAGCCTCACACCAGCCCACTTGAGGCGATGTCTATTTTTGATATCACGCACGACATCCAGGAGATCAAGTCAGAGATTCTGCGCAATACGCTGGACTCTCTGGCGCAGTCTATCCACCCGCGTACTGCGGTAGTGGAGGGCATGGTCAACATGGATGACGTGCTCAATAACGAGACTGGCGCCGTGATTCGTATGCGTCAGCCTGGCATGGTGCAGCCATTTAGCAATCCATTTGTTGGCCAGGCGGCATTTCCGATGATCGACTACATGGATCAGATGCGCGAGAACCGCACCGGCATGAGCAAGGCAGCGATGGGATTGGATGCAGATGCCTTGCAGTCGAGCACCAAGGCAGCGGTAGCAGCCACCATCAGCGCAAGCCAGGGCAGGATTGAGTTGACTGCGCGTTTGATGGCCGAGGGCATGAAAAAGCTGTTCAAAGGCATATTGTTCCTGCTGGTGACGCACCAGGACAAGCCTCGGATGATTCGTTTGAGTAACGGGTTTGTGCAGATGGACCCGCGTGCGTGGAATTCAGCGATGGACGTACACATCAATATCGGCCTGGGTAACGGGGACACCAACGAGCGCATCCAGGCTCTGATGATGATCTTGGCCAAGCAGCAAGAGGCACTGACCCAACTAGGCCCACAGAACCCGCTGGTAACCCCGTCTCAGTATTCCCATACCCTGCGCCAGATCGTGGCGCTGTCTGGGTTTAAGGATACTTCTCAGTATTTCAATGACGTGCCTGCTGATTACCAGCCGCCAGCCCCACCAGCCCCCAAGCCGACTCCCGAGGAGGTACTCGCGCAGGTGCAGGCCAAGTCTATTGAGGCTGATATTCAGAAGAAGGCGGCAGAGCTGGAGCTAAAGCATCAGCAGATGCTGCGCGATGACGATTACCGGCGTGATGCCTTGGCTCAAGATTTATACTTAAAGAAATATGAATTAGAGTTAAAGTACAACGCACAGATTTCTACGGCTGAGATTGAAGCACAGCAAAGTCTTAACCGAGAAGCAATGCAGCAGCAGACTACCCTGGCACAAGCCCAGATGTCAGCGGCTGCGCCCATCAACCAATTTGGAATGGCATAAATGGAGAATGATGAACTTGTACGCAAGGGCCGAAAGGCAAGCCAGTTGCTGGAGGATGAAACTTTCAACATGGCAATCAACAAAATGGAAAACGACCAGCTCTGGTACTTTCGGTCAACGAAACCAGAGGAGTCAGCCAAGCGAGAGATCGCCTGGTCCATGCTAAAGGCAATTGACAATCTAAAGATTGAATTGCAAAAGATTGTTGATAACGCAAAGGTGGCGCAACGCGCTATCGAGCGTGCGAATAAGTAGAGGACATTTATGCAACAAGCACAAACGGGTTCTGCGGGACCCATGAATCTGGACCAAGCGGCCCAGGCACTCTCAGCAATGCTGCCCGATGAGGGAGAACAGTCAATTGAGGAGACGTTTGACGATTCGCTGGAAGGCGAGTCGGCGGCGCAATCCGAAACATCAGCGGAAGATGCAGACGCAACCGATGATGTCACGGATGGCGAACAGTTAGAGGAAAGTGAAGATTCCGAGGAAGAAAAGCCGGATCAGACCTTTACCGTCAAAGTTGACGGCACTGAGGTTACTGTAACCCTGGACGAACTTCAGAAGGGATATTCACGGACTCAGGACTACACGCGAAAGACTCAGCAGATTGCCGAAATTCGACGCCAAGTCGAGTCGGAAGCCGAGGCCATTCGTGCCGAGCGTAGTCAGTACGCTCAGTTGTTAGGAGCATTGGAGTCGCAGGTTCAGCAAGCCGCGCAACCTAATATCGACTGGGATCGCCTCTACCAAGAGGACCCCATCGAGTGGGTGCGGCAGAAAGAGGTGATGCGTGAAAACCAAGCAAAGTCGCAGGCTATTCAATTTGAGCAGCAGCGTCTTATGCAGATTTCACAGCAGGAGCAAGCTCAACAGATGCAGTCTTTTCTTGCGCAACAGCAAGACGAGCTGCTGAAGGTTTTGCCTGATTGGAAAGACCCAAACAAGGCGAAAAAAGAGAAAGAATTGCTCATTGACTTCGGCCAAAAGGCTGGGTTTAGCACCGATGAACTGAAGAACATATTCGACCACCGAGTCGTTAACGTGCTGCGTAAGGCGGCACTGTACGAGCAGATGATGGGCAAGAGGCAGAACATCAAGCCGGTGACGAACAATGGTCCACGTCCTGCCAAGCCAGGTGCAGCAGGCCGTGTCTCCACGACAAGTGAAGCTACTCGCGCAAAACAGCGTCTTGCAAAAACTGGTCGCGTCAACGACGCGGCTTCCGCAATTGAACTTTTATTAAAGTGAGTAAATCATGACTATCGTAACTAACACCTTCACTACCTTTGATGCCAAAGGTATCCGTGAAGATTTGAGCAATATTATTACCAATATTGCACCGGAAGATGTACCGTACCAATCCAACATTGGACGCGAGTCGATCAGCAATTCTTTGTTTGAGTGGCAGACCGATACCTTGGCAGCCGCAGCAGCGAACAAGCAATTAGAGGGTGACGATGTTGCATCCTTCGATGCTGTTGTCGCTACCGTGCGTTTGCAGAACTACGCTCAGATTTCGCGCAAGACTATTGTCTTGTCCGCAACTGAGGAAGTGGTTAACAAGGCAGGGCGTCGCAGTGAACTAGCCTATCAAATTGCCAAGCGGGGTTCTGAACTTCGTCGCGATCAAGAATTCACCTTTCTCAATGGTGCAGTGGCTGCCGCTGGTTCTACCAGCGTTGCACGCGGTACTGCTTCGCTTGGTGCGTTTATCAAGACCAACGTGGATAAGGCGAGTGACGGCACTAACCCATCTTACACAACGCTGCCTAACAGCGCCCGTACTGATGGCACGGTGCGTACCTTCACCGAGACAATTTTGAAGAACGTCATCCAGCAAGTCTGGGCCGCTGGCGGTACTCCAAAAATCTTGATGGTTGGTCCTATCAACAAGCAGCGCGTCTCTGGTTTTGCCGGTATTGCGTCCTCGCGTTTCAACATTGATGGTGGCGCAAAACCCGCCACTATCGTGGGGGCCGTGGATCTTTATGTCAGCGATTTCGGAAATGTGGCCACGGTTGCGAACAGGTTCCAACGTGAGCGTGATGCCTGGGTGCTTGACCCTGAGTACGCAAAGGTAGCCACCTTGCGTCCTTACCAGCAGATCGAACTGGCTAAGACCGGAGACGCCGATAAACGTATGCTTATCGTTGAATACGGTCACAAGGTTTTGACTGAGAATGCCCACGGCCTAGCTGCTGACCTGATTACTTCGTAATCAACAATGGAAGGGATCAGGGAAACCTGGTCCCTTTTTTAAATGAGCGAATCAAGATTATTTAACACAAACTCAGACCTTGGCATCAATCGGACGTGGCACTACGACGAGGACACTGACAAGGCAACCATTCAGACAAGTCAAGATGTAACGGCGATCATTGAAGAAAACCGCAGCATTTACAACCAGGGCGAGAAGCACGACAAGTATGGAGAGTGGAGCCGCGTGGCGTCCATACCACTGAGTGTCTATTTCAAGCTCAAGGCAGAGGGTAAGTTGGATGATGATGCGTACATGAAACGCTGGCTCAACGACCCCGAAAACCAATACTTTAGAACTCGCCCAGGACAAGTATGAACTATGTAGCAGTCTGCACGCCAGCGCGTGATATGGTCCACACAAATTTCACCTACTGCCTGGTGAATATGGTGGCGTATCACACTATCAGCACCACCGACGCCGTATCTCTGAAGATTATGCAGGGTACGCTGATACAGAACCAGCGTGCTGATTTGGCTTTGGATGCGATGGCCGAGGGCTGCACGCACATCCTGTTTATTGACTCGGATATGACCTTCCCGCAGGACATGGTTGGCCGGCTGCTCAAGCACGACCTTGACATTGTGGCCACCAACTGCGCACGGCGCCGTATGCCCACCGGACCCACAGCTCAGAACTACAAGCCTGACGGGACGCGGGAGCTGGTGTACACCATGCCCGAGTCCACCGGAATTGAGGAGGTTGGCTCCATTGGCATGGGCGTGATGCTGATTAAGCGTAACGTCTTTGAGAAGCTGTCAGAGCCTTGGTTTGAGACGCCGTGGCGCCCAAAGGAGCGCGGCTACATTGGAGAGGATATTTTCTTCTGCCGTAAAGCGCAAGATGCAGGGTTTAAAATCCACATTGACCATGACGTGAGCAAAGAGATTGGTCACATTGGCACGTTTGAATTCAAGCACGACCACACCTGGGTCATGCGCGAGCTTGAAGAAAAGGAAAAGGCAACGTAATGGCTCTGACAACGTACACGGAGTTAAAGACATCAATCGGTGATTGGCTTAACCGCACCGATTTAACGTC
>Ga0209191_1000570_pt1 | contig 28350 bp, 30 predicted proteins | sample S_130626_EF_Meta_FD_187320 | JGI IMG/M metagenome (GOLD analysis project Ga0209191, IMG submission 187320) | Freshwater microbial communities from Lake Simoncouche, Canada to study carbon cycling - S_130626_EF_MetaG (SPAdes) (version 2) | ecosystem: Environmental > Aquatic > Freshwater > Lake ...
CGTAAAAATGAATTGCCCGGCCGGACTAGTTTGGAATGCCGCTAAAAAAGAATGCTCATATCCCGGAGTCATAAAGCCACCAACCCCGGCTCCAAAGCCTACAACGCCCACTCCAAAGCCTCCAACGCCCACACCAAAGCCTCCAACGCCCACACCAAAGCCTCCAACGCCCACACCAAAACCTCCAACGCCCACACCAAAACCAGATAATATACGAAGCGACGTGGGATTAAAGCCTGTCATGATTTCCGTTGACGGCATTCAACATGCATATCAATCTCCCGACAATCCAAAAGGTCTGGTTGTTTTCCTCCATGGATGTTCAAGGAGCATATACGGCGGATGGCCACTCAGTGCAAATCCCAAATTCTTTGGAATGCCGGAGGATGTTGGCAGAACAAAGCAGTGTTTACGTGCAGGATATGCCATTTTATATGTGGCACCACATGATTCTAAAACAAATTGTTTCTCAGCAAAAGAAGGTAAAGATCCTGGAACAACAGAAAAAGTGATTGAACAAGTAAGAAGATTGATAAAGACGACCAATAAACCATTGTATTTGGGTGGTTGTTCCGCGGGTGGTGGAATGATCCAAAGATTGGTTGCCGATGGAAAAATAAAATGCGACGGAATGTTCAACGAGAGTGCAACAAGGTCCGAACCGTCAAATAAGACTCCGCCGTCCTTGTGGATTGTCCTTGCCACTCAAAAAGAATTGGACGCAGGAAATGCAATGTCACAAATATTGAAGAAGTTTGGAAAAGCGTCGGCAGTTTTACGATCGCCTAAAAGAAATATAACTCCCGAGTTCTTTGCCGATCAGATGGCATCTATATCATTTGCCAATTCAGCAAAGATCGCGGAGTCATTGAGAAAATCTGGTGCAATCGACGCAGATGGCGATATAACTGGTGATATTAAAAACAACAAAACGTGGTATAACGATCTTAAGAAAAATGTAAAAATTCCTGAGACTCAACTTCCATTTTGGAATTCGGGAATAGTGCAAGGTATGCTCACTGCACAAGGCGTTCACGATGCCGTAAGTATGTATATGACCACATTTTTAAAGTGGGCGGAAATGGGTTTCAAAGGAGATATAAATGATTTAGCTGAAAAATTCGCAATTACAAAACCTGCATATGTTATTGTTTAATTCTATGAGAAAATACGACCATGGTCGCAATGGCAAAACGTCGATACGGGAAAATAATGGATATTTGCCAATTAAAATAATCAATATTTGGCAAACATTCTCAATTAAATTACGGTATATCGTCTCTATTTAGATTCTTCAATAACCTTGGCTAATTTATATAGCACCTTATTTTGATGATTGAGAGCATCCACCTGTCTGTCGAGCGTGTCGGAAATCTTTGCTAACACATCCGTAATTGTATTGCCTTCGGAAGAAACAAATAGACCGCCAAGCGCATCTACGATCTGTTCCACTCCATTATCTTCATGGTCAAACTCCTCGTCCTCATTGAACTCAAATCCTACAGATTCACCATCGCTGCTGTCGGAGCTAAGTTCTTTTTCGGGAATGATCTCGATGATATCTTCAACTCCAGCCATTGTAATTATATTTAATATAATATTTTCAAATTTTTAACGTGGATAAATAAATATTTGTTATTGTTATGGATACAAAATTACGGTTCAAAAAGCCTCGCATTGACGCATCTATGGCACGGCGCCAACAAATAGAAAGAGAACGACTCGTCCGGTTGAAACGCGATGCTAAACCGATGCCAATGATGATAAATGGATCTTCGTTGAGGTCTCCTTCTCTCCCGGTCCGGTCTTCTCCTCCGGTAAGAAGGGCTCCTATGCTTCAACGCACTCAACGCCCACGGTCTAAGTCTCCTCCGATGAGAAAAATCGGAGGAGTACAAAAACAGAAAAGAGAAACCATGACCAATGAACTCGGGCGAGTATTCCGTGTTAAAAAGGGAGAGAGTACGCGTGCTAAGTCGTGCTCTAAGGTTGTTACATTCCCGCAAGAAGGTGCTATTTGTTGGTTTGCCGCATTGTTCACATCTTTGTTTTTCAGTCAGTATTCCAGGGTGGTAATCCGAAACCACGCGAGGAGAATGATGTCGGACCAGAGTTCTCGTCATATATGCTCGGCCATTCTCGAAATCTTGCGTGGTTATGATGGCGACAAAGTATCTTCTCGAGTATTGGAGTCTATGCGCCCCAGACAATTCCTTCACGACCTTCGCATAGCTCGTCCCGACTATTTTTCTAGCATGACAAATGGATCGGACGAAGCACATTATGCCCCGTATCAGCATGCTGTGCTCGCGTTTCTACAAGTCCCACATCTCTCGATAGGAGTTGTGAAAGGAGGTTTCAAGTATTCTGGCTTTAACGTAGATTTACCATTAGACTCTAAATTATGGTCTGGCGCAATAAAAACAATGTCAACAAAAGGAGTGTTTGTCGATACAAGGAAACCTGAAGTCATCATTATACATAAAGATTCAGGTGAAGATTATATACAGACACAATGGGCGTCACCGGTTCCCGCTATTGGTCCGATTCAAGGATATAATCCTAAAAAACACGAGAAGATTATCAAATATAACGGAACTCGATACATTTTAGATTCTTGTATTATTGGTGCGGAATTGAGAAATCCGTCATGTTCAGTTGCACATGCTATAGCTGGAGTTACATGTAATGGAGAAAAGTATGTATACAATGGGTGGACGGCAAGGAGTGCCGATCCTGCAATGAAAGGTTCTTCAAGCGCTGCATTACGTGAGATACCATGCGCGTTGGGAAAGCAAAATTGGGATGAAGATGCATATTTTAGAATAAATATGCAAGCGTGTTCATTTAACAGAGCAACGCCGACGGGTAAAGAGTTGATGTTCAACGCGGTTGATAGGTCGAGTGTCACATACATAATATACGATTTGGTAAAAGCAGCTGGTTATAAGAAACTCGGAAGGCAATTAAAGAAATAAAATACAAGTGACGATATATTGAAATTAATACCATATCGTTAAATACCGCATTATAATATGTAAAAATCATTTAAAAATTAAATCTCAATATGCAAGGCTGCACAATGAAAATGAATGTTATGAAACGCAATGGCATTTTGGAACCCGTTAGCTTTGACAAGATCATGCAACGGATCCATCGCCTTTGCTGGCCAGAGCACTCAAAACCGACACACAAAGGTTCTCGTACGCAAACGGGGCTATCTGTTGATGTGTCCAGGATCGTTGGCAGTATTTGTGCGTCTATTGTGGACGGCATTACGACCACAAAACTCGACGATCTCACGGCGGACAAGGCTGCAAGTCTTGTGACTGTTCATCCTGATTATGGAATTCTTGCGGCGCGTATTGGCATTTCAAATCTCCAAAAAAAAACCAGCGACTCTGTTGTTGATACATTTACCGGCATGAGTTACCTTCTCAACGAGGATTTCAAAAATAATGTATTAAAATATGGAGATGCCTACCAGAATATAGTGAATTATGATCGTGATTTTGATTTTGATTATTTTGGTTTCAAGACCATGGAGAGGATGTATCTGACCAAGGTGGATGGCAAGATCGTAGAACGTCCACAGCATACATATCTTCGCATTGCAATTGCTCTATGGGGAGACGACCTTGATAAGGTAAAAGAAACATACGACGCATTATCCCTTCGCAAATTCACTCATGCATCTCCTACAATTTTTAATGCAGGATTGAAGAATTGCAATCTGGCCAGTTGTTTCCTGGTGCACCTTCCCGATTCTTTGCATGACATTTTCAAGGTTCTGGGTGATTGTTCTCAGATGTCCAAATATGGTGGTGGAATTGGGCTAAACATCTCGGACATTCGCGGACGCGGGAGTAGGATCGGGGGCACCAACGGCGAATCCGATGGCATTGTCCCAATGCTGAAAGTATTTGATGCAACATCATCATATGCCAATCAAGGCGGTCGTAGGAAGGGATCATTTGCGGTGTATATAGAACCTCATCACCCAGATATTATGGACTTTCTTATGCTCAGAAGGAACCAAGGAGAAGAGTCGATCCGCGCTAGGAACCTGTTTTACGCGATATGGCTAAATGACCTATTCATGCGGAGGGTGGAGTCTGACTCCGAGTGGTCACTCTTTGATCCCAGTGAATGCACCGGTCTCTCCGATGTTTATGGCAATGAGTACGAGAAGATGTATGTAGACTATGAGACTCGCGGTATGGCAAAACAAGTCGTGAAGGCACGTGATGTGTGGAATTCCATGATTACGACACAAATCGAAACTGGGCTTCCATATGTCCTAAACAAGGATGCGGTAAACCGAGCAAACATGCAGATGAATGCCGGAGTTATCAAAGGAAGTAATTTATGCGTAGCTGGAGATACTAAAATTCTCACATCTACAGGATATCACCTAATCAAAGATCTAGAAGGTCAACAGGTATCTGTATGGAATGGCAACGAATTTAGTGATACTATTGTTCATAAAACTGGTATTAATCAAAAATTACTCACGGTTTCTTTTGACAATGGTATTTCTCTTCGTTGTACTCCATATCATAAATTTTATGTTGAGACTGGTTCTCGTCCTGCTGACAAGTCTCGCGTTGTAGAGATTAGGGCTGCAGATCTAGAAGCAGGTGATAAGATCATCAGGTTTGATCTCCCCACTATAGTAACGGGAAATTCTATAAGATCTGCTAAAGAAGCTTATACTTCCGGTTTTTTCAGTGCCGATGGATATTATGATACGGGTGCCAATGCCAACAACAAGAATAAAATCAGCATTCAGCGTGATGATAAACGCGATGCTATCCAAAAACGAGCAATTATCATACAATCGTGGGATAATGAGACGGAAGGTAGGACTACTTATATAATCCCAAGCAATATCAAGAAATTTGAAGTGCCAATTAATTCTTCCGTGGATGACAAGATAAATTGGCTGGCGGGGTTTCTAGATGGCGACGGTTGTGTTGTTAGTTATCAAGGTATTAAGAATATTCAAACAGTGAGTACTAATAAGAAGTTTTTGAACGACATTATGCTGATGCTACAAACACTCGGTATTTCTGTTGGCATTTATAAATGCCGCGAAGAAGGTAAGAAGATGATGCCGGATGGTCGCGGGGGTCTAGGAGAATATACGTGCAATGAGGCATGGCGTTTTAACATTGACTCGGATGGTGTGAGAAAGTTGTTCTCTCTGGGTTATCAGCCTTCCAGACTTCAACTGTCTGGAAGTCGTGAGAAACATCATAAAACAAATAAATATACCAAAGTGGAATCTATTATTGATAATGGAGACGTTGAAGATACATATTGCTTCAACGAATCTAAACGTCACATGGGAGTATTCAACGGCATTATCACCGGACAATGCGCGGAAATCATTGAATATACATCCAAAGATGAAACGGCAGTATGCGTTATCGGTTCGATCGTTCTCAAAAATTATGTGAAAAACGGTAAGTTTGATTTTGACGACCTTCGCAAACACGCAAAAATTCTGGCAAAGAATCTAGACAAATCCATAGACATTATGTTTTATGCGACAAAAGAGGCGCGCAACAGCAATATGCTTCGTCGTCCAATTGGCGTGGGAGTTCAAGGTCTTCAAGACGTGTTCTTCAAATTAAAATTGCCATTTGACTCTCCGGAAGCTCGCGATATAAACCGAGAGATTTTTGAGCATATTTATTTTGCGACTGTTGAAGCATCCGTGGAACTTGCGGAAATTCTTGGGCCTCATCCTACGTTTGAAGGATCTCCCGCCAGCCAAGGAAAGATGCAATACCATCTCTGGGAAGTTGCCCCCAAAAGCAATCTGGACTGGGCAGGTCTTGAGAAACGCGTAAAGAACGGAGTTCGCAATTCGCTAACCACAGCGTTGATGCCAACCGCAAGCACTGCACAAATTTGCGGGAGTATAGAAGCATTCGAACCAATCACATCAAATATTTACTCTAGACGAACACTCGCGGGTGAGTTCCCCGTCGTCAATTCATATCTTGTGCGCGACCTTATTGAACGCGGGACGTGGTCCGAGACGATGAAAAACCAGATCATTGCCAACAATGGTTCGGTTCAAAAAGTTATTGGAATTCCCGCGGAACTGAAAGCAGTATATAAAACCGCCTGGGAACTATCTATGAAGACCGTTATCAATCTCGCAGCAGATCGTGCGCCATTTGTGGACCAGACACAATCTATGAATCTGTTCCTGGCATCACCGACGCTGAAGAATGTATCCAGTATGCTATTTTATGGATGGAATCGTGGTCTAAAAACTATTATGTATTATCTTCGTTCCCAACCCTCCTCTAACGCTATCGCAGTAACCATCGACGAATGCGTAGTATGCAGCGCCTAAGGATTAATTTAACTGTATTGCCATAATGTGATATAGAAAACTTAATACTGGCGAGCCTAAAAATGCGTATGGTCGGTCTTGGTGTTCAGCTTGATTAAAAATATTTATATTAATAAATGAGACGACTCCCTCATATATACATTGCTGTTTTTTCTATAGCAGGTTTTGTACTCGGAATTGTCACTGGTATTATCAATAGGCACATAAATAAAGCAATACACACTAAATTTCCAAAAGATTCAGCGGCTGTGACAGGCGCGTCGCTTATAGCACAATTCAGCGTAATCATTGGAGTTCTTACAATTGCCGCCACATATATGCCATATATAAACGTATATGATCTTGGAGCAGGTATAGAATCATTTGCATTTGTGAATCTTTATTTTGCCGGTAACGGAACGTTGATCAGCGAGATAAATAAATTTGTAGAAAATAAATTTGATAATTTGGAGCGATATTCCTAATTATATTATATTATATTATGTAATGATGAATAATAACGACGAGATAGAGTTGTCCCCAGGATTCTTCGATCTCAATAATGAAGATAACGAAGATAACGAAGATATCATCCCAGATAAAATCAATGTGGAGAACAATAACAATGATAATAATGATGATAACAATGAGAATAACAACGATGAGAACAACCAGAATAATATTATCATCGATTTTTTTACGCTGCTGATATTCACGGCAAAACCGTGTGATTGCCAAGGAAGCTGGACAAGGACTAGCACATATTAAGTCCGCGGACGACAGCGATCATACGTCGCTTTATGTGTATTGTATGTTGCTTTAGCTTCTTCCTTCCATCTATTTTGTTGTAATTCTATATAATCTCCCGTGTAGGCGGGATTTCCTGGATATTTTCCAGGACCATCAGACGATATCTTGGGGGTATTAGGCACTGCCCTATATGTGAGAGCACACAAAAATGTATTGTCAACTCCATTTGAATTATAAAGTGATCCATCAGGTCTTTCGATTCTAAATGTCAATTTTTGAAGTTTTCCTATTGGATGGAATGCTTTTATAGGAATCGATGAAAAACTATAACGCTCGTTGGCAAATCCATAGCCTATAATGTTGACAATTCCGACGCCTGCTGTAGATGGTTCTCCGACACGATCTTTGTAAATAAGTGTCTCCAATTCCAAACATCTTATTTTCAAATACCGAGCGCCTCTGATGTTCACAATACCAGGGGAAGTTATAGTATGTCCATAAGCCCCTGATATCACATCTGCGGAAAAAAGTTGTCCCGGATATATAGACGCATTGCCGTTTATCGAAATATATGCGCCAGGAACAGCGGGCAGATTTGGCGACGTATGATATAAAGCAGTATGAAGCACGTTTGATGTCCCGGATGCTCCCGGTGTAAATTCCACATAATAACTGGTATTTTGTATAAAATTTTCCACAACAGTTAACACATTTGACGTTGAGGGTGTGAGATCGTCATTTATTGATGTGATATTCCCAGAGGCAATCGTGGAATTATCAGACGCTTTTTTTATTGCGACATTGATAACAAAACCACCGGTAGGCGCCGTTCCAACATCTTTGAAATACGCGGATATTGCTGACGGAACTCCGGCGGACGTTGCTGTAAAATATTGTCGTATATCTTGTCCCGTATATATTCCTGTGATAGACGATGCATCTCCAGGTGGAAACACTCCAACAAACGTATTAAATCTTTCAGTGTATACATTAGAACTTACTTTGGACAAAAACACATTTGCAGCTCCGTTGGTAAAATTAGTCGTATAACCGGGAACGACAGAGTAATCAGGACTCGTCAAAACAGGATCACCAAACCCTGCTGTTGAACGTATCGTGCTTTGGTCTCCAAGAAAAGTAAACGGCCCTGATGACGAAATATTTATTTTATTAGAAATTTCTGAAGGATTTGTAACCGGGGATACTCGTAACGTGGTTGTATCATTAAATGTATTTGAAGCATTTTGCAGAACTCGGTTTAATTCGTCTATTAACTGGGGCAGATTATAGTCGCCAGGGGTGATGTTTGCCACGCGAATATTGCCTGCTATATCTGTTTCCCAAGAATTTATATTTGTCGGTTGACCAATGGCATACGCAAACGTGCATTCTGTTTCGTCGACCAAATAATCCGTCCTTGGAATTGTAGCTTGTAATACTTCAAATTTAACTATATTGCGAAATTGATTATTAAATATTACTTCAAATTCTGCAGCAGTAGGATATACCAATTTATCTCGCTTGGATGAATCAGCTACAAAGATATATGTTTCATCTTGGCCAAATTTTTCGATTGTCTCAATGTCATCCATAATTACAATATGATTTAAAATATTTTTATATAATATACATAAAATGTTGATGAAAATATTAAACCAAACACCAGGTCTATTGTTCACAATCTTACTCCTTGCATTTGTTATTGGAACTTTTGTTGACTCCTTGATGGATGCCAAAGAAGCCGGTACTCAAGCACAAGAACAAAAAGCAATTGAAGATGCAGCGAAGAAACTGATAGAAGCTCCAACTATAAAATCATAAATACAATATTAAAAAATAATATATTTATAATATATACAAACGATGAAATTTGTCCCGTCAAACCCCATCATTGTGATTCTCGTTATCATCGCATTTTTTGCCGCCGGTATGCTAGCAGGCAAGATGTTCTCAGGAAAGAAAAAAGAGAAATTCGAGGATGATTCTTATATGGGCGAATTCAACACCCCAAGAGCGATGGCCGACGGCCCTAAGGTGCTGCCTAAGGTTCCCGAGAATGTGGGTGTTGTCAGCGGAGAAACCTGGTGCAAAGCTGCCAACTGCTAAATTAACTAATTAAACATATTTGTCTATGTTTTGTCATTGACAAAAATGTTATATATATAATAATGGGTTCAAATCAATCGACTCCTATGGATATGGAATCGATGAAGTTCCATTTGATGGAAAAGGGAAGACTTAATTTCGACGAAGCACAAACATTGTCTTTTGTTGAACAAAGCAAAGTTCCATTCGACGAATATCAAGAACTATTAACCGATCGCAGGAACCACGATAGCCGTCGAAACAGATTTTACATGCAAGTTGCAGTTACGGGAGGTGTTATGGTTTTTTCTGCAGCTATGTTGGCCACCGGAAAACCAGCGAGCGTATATTTACCTGTGCTCACGGGAGTCATCGGGTATTGGATGCCATCGCCTGATTATGCAAAGCCTAGGACAGCAAAAATAAACCAAAATAATCAAAATTAAAAATATATTGATTATATAAATGCAGCTTCCGTCATTTGATCCCTATAAAATATCTGGCAATTTTGGAAATTCCGAGATTGAGCCAACTGTTGCAGCAGCTTTAAGAGTGCTTCATGAGCTTCCAGAACCTTTCAACACTACATTTTTCTCGCAAAAAAATGTAGACTTTATTCAGCAAAAATTGATATCTCAGACTAAAAAATTTACCGGAGTAGATATTGGGAAACAAAACGAAGATGAATTAATTATGATAATGACTGGTGTATATGTTCAGGATTCCACATTCAACGGCAATATATTTGAATCGTTGAAAAAGATAAATACTCTGACCATAACCGAATGCTTAAAGCAGATTCTACCCGGCGTCAAAGCGTATACTCTATATCTGAGAGATGCTAGTTTGCCATTCAGCGGCGGTGGCGAAAATGCTTTTGCCAGACCTCAAGATGTCAGCGAGAAGGGCTCGAAAACTATCAGTGGTTTCCTTCCATTACAAAGATAATTATATTTTTACTCCCAAAACAACAAAGCAAAACACACATACGACATGGATTGTCACACAAAATCTAGCCGTCTTTGTGGCTGGAAGAAAGTCTCCGAACCCAGTTGTCGAATGGGTTATAGCACTCATATATAAAACATCCATCCATGTGGGTTCCGTTTTGAGACCATCGGATCTTGTGAAGTTTTGATTAAATCCACCCGGAATGTACTTGTATACCAGAGTCATAATCACGAACAAAATAATATGAACCGTTATAGGATTAGCCATTTAATTTATGATTATATTTTTAATTCCATTCTTTTGATGCTTTTGGTACAACCAATGTTTTTGAACGAATATATCCCATTGGTTTCAAATCCATCATAAGCAATTGAAGATCTTGTTATAAATCCATGCTTCTCAAAAAGACGTTGACTTTTTACGTTGGTGCAGTCTGCTAATATTGAATCAAATCCCACACGTTTTGCCTCGTCAATCGTATGCTGAAGCAACCGAGACGCAAAACCGCTTATTTCAGACGCTATCGAAAAAATATATATACAACTTCCAGACGGCTCATATTTCATCAGTTCAAATAATCTAAACATTGGTTCAATATTCGGGATTATATTATACTCTGCGGTGAGAAATGTTTTATATGGAAGACTCAACGCGACCGCAGATAATCTATAGTTGGTGTGTATACCATATGAAAAACCACTTGCAATGGACAATTCCATCACATCTTGAAATACATATTCAAAATCATTAGCAGATATTTTCAGAGCAACACTGGTAGGTTCTTTCTCTGAAAATATTTTTGACGTAAATGTTATAGGCTCCACGTGTGAATCAAGATCGTGTTTATATTCTGCGTCGGTAAGGGTAACGATCTTCATTTAATTATTAAAAATATTTTACATTAAGTTCATCTCATGCTCATTGCTCTGCGTTGCTGCTTTCCTGATGCGGTTTTTGGTGAAAATCCAGTGCGTTGTCTACCTGATTGAGGTTTTCCTACGGTGGGAGGAACTTGTCTTCCAGATTGACCTTTGCCCACTGCAGGGGGAGGATTTTGGCGGCGTTGCTGACGCTGTTGGCGAAGAGCCGCGTCTTCTCTTGCTTTTTGCTCCGCCCTTTGTCTCTTTAGTTTCTCTTCTTGCTTCTTTTTCATTATCTCTTGCTGCTTTTGTGCTTGCTTTTGTTTGCCAAGTTCAGCACGTTTTTGCTGCCAATTCTTTGATTTTCCGGATTGAATCTGAATCCGATTTGTTTGCTCAGCCTTCGCAGTGTTCAACCTGAATTTCAATTGCATATTCTGTCTTTGTTTTTGGAGTCTTGCCTTAACCTCGGGAGGTGCGCTTGCAATCTTTTTGTTCAATGATTGTATCTTTTTAGCATGTGAAGTTTGTAAATATCGCAACGTTTGTTTGCGACTCTTGGCATTCACCATTGCCGCTCTCTTTACCACATTTCCAATATCTCTGGAAATAAACGTGGATTGACCCGGTGTGCACATTGTAGGATCAACCGAGCAGGGAATAACGCGGCCCACACTGCCGTCCTTCATCGATTGCAGAGCATATTTCCTTACATCGTATTTCTTCTTCCCGGCTTCAAATTTGCCCTTCTTTGCCATATCTGCGCGGTCATACTTGTATTTCACTTCGCTTCCTTTTTGGCCGGGCATACGCGTAATTTTACCATCACGAGACCTCACTGTTCCAGTCACTTTGTCTACTACAAAATATGGCATTTTATGCTTTTTATAATACCGCACATCGATTGCTGCGTTTTGCTTGGAATACGGTAAAAATTCTATGCTTCGCTGATCAATCATTTCGGGATAGCCGTGGAATTTTTGGAGCGCATATCGGCGAAGATCTTTGCCTTTAATGGCTTCCAGACGTTTGATGGAAACTATTTTGTAAGAATATCGCAGACGGACTCCTGCTATACAATCCGAAATATCTGCCTCCGCATTTTGAGCGCTATATACTTGCGGAGGAAATTCATTAATGTCTTTTACTTTATATAAATTTTGCAGAACCCACACTCTTCTGTCGGCATATTGAGGAATGCGTGCACATTTGCTGCTCTTCCAGTCTGAAATCCTCACGGATTGACCTGTTCCCCCTGTAGAAGAAAATTGATTACCCATTGGTTTATAACTTAAACAAATATTTTATTGTTTTATAATGGATACTGCAAAGATCAAATCAGTTAAACGAGGGAAATTTGATCAACTAACATACGACGGTAAAAAAATTGAGATCCCATTCAAAAACGTGAAAATTGTCCGAGATATATACAGTATAAAAAGTGATCGATGCGCATATAACACATTCGTTCGTATCGACCTCACCCACTCGTTTGGGAGAAAAAATGATCTTTTATTGATTCATAATTATATTCAATCAAAAACAAAATCTAATTTTTCTCCATTAAAATATGCCGCTGAAAATAACTCTTGGAGTGACATTGTGTGCAAGATTAAAACCGACAAATATTTATCGGCCGGAGACATTGTGGATATCGTTTTGACCCCTGGAGCATATGGTGCTTTTGGATTTTGTTTGACTATGACAATTATATAAAAAAACATTTTATTATATATGGCACCGTTAAAACTCAGACAATTTAAACAACCCGCTAATCTTGCCGGACACAAATATGCAGGGCCGTTGAGTTTGAGCGGAACCGGTAGAATGCCGTCGTGGAAAGCTGCCCCATTTATCGGCACCGCGGCTCCTGGGACCAAGAACAGATCTCGTGAACGCGTGCAAGCGCAAGCCGATAGGATCCAGATCATGAAGGCTTCGTATGTTCAGACCAAGAAGAAACTGCAGGATCAAATGCAGAAAGCAAAAACCCAGCAACAAGTGGCAACTTCTTTGCGCAAGAACGCTCAAAACGCTAAAGCTTTTGCTGTCGGATCTAAGCTTCAAGCCAACCGTGATAAGTTCCGTCAAAAATTGAATATTGTGTTGAGGAAAGAAGCTAACATCAAAGAAGACCAGATGGAGACCGCAAGGATGATCAAAATGTTTAAGAAGGAATTAATCAAAATTGATAAAGAAATCACCAAGATCACTCAACGTCTTGCCAAAAATAAGGCTATGGTGAAGAAGCGTTGACGATATAATACATTTTAATTGGGAATGTTTGCCAAATATTGATTATTTTAATTGGCAAATATCCATTATTTCTCCGTATCGACGTTTTGCTCTCGAGACGATCGTCGTATTTTTAGAGGAATTACACTCTTTGAAACCTGCGATAATCGCCCTTCTCTGTAACTAATTGAGGGCCAAATTTCATACTAGGGAGTGCTGCACTAAAAAAACTAGCCGGATCCACCGATTTTGCCGGAAGAGACGTCACGTGCTGAGGACGATATAGCGCCATTGTAAATTTCTCTTTTTTAAAGAATTTTATAAACACAAAATACGCTATGATCGCTATAACAACTATGCTGATCCATACAGAAATGTTTGCGAGCATCTTTATAATATAATCAAATATTATTTTCTTGATGATCATATCGACAAAATAACATTTTTAAATATTTCCATAATGCAAATACCAATGTCTGTTCGCACTGCTGTCATGCTGTGTGCCAAAATAAAGACCATGGGAATATCAAAGGCATGGAGACCGATCGAGCAATGTTCAATTGAAAAATTCAAGGAAAAAATTAGTCAAAACAATAAACAGAATACCACAAAGTCCGAAAAACTAAAATATAACGATGTTTTCTTTATGAAAAAAATGACGGAAGATAAATCACACTAAATTATTGCGAGCCAAGATTGCTTCTAATTCGTCAATTCGAGCAATGCTGCGTTTCAAAGCGCCGTATACAACCATGTTTATTTGACTGGGATCCAATAATTTACAATCATCAAGACCTTCAAATTGTGTAGTAACAACAGACTTTGGTAAATACTCCTCTACTTCTTGTGCAATAAAACCTAATTGCGTTCTATCTATTACGAGTGAATTAAAATTGGCATTCCATGTAAATCGTTTGAGATCTAAATTCTTCAATATATTCTCACACATGATAGTGTTTGCCAGATGAATATTGCTCTTTAATCTACGGTCTGAAGTTCCGGTCCATGAACCTCCACCGGGCTTCAGAGCATTTGCACTTGATATGATAAAATCACCATTTGCACGAACCAACGCATAATTCCCATTATTAACCAAAGAAACTGTTCTATTAAATGCACTGGTTAATGTAATATTTGATCCAATAGCACATATTTCTATTGTGCTTGTTGCGGAAGTTAAATTAGCTCCAATCAAAGTATTAAAACTTCCAGGAATATTTATAGCACTGCCTATTGCTATATTATCACTGCTTGCACCCATGGTTCCTCCTGCCGCGGGACCAATCAATATATTCCGAGATCCCCCGGCAACATTTGGGCCTGCTAAAGTCCCGATAAAAATGTTTTGATCTCCGGTCGTAAGTTTTGGTCCTGCCGAACTGCCAATAGCAATATTATCTGTCGCTGATAGTTGCATTAAATTTCCTGCAAAACATCCTATAGAGATATTCCTAATACCATTTCTTCCAGAACCAAATCCAATAAGAGTATTCAAGTTTCCTCCTGATAATTCATACCCTGCCCGACTTCCTACCATAGTATTCTGACTTCCAATTGTCAAAGCATTTCCTGCAGCTAAACCAATTAAAGTATTGTCCGTTGCAGACGTTATGGAATTACCTGCAAAACTACCAACGACTGTATTATTAGATCCGTCACGTCCTGCATCAAACCCAATATATGTATTCAAATTTCCATTAACAAGATTACGACTAGAACGAGCTCCAATCGTTGTATTTTGGTTTCCATTTTTTAAAAATATACTTGCATTTCCGCCAATAACTGTATTTTGAACTCCAGTTATGTCAGGAGATGCTCGAAATCCGATGACAACATTAGTATCGCCGTTTATATTAGACCCTGCAAATGCCCCGCAAACGGTATTATTATTTCCCATATTTCCTGCAAAAAATCCAAGAGCAGAATTATTAAAACTACTATTCAAAAGAAAGTCGCCAGATATTCCTCCGGATGCAGTTCCTATATATGTATTGTTTGCAGAATTTCCCATTTCACCACCCGATATGGATCCAATAAAGCAATTCAGATCTCCAAACACATTTGCTCCAGAACGAGTTCCAAAAAATGAATTATTTTGCCCGCGAGCATTAATTCCCGAACCTGTTCCAAATATGGCATTAAAACTTCCTATACTAGTTCCTGCATTTGCACCAAATATACTATTAAAATCTCCAGACACATTTGAAGCTGATTTATAACCCATTGTCGTATTAAAATTTCCAAGTTTATCCGCGGCTAATGCTCCAACAGAAGTATTAAAATTACCAGTATCTGCGTTGGCACATTGATATCCAATAGATGTATTATATAGGCTATTTACACCCGCCGCATATCCAGCCTCATATCCCACATACGTAGAAAATTGACTGCCAGAATATCCTGCATTTGCACCAACAAATGTAGACTGTTGTGAATTTCCGGAGTTGTATCCGGCGTATGATCCAACACCTGTCGTTCGTTTTGTTTGATTACCATTTGCGCCCGACTGAATTCCAACCCATACATTATTAGACCCATTAAGAACATTTTGTCCGGCAAATGCACCAACAGCAACAGAATCGCTTTCTCCCACGGAGTTCTGCCCGGACTTGTAGCCTATAAATACATCGCGAGAACCAGTCGTAAGATTTTCTCCTGCACATACACCTATGATCACCAATTGATTTCCCGTAGTCAAATTCTTTCCTGCACAATCGCCGATAATCACGCTATCCGAAATATTTGACGCGTTTCCGCCACCGCCTCCTATAATGATCGTATTGTTCACATTATTTGTATTGGCTCCTGCACCTACTCCGATGAATATATTGTTTCCCCCGTTGATGTTGTTTTGACCAGCACGAACTCCAAAATAACAATTTTTCGAGCCGTCTTGTGCAAATTCTCCAGCCTGACTTCCAAAATAAGAATTATCCGATCCGTTTCTACTCCCTGCACCAGAAGATTTGCCAAAAAATGAATTAGAATTTCCCGTCCTAGAGTATTTCCCGGATGATTCGCCGACCATCGTGCAATTTTTTAAATCGTAACCGTAATATGCTGCAGCCGCACCAACTGCAACATTCCTCTCGCCTTGAATGAATCTTCCCATAGATTTCCAACCTACGCACGTGTTATAAGAAGACCGTTCGATCCTTTGCGCGGCCTGATATCCAACAGCGGTTGTCCCAACAATATTTGCAGCATTCTGCATAACCCCAACACCAACACCTGTATCGGATTCGGAATTTTGTATCTCCGCTCCAGAATATGCTCCAACAAATGTTGAATTGCTCACGGTTTGTGACGACGTCATAGCATTTGCGCCAACTGCAGTGTTTTGCTGCGATGAGCCGTTTAATAAAACTTTTGTGCCAGCATTCAAACCGACGAATGATGAATCAAATCCATCTACTAATGATATTTGATCTAATTGCAAAGAATATGCTCCAGTCCCGCCAAATTTATAGGGTTGAAAATTTGTGGAAGGCAGCATTTTAATTATATAGTTTAATTTAATTTTATATTTTTCACATGATTTTAAAGCCAATGTTATTCACAACCTCACGCGCATCTTTCTCGGCTTTATAAGGACCTTTCCTATCTTATTCCCGGCGTCCTTCTTGAGCAATTGAATTGCTTTGGACTCCAGTTTCTGCGCTTCAAGTTTTTCTATTTGTGCACGGTTCAGAGTTTTTAGCGTGTTTTGGGGCGTCTTTTCTCTTCCCGCGAGCTGAATCATCTTGCGGTATGTCTTTTCGTGTCCCTTCGCCAGAGTCATCAATTTCTTTGCTTCTTTCTTATATTCACTCGGCATTAATATATACCAATATTTTTTTTACACCTTAACAGGCCATTTATAGAAATTCGGTCGGAGAGCGATTTTTTCAGCGATGTGCTCTCTAATTATCGCGAATGCTCGTTCGTCTGGCGTATAGTCTCCATTCCAATCCGGGTCAAACATCACGTCATCCGGGTCGAACTTAGCATCGCGATTGATGTTGTACTCATTTATGGTATCCATCTATAATATTACATCATATTTTACGAAATACATATCGTCGCATAAAGCAATAAAATACAAATAACTTAACAAAAGTAATCATAATAATACAATGCGGCGAATAATTGGCTTGACATTTGCAACTAAAGAATATGAAGGCTCCGCATCTGCTCTCCGCCATTCTGCACTCACAACCGGAGAATTTGACGAGTTCAGGGTCTTTGGCGTGAAGGACATTCAATGGCTCATGGATACTCACCCGGAACACTTTGAGAATTCTCGGGGATTTGGTTGGTGGGCATGGAAACCGTTTTTGATCAAATCTGTTCTTGGACAAATTCCTGAAAACGATGTGGTTGTATACGTGGACTCGACTATGATGTTTGAGCGTCCAATCACACCATATGCCAACACGGTTAATGATAAACCTATTCTTGTTTGCCGGCTGGGCAACTGGTCATCCAATGATTACAGAAATAGAATGTGGACCAAGAAGACTGTTTTCAATGCCATGGGGGCGGGTTCTGTCGTTGCCGACGAGATCCAACTAAACGCAGCCTTCCAGGTATACAAGAATTGCGCAGAATCCAGGGCGTTTGTTAATGAATATTTGAATTATTCACTACAGCTTGACATCATCAACGACGCTGGTAAAGATTCTTCGGTGAAAGATACCCGACACGATCAAAGCATTCTCAGCATCATGGTATCCGAGCACCCCCGTGTATCCGTGTCTCGCGATGTTACTCAATGGGGCAAGAAAGATCCTCCTGCATCCGTCAAGCAGCCAACGGGTGGTATTATAGAAATTGACGATATCGACGAACATGGGATCATGCACAATATTGTCAATCATCATCGCAGGATTCTTAAAATTCCAAAAATTGCAGTGATTACCCCAACGCTCGGTGGACAATTTCTCGATAAATGTATCGAGAGTGTTCAAAACTCGTCGCTGCCCAATATTGAACACTGGATTGTGGTCGATGGAAAAGAGCACGAAGGTAAAGTGAACGCGATTATTGACAAATATGATCATCGGAACCCTGTCGTGAAATTTGTATTGCCTCGAAATGTTGGTGCCGGAGGGTGGAACGGACATCGCGTCTTCGGTTCAGTTCCATGGCTGGTGGAATCGGATTATATAGCATATCTTGATGATGATAATATAGTATCTCCGTCACATTATAGTGATCTTCTCCGCAGCATCATCAGCAACAAAGAAAATAAATGGGCATATTGTCTTCGCTATTTGATCGATAAAGATGGCAATACCATCGGTCAGGACAATTGCGAATCACTCGGGGGTATCTCTCATACAGTTGCCGGCCGAGGGGATTATCTCATCGACACGAGTTGTTATCTTATCGAGCGAGATCTTGCTATAACCCTTGCACCGACATGGAATGCCAAGTTCAGAGATGATCGCGGTAGACCAGAGCCTGATAGGGAGCTTTGCAAAAATTTACTGATGGCTGCACCGCATTCTGTTGTTCGCAAACATTCTCTCGGGTATCGGATTGGATCAACAGGTTTGTCGGTTCCCGGAGAATTTTTTGCTCGCGGGAACCAAATATTTGGGTATGACTTTGGTAAGTTTGAAGACATTTACATCTTCCATTTTTCTCAGAAAGCCACGGAGGATTTTATGGTCGCACGTCACAAGTATTCCCAGAAGAGTTACTCGCTCGACGAATGGCAACCAACATTGCTGCGCGGACTTGATGGTCTGCACGGGGGTAAATTTAATCTGATCAATGGATATTCCAATTATCCTAATCTACCTCATGGCGCTACGGTGCTGGTGAGTTTGTGCAATCCAGGAGATGTTCCCCTGGATTTCTTGGCTCAACGCGTGGATCTTCATAAAATTGTATATACTCTGGAATCTCCTAATATTCGCCACAGTGGCCAGTGGAACGCACAATGGCTCACCCAGCATTTTGATGTATTGATGACCTATTATAAACCGTTTGTTGACAGCCGCAAGGATGTGGTATTCACCCAGCATAATTGTCATCACGGAGATCTGAACGATCCTCTTGACCGCACCGTGCTTCTTCGCAATAACGCCGGAGTTGATAGATCAGTATGCATTGTTCTCGAGCGGCGTCCCGAACTCATGGGAAAGCAAGAGTATTCGGTGAATGGTGTTCATATGAAGTGTTTGGACTATCTGCGTGAAGATCTGGTCAGAGGACTTGATGACGTCACGGCATTTGGAATCAATTGGGCGGAGATTGCCGACGGAAAGCACATTAAAACGTTCCAAAACGTTCATCGATCAAAAGACTCCAAATCAGCAGTTGAACATAAACAAAATTTTGTGTTCGATCTTGTGGTAGAGAATTGCGATGCAGACTGGTATGTATCTGAGAAATTTTATGATAGTCTGTCAGCCGGGTGCGTTCCACTTTACTATGGTAATGTATATGACAAGCTGAAAGAGCTCATCCCAGAGGGTCATAATGGTGCATACTTCGATCTGAAGAAAAGGGGTATTGAAACTGGGGAACAACTACAAGAATTAATCAATTCTATCAGCGACGAGCAGCTTGTCCAAATAAGAAAGAATGTGGTGATGTATCGTGAGGCAGTTCTCGAGTCTGTCGGCACAAAAGCGTTTGCGGAGTGTGCTGAAAAAGCTATCGAATTGGCAAAAAAACTAAAAAATCAACTATAAATGTTAAATCATTTGAATAAATATATATATATTATTAATGACTTTAAAAGAAGATCTTGATTATATATCAAACAACATAGATTACTTATATGCACCAGGTAGTCATCATACTACTATTCGAATTATTCCAGCAGCAAGATTATATTCTATGAAACATAAGAATAAATTATCTCACGGTAAACCAGTTTTGAATAAAAAAATCCATGAATTGCAACAAGCAAAAAACATGATACTTAAAACTCATATCCCATATAGTAAAAATATGAAATTATTAGATGTCCGACTTAAATACAATCTTCCATTCATAGCAAGAAGAGATTTAAAAACACAAAATACTTTCCTGCATAATGAATTTACAAAAGTACAATCAGTAATAGTTTGGAATTTCAGGTCTATTCTTGATAGAATAGGAGAATTAGATCGTCCAGGATCATTTATGGATATTTATATAAAAAATGGACCTATATGCATATCAAAACCAACCATATTAGAAAAAGGTGCGTCGACTGAAAAACAAAATGAATATAAAAAAAATAAAAAAAAATGGATTGAAGATAATAAAAAAGGATATGAATCTTTAAGAAATCTTGAATCTCATGTTCATCAAATATGGTATGCATCATCTAAAATGTATGTTTTATTTGATATATATCAAAAATATTTATACATGTATGGACAAGAAACATCTGAAAAAATAAACACTATATATAGAATATCAAAATGGATACATGACAGATATTCATTATTAGAACAACAACTTAAATTTGCTGTGAAATGCCAGGCTCCTGAAAATAAAGCTTTTTATATTTCTTTACAAGAATGGAGAACCAATAAATTTTATAAATATTTAATATCATTTTTGCTTAAAAAATATGTAGGATTTTATAATCAAAATGAACAAAATAAATACTTATCTCAAATAAATATGACTAACAAGTATTTATAAAAATCCATTTGTTTTATTTTCAGCGGTTATCTTATCCAGTGATTTTTCAACATGCTGCTCCATTATTGATTGTTGTGCCTTCACATTTGCTGGCACTGCGTTATGATATGTAATAGGATTAGAAACTCGTAACTTTGTAGCATCGTGCAATGCCATCTTTGTTCGTTTGAAACCACGCTCTGTTTCCAAACAATCAAGAACACCGTCCGCAGGAGGCCGCAAACACAACGCATCGGTAGCTTCGTGTGTATATGTTTGCACGGCTTTCTTCTTCGACATCACTCGGTCCGATCCATCCGGCAACTTTTCCACAATCTTTTTATTTCTTTCAATCAAAGCGCCGGGTAATTTTTTTGGATCTCTTGTGAACATTAACATCTTCCCAGGCATTGTTAATACCTGTTGTTGTGCGCGAAATCCCAGATGATCTAATGATTCTAAATAATCCAAAAAGTCTTCTTTGGTAGTTCTCTCGGGAAGAACCAGTGTTATATTTGTGCTTTGATCAACAACGCTATCTGTAATATTATTAACAATTTTATCTCTCTGGATATTATCTCCTTGGTTTATAGTTTTTTTGTGCGATGCCAGATGATCTTCTTCACTAACAAAACGCATCTCTTTTTTAACCATTGTATATTGCAAACATTTAATGGTCTTAGAGTGTTTGCATGCTTGCACAGAACTGAGTGTTTTATAACCACATTCACAGGTATGCAAAGTCATTTTATATGTTTCTATTTCCATTTTGTGATATATATAAACAAAAATTATTAAGTTATTTACCATTAATATAAGGGGTTACCCATATCAGTAGGGCAATCGGGTAACCCCTTCATAACTTTTTTTATTTATATTTATATAGTATTTTCTGTATGTAAATTTATATATAGTCGCAAATATTCACTTGGTCATCTAAATTATCCCTGGTTTTATTTATATTTATATAGTATTTTCTGTATGTAAATTTATATATAGTCGTAAATATTCACTTGGTCATCTAAATTATCCCTGGTTTTATTTACATATTAGATAATTGCGACATCATAAAATCATAAAAAATCTGTTTGGCCAAAGAAATATTAAAAAGGATTACCCATATTAATAGGGCATTCGGGTAACCCCTTCAAATCTTTTTTTATTTATATTTATATGATAGTTTTTGTATAGAAATTTATATATATGTATATGCTTATTGCTCATCGTGGTTTTTCTGCCAAATTCCCGGAGAATACAATACTTGCATTCCGGATGGCGGCTAAATGCAAAGCAATTGAATTTGATGTGCGAAAAACCAAAGATAACATACCAATAATTTTACACGATTGCACATTGAATCGAACAACAACCGGAGATGGTCGTGTGGATAATCACACATTGGAAGAGATACAAAATTTGAATATTTTAGGATGTAACGAGCGAGTTCCGTCTCTTGATCAAGTATTGCAAACCTTTGGGAATGATTATTTTTATAATATTGAGATCAAGTCTAAAGATACCGCAGGAGTCGTTGTAAACTCTATTAAAAACTCTGGGATTTCATATAATAATTACATCATAACCTCATTTAAATGGCCAGAGATCCGTGATGTTCGCAAGATTGACGATAGAATAAATACTGGATTGATATCGTTTGCGAGACCGAGACGTGCCGTAAACGAATGTATAAAATCAGGATGTAATGTCGCTGTATTAAATCACCGTATTGTCACTCGTGACATTATTAAATTTGCTGTGGAGCATGGAATATCTGTATTTGTTTTTACAATCAATGATTCAAAAGATAAGCAACGAATGTTGAATTACGGAGTTGCAGGCATTATCACAGATGAAATTTAAACTCCAGTTGATCCAAATCCTCCAAAGCGGGTTGTTTCGGTCATTTCCAAAACCACTGCCACATCTGGAGTTTCAATCTTTTCAAGAATCAGCTGGGCAATGCGATCGCCAGTCTTGATCACAAACGGTTCTTCGCCGGAATTATAAAGAATTACTTTCACTTCCATATTAATATAGTCCGAGTCGATCACTCCGGCCAAAACGTCAACACCAAACTTATAAGCAAGTCCTGATCGAGGTGCGATCCTTCCATATGTTCCCTCGGGAATCTGAATTGCAATTCCGGTTGAAACTGCAAGTCGAGATTTACTCGGGATTACTGCGTCAACTGCGGAAGCAAGATCATAACCCGCGGAACCAGGAGTTGCACGAGCTGGGACGAATGCGTGTTCAACGAGCTTCTTGATCAACAAAGACATTGTTGATGTATATTATTTTATGATTGGTTTTTGATAAGTGATATGAGGTGTCGATATAGAGATTATATCGACATCTCTTAATATAAAGCACGTATTATGGTATGCATAATAAATGTCTGTCGAATCCATTATGAAGGTTATGTATGATATTGAAGCAACACACATAACGAAGAGAGTTTTTGAAAATGTTGCTGAGATGAATAAGGAGTTTTTGTCGTGTATGACTAAGGTTGCGTCTGCAACAATTGGAAAACACGTTCATTTTTCTCCGTTGACTATTTCTACGATAACGATCACGGGAAAATTTACATCGTCAAGCGATATTTATATGAAAACTATTCGCGATGAATTACTGCAACGTTCACCAGAGGATGGCTTATGCCATGTTATTTCAAAGGTGAAAAAGCATAGAAATAACACTTTTAATGATTTGCAGGATTCGAGAAAATTTGATCACCAAATTCCTTTTCGGTTGGGAACGAATTCGGTGAAGTTATTTTCGAACAAAACAATGCACGCTACGGGTTTCTCGTCTCTTATTGATTTTTTGTATATGTCTGAATTAATTGCTCAATTTGTCGAAGAAGTTACTGGAGTCTCGTTAATTCTTGATGATGTTGGCATAAATATGACTAACTCTGGATTTGTGATTCAATCTGGCAAGTTTCCTCTGTCATTTGCTCCTAAAATTATATTTAATCGCGCTGTTGCTTCCAATTATGAAGCGTTTTTTGATCCCGAACGGCACCCGGCGGTAAAACTAGTGTTGCACAAAGACACTAATAAAATTGCCACGGCTCTTATATTTGCAACGGGAAATGTGCAGATTTTTGGCACACGAGATATTTCTGGAATATCCGAGATATTTGGACGTATTATTCATTTACTAAATGATGTGGTCGATTTAGGAAATGTCTCTGCATTAAGGTCAACTACGGTCACAAAAGATATTGATTTCTCACACGGATACCTCACGCAATCATATAAATTATGTGTGTAAACTAATTCGAAAATAACAGTCCTCCCATACCTTCTGTAATTCGTAGAACATTAAAGTTGCGAGCAAAAACCGTGACATCTGTGAATTTGGTAAGCCCTGTGGAAAGAGTTGTTGCGGTGTCCGTTATAGATGATATATCTGACGCGGTAGCAGCTTTGGACGTCAAGTTGAGCGATACCGTATCGAGCCTGGAAAAATTGAGAGTCCCAGAAGAATCTTGCTCGTTTGCTTTCACTCCAAACGAATACATGTATATACCGGCGGACGGCGCTTGTCCAACAGCCTGTATGGGTTGCACGAGATTGAAATAACCACCGGGACGTTCTGAGAATCTATCAACTCCATTGCATTTTATAATAGCGCTATATAAAGGAGCAAATGCTTCGTTTGTTTCGAATGTCAGGTCTGATGTTGTGTATTGCCCATGAAGATTAGATTTATAAAACCATATGATATAACGAACTGGTAGATTGAACGGTAAATCATTGATTTTTGTGGCTAAGGATTCTGATATATTCGCGGGGGTTGTGAATGTTTGGAGTTGCTCAATAATGTATTCGTGAGGTACTGACACAAAGTATTCACGTTCTATTTTATCTAAAAACACAAAGTCAGCATATAATCTAGCTTGCGTCATATACACAGAGTCCAGACCTGGGATATTATATTGCTCATTAAACATAAATTTTAATTGTATTTCGTGATATTGAAGGGCTATTATTGGGAGAGAATTGGACAAATAATTTGAAAAGAACAATGGAATATTGAGATAAAAAGTTCTCAGTGCTCCCGGAGGATCGTCATTTCTAAAATTTTGCATGCGATAATTGGCCGATCGGACTTCGGTGTCATTAAACAGTTCGTCGTGAACTCTGATCCAATTAGGGAAATCTGTAATTATTTCTATTTCTTGCCCCCCTATGAGAACTGTTACAGATTTTACAAATTGTTCTGCAGGATAAAAAGATTCTGTTGAACCTCTCTTCATTGTAAGCTCTAAAACACAACTTTTAAGGAGATCACCGGCCTTTTTAATTGTGACTATTGACGGTGATCCATAACGAACATCAAATACGTTTTCAACGGATTCAATTGCAAAATTGGTTTTGCGAACTGCATTTCTTTTCCACAAAGAGCGTTGAGGTTCGCCGGTTAAAAAAACGTCTTGTTGGCCATAAGCAATCAATTGCATTAACGCGCCCATTTTATAGTAATAATTTATATTTTTTAGTAATATTTTACATAAATAATGTATATTAATGATTATATTATTCATGAGACATGGTGAGAAATATAAAGGCGAGCTGTCACATATGGGAGAGATACGAGCATCGTATTTGCCTACGTATTTTAGAGATTTTAGACCATCCGGGGTTCCATTCCCGACGCATCTTATATCTATGAAACCAAAGAAACACTCGTCGTGGCGATGTGTAGAGACACTGCTTCCAATGAGCAAGGAATTTCATATGCCGCTACATATTTTATTTCATCGCGAAGAAACTCGAGAACTCATTGATTATATAAAAAATTTAGGGGCTGAATCGGTTCCTTTAATTTGTTGGGAGCATAAAGCATTGGTTACTATTGCACGAGATTTTGGATTTCCAGCATTGAACTGGAATGTAAAACCATTTGACGATCATAAGGATTCGAAAGCATTCAACGTCCTTTGGAAAATACAGGACAATGAATTTGAAAGTTATCATACATTTAATATTGACTCCGGGCATATTTCACATTATTGCCACCCTTTGGTTCAAAGATATATAAAACTTTAATACATTTACACTGTGGTTTTGTGTTTGGTTATAAATATTTCTCCGTCGGTTTTGGTGACCACTCCAAGCAATGACATTCTGGAATTTGCTGGCCCATATTCTTCTTCCATGTCTAATGATGACATGATCTTCAACTTCTCGGCTTTTTGAGTTTCTGCCCTTGCCGCCGTCAATAACACCGCCGCCTTTGCTTTTTCTGATTCAATTCTTCTCAATATAGTGTCGTAATCTTTTGACGCCTTTTTTTCGTCTGCAATTTTCCTATATTTTGTTGCAGATGCAATGATAGATGCAAGAGGACCTGATTTTTTCTTTTTCTGAGTTGCCTCTTGTTTCACGATTGTTTGAGTATTGCTCACGATATCTTTTATTTTAGTATTAGAATCAATCACTTCTTTATTCAGCTTTATAAGATCTTGAGTCAATAGAGGGTCTTCTTCGGCTTGTTCCAATATTACTTCCGGAGATTTTTTGACTGGAGGTTTTGGTTTTATCTTTTTAAATTTGTCACCAACAGCATTTACAGATTTTTTAAAAATTTGTGTTATGCTTGTCCAATTAGAATATATAAAAAAGCCTAAAAGAGCAGTTACTAATATTGCAGTAATAACAAGACCGACTATATATTTTGTTTGCATTTAATATAATCAAATATTTTTAATTACATCAATTTCTTATCATATTTAATTGAATATTCTTGACATGATGTCCGTCATAATTTCTGATTCAAAACGATTCATGCCAATAATTAAATTTCTAATAATTTCTTTATCTTTCGCGGGTAAAAACGCCATTGCTTTTGTTGCTTCGTCTACCGAACGATCCATGAGGTGCCCCATTGATCGAATAAGATCGAACGATATGCCTTTAAAAATCCAATACTTATCTGGTATCTCGGAATATTTTAAGCATACCGCAATGAATCTCTCTATTGAGCGCTGTTGCGAGCTATAACCTTTGTTCGAAATTCCAATTTCTAACGGAGTATTTCCTTCGTTATTTTTTTGAAACATCATTTTTGGATACATTTGTAAAACTTTGTCGACTAATTCCCACCAACCTGCGCGTTTTTTTAAACAGATATGATGCAGCGGCGTGTCTCCGTATTTATCGCAAGTATTAAAACTGGTTGGATTTATATTGAATAATTCTGGTGAGCACAAATCATTATTCATAAACATGATTTGCTCTTTGTTGTTTTTAATTTCGAGGATTTCTGGATGTTTTCTCATGATTTCTATCGCGTCAAAGTTTACGATCTCACATCCGGTGTTTTGTGCATGTACCAGTGGCGTGTTCCCCCATTTATTTTTATGATATATGGCATTTGGATATAATCCATAAATCAATTTTAGCAAATCGCCATAAGCATAATGCAAAGCAATCATGCCACGTGCATCTTCTGCGGAAAACAACATGGAACCTGTTTGTTTGTGTATATATTTGATGATTCTTTTTGTGTATGGAGAACGAACACTTATGGTTTTGTGAAGTATATTCTCTTGATTCTCAAATATCATATCAAACACTCCTATCGTGTTATCAAGGAGAAATTTGCTTTTTTCAAAGCTAATTTCCAGTGCATTTATATAATGCCATATAAAGTTTTCATTGTTTGGATAAAGTTTCCAAAGGAATTCGCATATCTGGACAGAGCACCATCTTGAAGAAAAGGAAACAAATAGCGGCGATCGTCCGTGGATGTCGATATGTGTAAGAACAGACTCGTCAACAGCAATAATTTTCTTCACCAGATCTAGATTATCATGTTCAATTGCGCTAAAAATTGGAGTCTCCATGTTTTCGTTTTCCGCATGAACAATGACCGGCCATTCTTCAAGAATAAGATCATGCAAGTTTGAATATCTTTTTTCACAGTAAAAGTGAAGCCAGCTGTTTCCTTCTTCGTCCTCTACACTATAGATTTCATCTTCTCGATGACGTGGTGATTTCAGGTATCTGATGAGTGTTTCCTCGGATATGTGCTCTTCAAATATCTTCATTTTACATTATTGATTATAAAAGACATTATAAATCTACATTTGACGATATGACTCAATACGAGCTTTTTCTTCTTCGTCTAAGCACCAATCACAATAACGATCTGGTGCCCACGATATTTCCATTAGTTCGTGATAAAATGGACGCTCATGAATGTTGGTATAAGCTTGACGATCATCAATTGCTTCTGTCGTCATATTATATCGATATCCATTAATCATATAAAAATCGTTTGGAGTTATTAAATTCATCAAACATTTTCTGGACGTCAATCCTATCTTTGACGCAATTTCCATGAATGGCTCGGTTGTTTTGGCTATTCTTGTGATGGTATCCAAGAGACGCCGTTGTGATTTTGTGACAAAGTTTTCTTCAAATATCGGCAACATTTCTTGAAGAGTGAAATCAAGAAGCACGTCGTCTATATTTCCAAAATCATCATAAT
>Ga0209191_1000571_pt1 | contig 28344 bp, 59 predicted proteins | sample S_130626_EF_Meta_FD_187320 | JGI IMG/M metagenome (GOLD analysis project Ga0209191, IMG submission 187320) | Freshwater microbial communities from Lake Simoncouche, Canada to study carbon cycling - S_130626_EF_MetaG (SPAdes) (version 2) | ecosystem: Environmental > Aquatic > Freshwater > Lake ...
ATAACGCGCAGATTTAGTCAGCAGGAACAGGTATTCGTGAGCCTTCGTGCAGCGGTCGGTGATGCTTTCGGGCATGGGGTTCGGTTTGTGCCAAATAATGTCCTGCCGAAGATACCAACCGTCAGCGCGGAGAGCGAAGGCGAGCATCCACGGTATGCCGATAAGGTCTTTAGGCTTGATTACATCGTGCTTTCCATCGGTCGGCCTAGTGTCCATTGTGACCGTTCCGCTGCTCTGCGCGTAGCCTCTCTCGTCGGCGGTTGCTCTAGCCTTGCTGCTTCCGTTGCTCCCCTTTCCTGCCCAATAACTATCCCCGATGTTCAACCACAGCGTTCCATCGTCGCGTAGCACTCGCTTCACTTCGCGGAACACCTCAACCATCTTGGCTATGTAGGCTTCGGGCGTATCCTCAAGGCCAATCTGCCCATCGTTCCCGTAGTCACGCAGCCCGTAGTAGGGCGGCGAAGTGACACAACATTGAACGCTGTTGGCGGGTAGCGTCTGCATCATGTCGATACAGTCGCCTGTGTGAATCTTGTAGTTTGGGCGAACCTCGCTCAATCTACACCTTCCAACGTTTCGACCCAAGCCTCTGCCTCGGTCGTGACAAAACCGCTCAAGTGCGCGTGCAAGTCGCACACCGACCAAAACCCTTCCTCGCGGTAGGCGCAAAACATCCACGGCTTGCCTGTGGCCTCACGCACCAATCCAACAAGGCACCCTAGCGTAGCAGAATCCGTGAAGTCGGGGTAGCCCCCGGCCACCGTTCCTGTCTGCTCTCCCCCGTCAAGTCGGAAGGTGTAGCCTGTTCCACCCTCATGCTTCGACGGAACAATCGCCTTCATGCCGCGCTGCCAACGCCAATGCGTGCAATTGATTGCACGACGACCAACAGCCTCAAGAACATCAAGTGTGACTTTATCTTCGCTCATGAGAACTCTCCTATTATGTAATCGTAAAGCCCTTCGCCGTTTCCGATGCAATGCGTTTCGTCAACCATGTGCCGTTTCAACGGCCTTTGCCCATCTGCATTCCAACCCTTGCGCTCGACAATGTTCCACAGTTCTTCGGTAGTAGCCGTATCACGGTACTCGTCCTCGATGCGCCAACCGTCTGCGAGCAGCCGCTCGACCAACGCCTTCCAATCCGCAAGGTTGCTAATGCCTTGCTCCGGGACAACATGGAGCGAAAAGCACCATCCTCCGCTCGACTTGCCAATGTGGATCGACGCAGGACGGCCTGTACCCTCGCGGATAAGGCCATACAGCGGGTGGTCGTACCCGCCCTCGGCATAATGCTCGCCCTTCATCATGTAGTAGTTCGTTCCCACCTAGCCCTCGGTTCGCACAGGTCGCTGCGTGAACAGATTGCCGCGCCCGGTCGGGTAGTGAACGCCCTGCAACTGCAAGTTGTGTTCGTCTGCCGCCTTGCGGAGCCATTCAGCCGCATCTGCGATACGCCATGTAACGCCGCCAATCTCGCCCCGCTCGGCGTGACGCAACGCATCACGGAGCAGGAACATAGCCGTGTCAAGGTTCAACTGCGCCTCTTCGTTGAGCGACATTATTCCCCTATCTTCGGAAGGTTCGTGAACCGCTCGACCATCTGCCGCATCACGGCAGTCGCGTCCTTGCTATTGCCCTGCCGGAACAGCGCATCAGCCTGATCGAACAGACGGGCAACATCCAACTCGCGCTCGGTCGGAGCAACATCCACCGCTTGACCATTGACCACTTCAATCTTCGTTATCTTCATCTTGACCTCCTTCGCAACGACAATCGCTGCTAACACGGATCACTCTAGCAGGTCTTACCCGTGTGTCAAGTAGGTTTGTTGCCCGGCATCGGCGCAATTGATTGCACCAAACGCCGCGACAACCCTCTGTGGTGCAGAGCAACGGGCCTTTTGGCTTCCTGCTAGACCCCCAACTCCTCGGCTGTTCGCAGATCGTTATCCCACTCGTAGCCCTTCATTATGCTTCTCAACTTGTCCATGCCTTCCGGGGAAAGGCGAAGCGGAACCCGCTCTTCGATCCCGTTCGACCCATAGATCTTGAAAGTCGCCCCCACCATCTCGTCGCGGGGAATCCACTTCTGCGATACCTTGCAGTACCCGTACCGTCGAAAACGCTCACCTTCCATCTCTACCTCCGTCCTACATACGCCGCATCCTTCGCGGCACGCCTCAACTGAACTGACTTCCTCTCGACCCTTGTAGCGTAGCCTCTGCTCCGGTCGTTGCAACGGTTCCCGCTGTTGTAGTGACACAAGGCCAAACTCGGCTCCTTGTATCGCTTCAGCCACGACAAGTAGGCTCTCACGCCCGCTGCAACTAAATCGCAGCCCTGTCTCGTCCTGTTCGGGCAGGCCCACCGTGGGATAACCTGCATTGTTCCAATCGCCCCTTCGGGTGAAACGGCTGTCGGCGTGAAATGGCTTTCCTCCCACGCCACAGCCAACGCAAGGTAGCGATCCATACCTTGCTCCCGCGCCTTGTCTGCAACCTCCACACAGGCAGATTGCATCGTCACAAGGCGACCCTCGCCCACCTGCGCGTTACCGACCCAAAGGTTGATCGCAAGCAAGCAAATGTTGGCAGCGTTCATGCTGCCTCACTCCAATGGTTCATCACACGCCTTACGCGCCCGGATAGGCGCAGAAACCCGATTGTCAACCTACCGCACCGAAGCCGATAGGTCAACCCCCTAGTCTCCCTTCCACTTGCGGCACTCGGTCTTGGCCGCGACCTTCTTGGCACACTGAACAATCTTGTGCCTGCAATAACGCAGGGCCACAGCCTCCATTCCGAGCGCACGCTTGGTTGCGGGATCCAACTTCTTCGACTTCTGCTTGCTCATGGCAACCTCCTTTGCTCCCCACCGTGGGGCGCAACACGGACTACTCTACCACACTCTCGACCTTTGTCAAGGACTCTAGCGTGGACTTCACGCCTTTCGCGATCACGCAGTCGCGGGTCTTGCCGCTCCACTCGACCTCGCAGCCCTCCCGCCGAAGGCTCTCGGCAAGCAAGTCGCCAATGCGCCCTGCCATTGTCTCGCAGGAACAATCGCCAAGGCCATCGAAAGCTCCGTAGTGGAAATAAATGTCCTCACCCCTGCGGTAGCCTGCCGCGACCTGCTTGTTGTAGTGAACCGCGCCGATAGCACGCTTGTCGCCACGCTTGTCGGCTTCCCACGCGCAGGTCAACTCCGCACTCGCGCAGCCCCCGCAGCATGAGAATCCGCGCTTCGTCAGCACAGGCCGACCGAAGAACACACGCGCTTCCTTGCGGAACCGAGCAAGCCCGGCCTTGATCCCCGCCTCAACATTCGCCTCAACTGCCCAACGATCCCATGTATCCATCTTGACCTCCTTTGGAACACCCATTGCTCCGTTCGTGAAGGTCACTCTAGCAGGTCTGTACGGGCTGTCAAGTATCCTAGAAGCGCAAATCAGACTTGTAGTTCTTGGCAATCCCTTCCAAGGCTTCCAAGAACCGGGCCAAGCGGTTCAATGCACCACCCATGTCCTTCACCGTGATGATCGTCTGCTTGTAGTTTCCCGTCGGACGCAGATTCAGCGCAATGGTGCTAACGCCTGCCTCGCACCGGGTCGCGTCGAGCATCACTTCCCAAGCAGAAGTATCGTCCTGAATAATGACGATGTTGCCATCTTCTTCAACATCAAAACCCATCTCGTCGGCCAACTCAACGACTTCGTTCTTGCAGGAACGGACAGGGCGGCGAGAAGCAGCACCAAGACGAATGTTGGCCTTTACTTTGGCAATGTCGCCTTCTTCCAACTTGGAAAGTAGGCTGCGCATTACACTTCTCCGTCGCGGTCTGTATCTCTGTATGCAACAACGCTAAGTTCTTCTCCCGTAGCAGCCGAAATCAACGCAGCCTTCACATGGCGCGGAGACTTTGACAAGGTGCCAATCGACCGAGCCAAGCCCGCAATGTCCAACGAAAGCGCGTTCACAGAAGCCGTTGCCGAATCCGGGTTCTTACGCAACATAGTGCGCAAAGAGCGGAGCGCACGAACGCTTGCATCCGTCGCGGCAACAGCATCACCCGCATCCCCGGTGAGGTTGCCATCGTTGTCGCGGAAGCGTGCAACCGTCTTGTTCAGCACCTTTGTCGCGTTCAATGCGCTATCCAAATCCGTGATAGGGTCGAGCGAGACGATCCGGCCAAGCAAAGAAGCAGGTGGAATGTCCTTCACGGGAGAACTCGGTGTCTGCAAGCCCTTCCGCAGCGAGTGACGGATAAGGTTGTCCACCGCCCGGATAGATACCTCACGGGCATTGTCGCTCGTCACATTGGATGCCGCCGAGCCTGCACCAAACTCCTTCATCACTTCTTTCAGCGCAACGGTCGCGCCAACCTCGGTCAACTGACGCAGACTTTCGATAAGATAGTTCATGCTCATAGTGTTACCCCTTCACTAACTTGTAGCCCTTGGGCCAAATGGCTTTGTCTAGGTTCTTGGCCTTGCTGAAGTCTGCCCCTTCCAAGTCTGCTCCTTTCAATTTTACCCTTTTCAAGTCTGCGTTCGTCAAGTTTGCGTCCATCAAGAATGCACCGAGAAAGTTCGCGTATGACAGATCAGCATCCCTAAAGTACGCGCCGCGCAAAATCGTGTTTCGCAAGTTCGCAAGTTGCAAGTCTGCTCTCGACAAGTCTGCTTCTCTCATGTTCTTGCGTTCAGCGGCCTCAATCAGTTGGCGCATACTCATAGCGTAACCCTCGGTTTAGTTTGGTGCAGATACCGCACCGGGAGCCTGCTCGTCAAGAAGAACACGCCTGCGCCAATAGCCGTAGACCCGTCGCTTCTTGCCCCTGCTCGGATTGTAGGTGTCGTGGATAATCCCGTCAACAACTGCCGTGTAGTGCTTGCACAGGGAGACGACATACACCCCCTTGCCAAAAGTGTCTTGCACCAACATCGTTCCCACGGGCATCGGAACCCAATCGAATCCCAACCTGCCCATGTACCGGACGAACCATGCCCGGCGAGTGTCTATCCCCTTGCGCGGGTGCGACCTCCACCAACCCTTCAGCCTATCGCCTTCCCGCTCAAACTTCGCAAGTCGGCGCATAGCACCATAGACCTGCTTGTAGGGCAGCCCGGTCACAACGCAGATCGAACGGGTCACGCAATCCCCGGCCACGCCACGGTATCCCGCAGCCTCGCGGCCTCCGTCATGCTGTATGTAGGGCATCGGCATCGGAACCTCCCCGATACCGACCTTGCCTAGTCGCCTTTGCTCAACTTCGCCACCGTCATAAGCGCGGATACCTCGTCCTCGTTCAGCGTCAACTCCACGGAACGCGCCTCATACAACGCAGCGAGCCTTTGGGCCACCGCCTTCCACGGGTCGTCCTGCCTGACGGCCACGGACTGAATGCCCTCTAGCGCGTCTGCGACACGCTCCATGCAACCGATTGCGCGGTTCGCAAACTGTATCTCACCGATTGTCATTGCCACTTCAGCCTCCCTTATTCCGCGCCCTTCGCCCGGATAACCACTTCAACGACCATCTCGCACTCGGCCATTGCCACCGTGTAGTCTTTCACAGACTCGACCACCTGCGCATCGGTCAACCCCTGACTGTTCGCCTTGCGCGTGTGGCTCGTCAACACGGCCACCTTGCAGTCGGGGTCTACCACGACCTCCCAAAACGGGTGCCTGCCTATGTAGAGGCGACTGTATTCAATGTAGGACTCCGCCCCGATAGGGAGAACCGCATCGACCGCAGCCTTGATCCGATTCACACGCTCGACCTGCGACCACGGAACGGGCTTCACCCGGACCACCGTAGCCGCAGCCTCGTCAACGGGCGCAGCGACCTTCTGCCGCAGCGCGGCAAGCCCCTTGAGGGCCACTACACGCCCCCCTTGCCGAGCAGCGCGTCACGCTTGATCGCGCCTTCGTTCTCGGCCACGAACAGCCGCCGTTCGGCATCGAGGGCCATAGCGTTCATCGTTGTGTAGAGGGCCGAACCCTCCACCGACTTCGCGGCCAAGCGTGAGGCCTTGACCTCGCTCCGGGCATCGGCAATCTCCATACAGGCATCAACATACGCGATCAAGTGCGTCATCCGTCCTCCTACGCCCACCGTGGGCAGTTTCTTCCACCCACCCATTGTAGTCACGATTGCCCGTGTGTCAAACAGCCCCGTAGGGCCGGCCCCGCCCGTCTAGGCAGGCCGTATGTCGAACAGCAGCGGCTCGACCCCGTAGACACGCTTCAGCGCGTTGCAGTCGGCAGTCGCATCCCCGTTGCCGTATGTCACGGCTACCACGGCAGACAGAGGCGCACCGAACCCGTAGACGACCACGGCTTCCTTCATCTCATTCGGCGTGCCTTTCAACTCACGCGACAGGACTCGCGGTTCAGCCTCTTTCGCAGCCTCCGCGATAGCCGGGAGGTAGTCGGCCATAATCCGAGGATTGGCCTTCAACTTGACCATAAACGAGAATAGATCTTGCATCGTTTGTCCTATCGTTGTTGCCCTAACGGGCGTGGGTGAGTGTCGCAGCCCGGCAGCGAGCCGAACAGGGGCCAAGCCCTGCGACTAGGGCCGACCTACCATCGGCGGTGAAGGTTCATCAGACCGTCCACGAAGGCCTTGCTAGCCGCCTTGCGCTCTTCCTCTGTCTCGGCATCACGGCCACGCGCAAGGCAGTCCAAAATGTCGTCGGGAATGTTCACGGCAATAACCATCGGCTTCTCATTCTTGTCGCTCATGCTGCCTCTCTAGTTGCGCCCCGTAGGGCAGGTGAGTGTCGCTGCGAGGGGTCGAACCTCGCGTGGGCCTATCCCGCGACCGTGGCCTACGCAGCCTTCGCGTTGGCAAGGTCTGCGAGTTGCGCCCGATACTTGATTGCGAAGCGGAAGGCCCGGAGTCGCCACGCGCCCGAAAGCGCGTTGCCGTTCCTCACGTAGTTGGCCATGTATGTTCCAACCCGCGCGTCCGAACCCGACCAACCGACCCCGTTGGAGTGGCGGGTCTCGCCGTAGGCCCGCTCGTCGTCGGTCTGCCGCTCGTCGATTCGGAGGATCGCACGCTCAAGGATACCCTGCCGCTCGGCGTTTGCCTTCAGCCATTCACCCATCAACTTCCCGTTCCACTTGCTCATCTTGACCTCCGCTTGCCGCGACCTATTCGCGGTATGTTTCTGATTAGACCGTCTCCGTGACGGCCATCGTGAGAATCAATCTAACACACTTTCCCGCTGTGTCAAGTATCTTTCTACCTGACCACGATCTTTTTTTACTGCGGGTAGATCAAAGTGTCGGTTGTGTCGTCGCCTTCAACGCCTTCCCACACCTCGACCTGCCGACCACGGTTCTCATGCCGCTCGGCAACCTGCATCGCCTTCGTCTCGCTCGGCCCTTCGTAGACCTTTACCATGTCTGCCGGGCTGTCTCCGTCGAACCAATACGCCTTGTAGATCATCATCCTATCCTCCGCTTGTTGGGGGTAACGAGGATCATCCTACTCGACAACCCCCCGTCTGTCAAGTATCTTTATGCTCGCGCAGGTCTCCGGCATCTGCACCAAAGGGGCAAAAATCGGCCTGTGGTGCAATCGAATGCGCGGAACCGGGCAGGCTGCTCCGGCTCTGCCCCTGTTCCACCCCATGCGGAACGGCCTACCGCCTAGCGGTTAGTCTCGACCGTAGGCCACGCCGACAATGCGGCGGATTTGGTTGAGCAACTGAAACGCCAAGTCGGGCGAAAGGGTCGCTCGCGCTACGCTGCCGTCATGCAGCGGAATCTCGATAACGAGGTCCTGTTCAATGTCCAAAGCGTAGGCCACGTTGCTCTCATGCAACACTCGGTCGTCTGCCTCTTGAGCCTCTCCCCTTTCCTCGACCTGCGCGTCAAACTCTGCTCTCTCTTCGTCAGTCTCCCACATAGCAACCTCCTGCTTGGACAAGCACTCTGCCCGTCAACGAAGATCAATCTAGCAGGCTTTCAGAGCCTGTCAAGTATCTTTGTTACTGATTCGCAAGGTAGTAGATCCGCTTGCCACCGAGCAACCCGTCCTGCGCGTCTCGCAGGAACCGAATCGTCTGCAACGCATCCCGGCTGTGCGCTCCCCCGGCAAGCCGAACCTTGATCTTGTCTAGGTCGGATTGCGTGATCTCGACCTCGCAGGTCCAATAGCACGGATCGGCATTCTTTACGGCGCACACGACTTCATGCAACTGCCAATCCTTCCGCCACTGTCCGATCTGACGGCCAAACTTGTAGATCGGATTCTGCCAATCTTCAGTAGCCGCCATTTCACTTGGAACCGAATACGCTGTCTGATCTAACCCCATGCTACCTCCTTGTCGGCACTCTGCCAAACATCTGATACCCACTTATCTGTCAACGGAGCGTCTAGCGTTACCCCACTACGGCACGCTAACGACTTGGGGGGGCGTAGCAGGAGCCGTCCGTTGGCAGACAGGTGGATACCCGGCTGTCTCGACATTCTAGCAGGCTTTGCCCGTGTGTCAACGCCTTCGCACTCACTTTCTTCGCGCAATCAGTTGCACCATACGGGCGAAACTTGGCTATGGTGCAGTCGCCCCCGCGCTCACCGGGCCTGCCTTGCTATTGACAAACGGGATAGTCGGGATTATCATTCCGTCTCACCCACTCACAGGAGAGGTCATGCAACTCAATCCAACTGAAGTAGACAAGTTGCCGAAGGATGTTCGGCACGCGCTTTCCGCATTCGCAGACTCCACGGTCATGTTGGACGCAGTATGCGAACGGCAACGGGAGAATACCGCTGCCTACGATGCGGGCTATGAGACGGTCGCCCTGCTCGCGTACCGGGCAAGCAACAAGATCTTGGCCTACTGCCGAACCCCTAACGATTCGGACTTCAAGGCGAAACTTCGCGCAGCCGTATGGTCACGGACTCACGCTTGTTAGAAAAAGCGACACGAAGATCGTCAAGATACTTGACACACGGTAAAGAGACGCTATTATCCAACCTAACGGTAGCGAATTGGTCGCTGCCAAGTCGAAGGAGAATGCCATGAGCATCGAAGTTGTGAAGATTGAAGGAACGGTCGCTACGGCAATCACCCGCTACGCGGAGATCGCAGAGACGATCAAGGGGATGGAGGCCGAGCAGAAGGCACTCAAGGCCTACCTTGCCACGGCCCACAAGAACACGGATGCGGTCGCGCTTCTGACCGAGGAGGGCCACCGCTCGACCGTGATCGGGGCGACTATCCGGGTCGGCGTGGACGCGGATCGGTTGGCGAAAGAGATGCCCGAAGTGTTCGCGGCCTACTCGAAAGAGACGGTCGTTGCCGAGAGCATTCGCGTCACCCCCGCCAAGAAGGTCGCCGCTCCCACCGCGCTCGGTGACGTGTTCACCGAGACTGACGAGACGGCCAAGCGGGAGCGCGACCTCGCCGCCCTCCGCGCTGCCCTCGCAGCCGCCTAACGGCTCGGCCTCACGGCCCTGCCCCCACCGGGATAACGGGTCGGCCTACGGGTCGGCCCGTTGTCGTTTTTGCACGCCTAGATGCTCAAACATACTTGACACACGGCAAAGTCTCCGCTAGTATCCACCTTGCCAAGACGGTCTTGGCCAAGTTGACGGAGCAGACGATGAGAGCAACCCTACCCAAGAAGATGAGCGAAACGACGAAAGCCGAACGGAAGGAATCTTCCGACAAGATCAACGCCGCCTACGCCGCCTACGGCACGCAGCGAGATCGGCTACTGAAGCAAGGCGAAGATGCGGCAGACTTGGCCGATTCGCTCGAAATCGCCTACACACAGGCGTTGGCCGTGTATCTGCCCACCCCGGAAGCGCAGGCACGGTTGCAAGCCTTGTCGGAAGCCTACCACAAGGCCGTATCTGCCGCAGAAAAGTCGAATAAGGCCGCAAGCGCATTCGCGTCTCTGCGAAAGAAGGCGAAAGAAGCCCTCGATGCAATCCGAATCTGCGAACCCACCATACCACTCCGTATGTGGGAAGATCGCGTGTTCGGCGTGAACACAATCACGACCTACACAAACGGCCACCGCGAATACGGCCTGCATGAGGCAATGCTGAATGCCGATGCCGCCTACGCGAAGGCACTCGCCCTCGCCGCCGAAGGGCAGTCGGCCTAGCCTACGGGCCGGCCAAACTCGGCCTCCACCGCGAAGCCGTAGTCCTGCCCGATCAACTCCACGCCGTTCCAAACGAGGCTACCCTCGCTGATCGGAACCAACTGCACACTCTCGGACCTGTCCGTCAAGTAGACCACCGCGCAGCCCTGTTGCCAATCGGGTCGCGCTGTCGCTCCGGGCACAGCCCCGTCTATCCGGCATAGGCAACCCGCACTCGCAGCGTAGATCGTCCTCGTTGCCCCCCGTCTGTGGACTGTCCGAGCCGCCATTTCGACTCTGTGAATGTGGCCGAACACGGTCGTCACCTCCGACTTGGCAACATGGGAAGTGACCGTCTGCCCACCCTTGCCCCGGACACCACCGTCATGCACGAACCGCACACGGTCCTCCCAATACCAATCGTCCTGTGCCGATCCATACGGCCCGACATACTCAATCCCCAACCCGTCAAAGCCGAGCAGCCGGGCGAGATGCAACGCTCCCCTGCTGTCGCCCACCGCCTTCGCAGACAACGCCACGGGCAACCGCTCCACCAACGCGCTGCGAATCCGAAAGCAATGGTTCCCCTCAAGGTAGATAAACCGTGCCTTTGGTGCAGCCTTTCGCATTCTCCGGAGGTCGAAGTGCAACTCCTCTATCGCAGGCTGCGTCGTCTCAAGAAGTTCGGGGCCACGCGCATACTTTAGCGACCACTCCGCGAAGTCCGGGCCGTCTCCAAGGTGGACAATCAGATCAGGCTTCACCCGCGCAATCAATTGCACCACGGCATCTATCGCCTTGCGGTCGTGCATCGGTATCAACCTTGTCCGAAGGTCGTTCCACCGAAAGCCATGCTGCGTGTCCGGGACAACTACCGCCACCAACGGCTTGTCCGTGTAGGTTGGCGCAGGACTAGAAACATAAACAGCCTTGCTCTCAACGGGCTTCACCGACGAAAGCACGCTTGGAACCAACCGTGCCTTCACCTGCCACATCTGTACCTTTCGATGCTTGTCGCCAACCCGGTAGAAACTCTCCCAAGTGTTCGCACCCCATTCCAAAACAACCCACTTCGACAAGTCTATCTTCGCTGCCTCAACCAACTGCTCAAGGTTGCTTATGGTGCTGCCTTTGGACGACAACTCGACCCCGCCTTCCGTTTCGGTCAGCGAAACCTCGTTGCGGTCAATGGGTCCGGGCTGCTCGGATGCCTCGGACACCGCTTGCACAGGCTTCGTCGGCGTGTTGCCATACCGAGCAACAGGTTCGCCTGCCCTTCGCTTCGCGTTGATCTCAACCTTGCAGAACTCCAAGTAGGCCCAACGCAAACAAGAACGCAACTCGTCCTCGGACAAGCCCATCTCGGCGTAAAGCGGCACCAATCGGTTGTATTGCCGGTTCTCCAACGCGACCCGACTGCCTTCCAATACCGCTTGTGCTACTTCCTGCCACGCCTTGCTAACGCTCATACGCCCTCCGCGTAGAGCAACCGCCGGCTAGATCAAACCGCCAACCCCAACTTGCACCCCGGTTGTCGTGTTCACCACGACACCGTTCACATCTGCGTTCGACTTCAAGTAGTCCACGACTGCCTTTGCGATTGCGTTTGGTAACAGGTCTCCGCCTGCCTTGTTTACATCGTACCGACTGTTCTCGTCTTGCATAGCCGAAGCAATCGCTCCCGCCAATCCCGTTCCTAACTTAGCGTCACCGACCACCATCGCCATAGCGTTCCTCCAACTCCTGCAACATCTCTCCTAGCACCACTTCTCTAGTCATGCCACGCTTCTCGCATACCCGGTCCAATGACCTTACCAACTCCCCGCTCAACACAAACAACACCGCATCCAAGCCCATCATCCCGCCCGCTGCAATCTTCGTAACCGCCCTCGCCATCCTCAACCTCCCCGGCATTGAAGCCTTTGACAATCGAATGTTAGTTTGCCAAAAACCTGCACCATTGCAAACCCCACAGGGCTACCCACCTACCTTGTGCCTTTTTTTCGGATTCGGAGCGTTTTCAGTTTACGGAACCGCGCCCTTTTGGGTCATGCACCATAGAAGGTTCTACTCGGTGGCGGCGGCAGGCAGGTCTGCTTGACCTTTGATTGTATCAACATTCTTTACAACACCATAAGTATCGGGGCTGTTGTTGAACAGTCGCCCCGCCCTTCTCAACACATCGTAGCCGACGAACTGAATAGACTGCGCCCTTCCGGGGTACTGCACCACTTGCTTCAGCGTGAGGTTCACCTTCACGACCTTCGGTTGGCCGTTCGCAAACAACTTCTCGTAGGTCACGTCACAGCCCGTCACGACGCAGTAAACAATGTCGCTTCCGTCCTCGTTCAACGCCATGCCCGGCAAGTTGAGGATCGCAATCGGTGGCGACACGGGGCGAGTGATTGTGGTGCCACCAAAGCCCTGCCCCGTCACATAGCGAGGGTAACAGAACGAGCGTAGCCAATTTACCATGCTCTCGATGTTGATGTTGTAAAGTGAGTTGCCCGGTTCGTTCGGGTTAGGCAGACCTTCTACTGCGAGAATCGTCTGCTGCTGCGCCTGCAAAGTCAATGGTGCCATGTTGCGGTACAGAAGCGTCTCGAACGCAAAGGTTCTTCCGCCGTTGCCACTCCATTGCATAATCGCGTGAGATGCGCCGGGCGTTTGCTTCGCCTCCCAACCAATCTCAATGCTGTCGCTGAAACTTTCAGGGAACCACTGAAAGGCCCGCTCTTCCAAGCCCGGTACAGGCTCACCCGTATCCGCATCAATCCCCATCATCGAAGCCTGCGCAACCTCAACCCGACCCCGGCCCAACGAAGCCGCAATCGGAAGCAATGCTAGTAAAGCCTTTGCGTCTGCCATAGCACCATACCCCTAGACAAAAGAAGCCAAAAGAAGCCAAAATGGGCTGAAGTTACCGAAGTTACCGAAAGTTGCGTGAAGCCTAACAGACGGGAAACGGGAAGGGAACCTCTATCGGGGTGTCAACATCTTTTGCGGGAACGGGCTTGGTTACTAGCCTTTTTGGGGTTTTGGTCTAGGAATCTTCCCTTCTTTTCCGTTGTTCAAGGTAGTGTAGATTACTGATTGTTAGGCAGGGTCTTGAACAAGCCTTGTGGTGCATCGGTAACACGTGTGAAGTCGCCTGTTGGGATACAGATAACAGGTTCTATGTCACCGTTGTCGCGTTGCGTAACAACTCTGCCGCCGAACTCTTGTCGGTAGACCGGGGGCTTGTATTCCGGCTTGTGCATAATTCCGTAGATCCCTTCTCTGACCGCGATAACAAGCATCCACGGAAGTTGCAGCGAGGTAGCGAGTGAGATTCCGTTGTGCCACTTGCGGCAAGACAGCACCACATGGTTCATTGGATCCCACTTCATCGATCTGACCTTGATCTCGGCGTAGCAGGCAATCCGGTTGTTCTTGGCGAAGGCGTAGTCGCAGTATTCGGCGTATTGGTTCGGCACCTTATGACAAGTGCCTCCTTTTGCCTCCACGATTGCTTCTGCGACCAACTTCTCTCGCGCCAAGTCCTCGTCTGTCTCGTATCGTTGGCGCATTGTCGGCCCCTACTTTTCGATGCCTTTGCGGGGCGGCTCAAGCATCAACTCCACCGCCCGGACCAACGCCTCAATCGCTTCCGCTTGGCTCCGTGCGTTGTTGGCGATCTCCGTCACCTGATGGTCTGCCGCGAACGCCGCCACAGCACGCAATCGGGTTGCGTAGTTCTCCAATCCCTGCACCACAGAGTTGCACGCCTCTTCGTTGACCTCATGCCATTTCTTTCTAGCCATCTTCGCTCTCCTGCCCCGGAATCGGGATGTGAAACGGCCCGTAGTGACCGCTGTTGACGATAAGTTGCCACACCTCGTCGGGCGTGTAGATTGCCTTGTCTGCCTCGGTCTTGCCAAGTTCGTAGTACCGCTCCACGGGCAAGGCCGCGTTGCAGCCGTTCGACAGGTCCACCGCTATGCAACCCATGCGCGTCTCGACCTCGACCCATGCGTGGTCGTAGGGCTTGAACGGCGCGACCTGCAAGGTGGGCCTGCCGTGGACTACAACGGCCTTGTAGCCTGCCTTCTCCGCTGCGAGGGCCACAGCCGCCGCTACCGGGTAGCAGTTGCCGTGATCCCCGCTCACGGACTGCCACACGCCCCCCGAAAGGCTACTCTCGTCTAGCAGCCTCTCCGTGATTCGGTGAAGGAGGATCATGCCCTCCGCACGCTGCGCTATCTGTTCAGACAGCATCTAGCCCGCCACCGTCAAGCGGCCAATCGCGTTGTTGAACCGCTGCAACGCCTTCTCAAAGGCTTCCTTCGCCTCCGCAGCGCGGGCAACATCAAAGTCTGCCTGCGACTGAACCCCGAACCCGTCCTCGACCTCAAGTTCGGTGTCGAACCGCTGTTGCTCTGCCGCTGCGTACTTTGCAGCCTCGCCATGCAGCCCGGCAAGGGCAACCATCACATCATAGCAGAGGCAACGGGCCTCATGCGCCCCCTCAAGTGCGGTTAGAAGGGACTTGCTATCGTTTGCGAATCGCTTGGAATACATCTCAACCTCCTGCGTTGGCAACACCCATTGTCGCCCGATGCAGCCTTCTACCACGGGTCGCCCCGCCGTGTCAAGTACCCCACGGCACTTTAGGCCTCGATGCCGAAGATCTCACGGCAACGGGCAACGCCGTCACGCTCGACCCCGTTGTAGGAACCGCCCTCACGGATAACCACATCATGCGCAGCGAGCAGCCAAGCGCACGCCCATGCCTGCCCCTCTGTCTGAAAGACAACCGCCGCCACAACCCCATGCTCAACATCGTCCGTGTCCAATCCCTTGACCTTCCAACCCGTAGCAATCGGGGTCACGTGGACAACGGACAGATTATCCGTCCACATCTTCGACTGCCGATAGTCGGCTCGCACGCGAACATACCCGCCACGCCTACGGGTTTCGGCAGACTCATTGAACCGCCGCGCCTGCTCCGCGAGCAGGGCCACCGTCACCGTGTCGTTGAGGTCCGGGTTGCCGTTGCGGTCGCGCTTCATGCGCTCATCCCACTTCCACAGTGGGCTTTCCGCGACTGCCTGACCGTCTCCGCGATACAGCCAACCGTTGACGACCTTCTGAAACTCTCTCGCTGACTGATCGTTCATCTTGGTATCAAAGTCGCTCATCTTGTCCTCCTGCAAGGCAACCACCGTGGTCGCCGTTCGTCCGGGTATTGTAGCGCGGGTTGCGCCCGTGTCAAGGACTATTCGCAGTCCTCGTCGGCCTCTTCCTCTTCCTCTTCCTCGTCGGGGGTGAAGCCGTCACGTTGGTCGTCCAACTGACCATTCTTGAGAAGCGTCACCGTCTCCGCTTCGTCAAATCCACAGTATTCCTCGAAACAGGCCACAGCCTCCGCTGCGTCCTCCGTCCTCATCACTTCGATGTTGCCTGCGATAACCGTCCACTCTGCCATTGTCGTTCTCCTGCGCTTAGATTGTCCCTGTGACAACCAACAAGCAACACTCTAGCAGGTTCCTCTACCGTGTCAAGTATCTTTCTGCCCGGTCACGCAATCGGATTGCGCGGGGCAGGCTGCACCACATAGGGAATCGGCGTTGGTGCAGTCCAAGCGGCCCCTGACCGATCATGTTGTTGGCCCCGACGAAATGATCCGACCCGCTTGGCGGGCCGGCCTCGACCATCTCGTTGCTTCCGACGAAATGGCCTGCCCCCCGCCCGGCCTTGCGGCCTAGCCGAGAACCTTCTTGGCCTCGCGCTTGTCGAGCAGGACAGCCTTCCCGACGATGGGGTGGCCCGCGAACAGCGTGGCGAGCGGGTTCAGAACCGGGCGGTCGCAGCACAGCCCTTCTTCGTCAACGAGCATCACGCCCCCGTCACCGAGGTAGACCACCTCAAGCAACTTGCATCCAACGAGCGCGTAGCACTCCTTGAAGGTCGGAACCTTCTCCATCTTCTCCGCACCCTCAATCGCAATCAAAGTAGCCATGTCGTCCTCCGGTTGGCAACACCCATTGTCGCCGTCATGTGACCTATTGTAGCAGACTCCGATAGCCTGTCAAGTATCTTTACAGGCTTTCATTCCGAATGTCGCGGCGAATGTCCTCAAGCACCCGAATGTGGTAGATCAGCGCGTCCGTTGCCGCCTTCTTCTCCGGGCTACCGTAGAGCGCGGTATCGGCCACGATCTGCCAAGCCTCAATCTGATCCCGCTGCGCTGCCTCTGCCTTCTTCAGTGTCTCCAACATCTTCACTCTCCGTACAACCTATCGGGAACCATTCCCTGACAACCACGACCTTAGCAGATTCCACTACCGCGTCAAGGACTATTCGACAGGTATCTTTGCAAAGAAACATACGGTGGGGTACTTGACAGGCGACACAATCCTGCTAATCTTGCCTCCGTTACCGAGAATGTCTCTCGGCCAAGTAGGAGAACGAAGATGAAGAAGATTGTCTACACTGACGAAAGCATTGCTCACGCCAACCTCCTCGCAAACTTGCTTGCGGTTCGCTACGCCGACAGCCTCAACAATAACGAGAGCATCGACCGGGACGATGTGTACCGCAGCGCGATTGCCCTCACGACCTGCATGGGTCTTGGGAAGGCCACGATGGGTCAGATCGGTGACATTGTGGAAGATGTGGTCAAGTTTCACTCGGTCGAAGCAGCCGAGGCGCGAGCCGCGAGCCGCGAGAAGGCGGCAGACGCACTCACGGAAGCGGAACGCCGTGTGCGTGACGCGCAGACCCGTCTGAATGCTGCCACCGCACACCTCTCTCACTGTGAAGCGCGATACAACGAGGTTTTCCTCAATGAAAAGCAGACCTTCGGCCTCGACGACTTCCGCTTCATGCGCTAATCTCCCGCTTGACACAGCCTAGAATCTGTCTAGGCTAATACACCGATGCGGTCGCGTTGACCGCTGAATGGAGGCTGTATGAAGGTTGACTTGAACTTCCGTATCTTCGGCTACGCTATCCGGTTTAGCGTTGCTCCCGTTTCTATCTTCGATGAGGTGGACGACTTCGCGCCCGAACAGGTCGATGCGCCCGTTGAAGCCGAGCCTACGCCCGCGCCCGTAGATCCCGCTCCCGTGGCCGTGAAGGGCCGGCCCGGACGCAAGGACGGTTGGCGTGAGCGTCAAGCCGCCAAGCGTGCTGCCGAGGCCGTAGAAGCCCCGCCGACTACCGCGCTACTCGCACAGATCGAAGCCGACGAAGCCGCCAAGCGCAAACAGCGTATCCATGAGGCCCGACTTGCCAACCTTGTGTTGGGCCGAGCCGTCAAAGCCGAGAAGGATGCGAAGCGTGCCGCCGCCCGTGACAGGCGTGCCGCCAAGCGTGCCGCTGCAAAGGCCACAGCAGCGTAGGCTACTCGCCGTTGACAATCGCCCGGAGCCGCTCCGCGAACTCCTTGAATCGGCCTTTGGTGTTCTTGTCTATCTGACGCGCCATCACGTTCGCGCCCTGCATCTTTGCCGCTTGTGAAGCGGTGGCGACCGACACCATTGAGCGGCGTTTCCCGGCGTCCTGAAGCCCCTTCAACTCCGAACGCTCGTCTACCGTTATGGTGCCGCCGTCCTGCTTGCGCTTGAGGTAGTCCCGGCGGTTCTGCTCGTTCTTGTTTGGCTTCACACGGAACCTAGCCTATTCGCCATGCCCGAATAAGCCCTTCAGTTTTTGAGCCAACTTACCAAACAATGTCTTGGGCTTGGGCTTACTTGGCTTGCCTGCGTCTCGGGCAGCATAGTGACCCGCCAACTGCTTGTGCTTTGGCGCGTTCTTGTCAACACCCCACGACTTTGCAGTATCCTTGGATGTACCACCGCCCTTTGCAGCACCACCCAACCAAGACGATGCCGCAGCCTTATTGTTGTCGGACTTTGACACGCGATCCAACTTACGCAGATCGCCCTTCTGATCCGGCTTCAACAGGCCCGCCTTCTCACGCTTGCGAAGGTAGTCGAGTTTGTTCTTGTCTTGAACGCTCATGGCTTCTTCAAGATCTTCGATAAGTTGGTTCATGTTCATTGGTGCTACTCCCAAAACTGCGCTTGCACGCCGTCAATCCGTTTGGAAAGTTCCTTCGCGCAATCGGTTGCATCTGCCGCCGAACCCTCAAGGGCTTCTACGCGCTGCTCCAACCGGGCAACATCCCGGTCCGTGTCGTGGCCGATCACAAGCAAGATCGCCGTGGTCGAAACCGAGCCGACCACCGACAACACAAACCATTCTTTTGTAGTCCTTTCCGTCATGCCGACAACCCATATTGCTTCTCACCTTTTGGCGTAAGATAGATGCTAACAAGACCACTTGTCTTAGCGTCCACCCCAAAGATGCCCGCACCATATTTTTTATCGATCCAATCTTGGACTTCCCACTTGAGCCACTTTCCGTCCAACTCGTACCAATCATCCCAAGATCGGTGCGTTTCATTTTTGCGAAACTCGTCGCGCAATGCGTGGTCAAAAGTCCAACTCCGAACGCCTGAAGATTTAGATTTAGCAACATACTTGACAAGTTTCAACTTGGCTCCGCGCCCTATTCTGCCGCTCCAACCACTAAAGTGCATTGGAATACCGTCAAGTTCCTTTCCGATCTGATCGACGATCTTCTTCTCATCTGCAAGATCGGATTCCTCTAGCCGACTAATCATTCGTCGCATACTCACGACTACTGACCCGAACCGCTACCTGCGGCGGAACCGTCTGCGTCACCCGAACCTGCATCGACCTCAACGCCGCTCCCGGAAGCCTCGGCAGCACCACTACCGCTACCCGAACCAACGCCCGACCCGGAACCCTCGGCTGCGGTCTTGGCGGTGTCGCTGCAACTAGCGCAAGCGACGAGAGAGGCAATCAGAGCAAGGGCAAAACAAGCAATCTCAATCTTCATCGGTAACTCCAAAACTGTTGTGGTGCTATTCTTTGTTCTTCATCGTGGCGCGAGGGTCGTTCAGCATCTTCACGATCTGCCCGGCATACTTCTGTACCGTTTCGGGCTTCAGACGATAGGTGTTGTCCAACGCCCACGTGCTTTTGCCCTTTGTGAACACATCTTGCCTAGACAAGTATTGCTCACTCCGCCGAATCCGGCCCTTGTAGAGATAGGATAGCGTAAAGGCGTATGGGTATTCCTTGTCACCGCCGTTCTGACTCAACGTAACATAGAAGTCGCCGTCTTTCGTGATCTTCTTTATCGGAGAACTCTTGCCGCCCTTGCCGACCATTAGCGTAGACAGGATAGCCGCAACATCGTCAACGGTCGCGTTGTAACCGTTGTCGCCAAGGGCGATCTCCTCTTCCAACCGGCTGATAAGTCTGTTCATGTTCATGGTGCTAAAACGACCCTCTGCCAAATCGTTCTTCATACTGCGCAGACAACTCCAACTCGTCAATCTTTCTGCCAAGTTGACGCTCTAGGTCGGCCCACGACTTCTTGAGCCTATTCATCTCCCGCCTAACATCGGCAGCACTCGCTTCACCGTCTTGGTGAATGTTGTCATCATTCATGGCCCAATAAAGGTTCCTAAACTTCTTGAGCAGATCGTCCGGGATCTGCTTGTCCTTCGGGGTGGTCTTGCCGTTTTTGGACTTGAATGCGTCAAGAACGCGCTTGGCCTCGGCTTCAGCCCGGCTTGTGGCCTTCTCCAACCTAGCACCTTCCAAGTCACTTCCGTATTCGTATCGGTAGTGAGCAATAAGGGTTCTAGTGATTTTTGCCAACGCTTGCTTTTCATTGCCGCTATCGATGAGCGTTCTAATGTCCACAACGAAAGGCTGCTCCCTAAAGTCAATGGCAGTCGCTATTTTGACCAACCGATCTGCACCTGTCTTGATCTCGCTATCGATCTCGCGTTCGTCGGTCTTGGTTATCTGTTCTAACGCCTCAATCAATCGTCGCATACTCATGGTTTCATTCCTAGACCGTAGTGGTGCTATCGCTCGCGCATCTGTGGGTCGTCAAGACCGCCTGCGCCCTTGTCGTAGTCATCATCTTCGGGGTCGGGCGGGGCTTCTGAAAGCACCAACTTACCTTCGTCCTTCACGGTGTCGTAGTCCCAATCGTCACCGCGACGATCAAACCATTCTGCCTTCGCACCGGGCCACTCGCTTTCGTCAACCGTGATCTTGTAGATCTCCGTGTGGTAGCCCGGCATCTCGCCGTTACGTTTCTGCCGCTCGGTAGGCTTCTGATCGCCGTTGATGTTGCTCATTTCGTAAGCCCTGCTGCGTGCCTTGCTAAACGAGAACCAAGCACCATAGAAGTGATCCGCATCACGGTTTGGCCGCATCGAGATCCACTTGCCGTTGTCGTTGGCAAAAAACAGAACATAAAGGTCGGTTTCGTCGTCCTTGGCCTCTTGCATAGACTCCACCTTGGCCTTCATGCGGCTCACAATGTCCTTCGGCCCGATAACCGGGTTGCCCGAACCTTCGCTGCCCGTGAAGCCAATGTGCTGCCCGTGAACCGTGCGCCAATAATCGGGCTTGCCCTTGAACTGCTTGCCCTTGCCAACCATACCCTTGATCTTCTTTGTAACCGACTTGATCGCGTCACGGATACCCTCGTCCAAGGTATCGTCGCTCTCGGCAAGAATGTCCTTCACAGGCCAAGTGCTAACCGTGGACTTCACCGATGCGACAATGCCACGAACGTCACGCTTCTCAGCCGCGTCATGCGCCCTCCGCATTGCCTTGTGGTGCATAATCTTCACCGCATCCACCACGCCATACTGCTTCATGAGCAATTCGGCTGCGGCCTTCCACGCCTTCTCGCCATAGGCCCGGCGCGAATAAGCCCCCTTTGTAGCAGAGAGAACATCGTCAACGGTATCTTCCTCTTCTTCAAGGCGAATGATAAGTGCGTCCATGCTCATTGCTACTCCTACAAGCCGATTCGGTCAGCACGAATGCCGTCTAAATGAATAACTATCTGTCCGTTATGGGATTGGAAGTCAAGCGTCCTGTTCCCCTTGAAGTGAAGCGACTTGCACAGGCTATCCGCCAACTCCTCTTCGTTGCCCTCGGTGAAGGTAACAGAGACATTGTAGGTTCCCCACCCGTCGTCCTCAATCTCCAATGCTTCTATGGTGCCAATAGCCGCCGCACGCGCTTTCACAAAGCCTACTGCCCGGATACGGTCCGGGTCGCTCATGCCAACATACGCATCACGGCCTTCTACCATGCGATCAATCGCGGTGGACAAGTTCTTCACAGGCTACTTCCTCGTCACGATGTAGTCTCGCGCACTCGCAAGGTCGGACTGCGCTACCGCTACCATGTCTGTCCACCACGGCGGCAAGTCTGCACCAACAGGCATCTTGTCCAATTCGGCAAGAATGTCTTTTGCAGATTCCGCAATCAACTGAACGGTTGACCGGGCCATTACTACTTCGGAATCTCCCGCATCCACGGAAGCCTCCTGAATCTTGTCTACCCAACTAGGCATCTTTATCCCTTTGGCCCTTTCATGTGCGCAATGTAGTCATGCACAAACTGTTGAATCGAAGCATCTCCACCGTCAAGGTAGGAAGGCTCCGGGTGTCGTTGAAACTCGCTCGTAGCCGCCTTCTCCGAAACCTTCACTTGGTCGTTCGCTCGGTAGCCGCGCTTCTTTAGCATACGGACAGCCTCGCGTGCCACCTGTACCGCGTCAAAGACTTCGACCTCACCGCTAGGTGGAATCTCGGCCTCTTGCTCGCTGTCCTTCGCGTAGTCGTCAAATGCACCATAGCCTTCGCTATCATGTTCCACAGGAAGGTCGGACGGAGAAACATAGTCCTGCCACTCTTCAACCAACCGACGAAGGTTGTGTCCAAACCGATTGCTCATCGTCCACCTATCATTGTGCGGTTCATCTCGCCCCGCCCAACTGCAAGCAGACCAAGCGTAACCGTGCCGTTCTCGACTTCCATAAACGAGAAGTTCGCCCGCTCATTGTAAAGAGCCGCGATCAGATCGTTGGACAGACGAAGCCCGGTGCCACCCTTCTTTGAGACACCCTTGGAGGCTCCGTTGATCTCCACAACCGCGCCCTGCTTGGCGAGGTCGCCAAAGGCATACACATCTCCAATGGTGCCGCTGATCGCCCGCGCAACTGATTGCACGGCCTTCTGCTGACGGATAGGCAGCGAATCGAGAGAGATCGTCTCTTCGGAAAGACGGCCCTCGGTCACAGAAGCATACGACTGCACCAACTTCTCAAGGAAACGGCTCATGGCTCACTCCTACACAGATCGCATAAACGGCTGACTAGCGAAGCCGACGCTTCATCAAAGGCGCACTCTCTTGCACGCCGGGATACGATTCCTCGCCGCCGTAGTAGGACGGATCAGGCTCACCGTACATCTCGTACAATGCCTCCATCATCCCGTAGGCGCACCCGGCTTCGTCAAGCGCGTCCGAGGTCATCTCGTTCATCTTCTTGGTGTAGCCGCCACAAGACTCCTTGATAATCTTGCGGTCGCTTTCGCTCATCTTCACAACGCCGCGCTTAGGTGCAGCAATCTCCGAAAGGTAGGCACGGACGATAGGCCCGAAATCCTCGTCCTCCAAGAACGCAGACAGATCGATACCTTCTCCGCGCACCTTGGCAATGCCGCCGCCGGGCGTTACCGACTTCACACGCATCAACAACTCGTTCAAGCGGTTGCTAAAGCCCTTCGACAAGGCGAACATTGACCCGCTCGTAGCGTCACGGAAGTCAAGGTAGGCCTCGACAAACTCGCCAAGTTTGCCCTCAAAATTCGACCCCTGCTTGCCCTTCAACTCACGGGCAATACGCAAAGCCTTCGACCCCAACTCCGCAGTATTGCGTAGGCTCTTGCCAAACGACTTGCTCATGCGGTCAACATCGGAAAGCAGTTCGCTCGCATCCATAGTGGCGTAGTTGGTCGGCTCACGCTTGGCAGGGGCGGCACCGGGCGCAGCCTTGCGCGTGGTGCTAATGCCCGCCATAGAAGCAATCGCCTTCATAGCCTCACGGCCACGCGCAAAGTCGGCATAGGATTCGCCCACCGCGTCACTGAAAGACTGCACACTCTTCTCAAGCGCAGAAGCCCGACGAAGCGCGTATTCGGCATCGGCAGAACCCGACACCTTTGCAGCCTCCTTCGCAATCTCCGCCCCGGCCTCTTCCAACTTCTCAAAGCCACGGATGGTCGTCTGCGTTGCGTCTACACACTCGTCAAGCAACTGCTTGAACCGTGGGTCGTCACTCGTCAGACCTTCTACGCGGGCCTCCTTGCCCTTTGCAGGCGCACGCTTCTTTGGTGCAGCCGCAGGAGAAGAAGTCTCGTCGCGCTCGGCAAGAAAATGCTCAATGTCTTCAATCAAATTACGAATAGCCATGCTTTCCTCCAAGCCTAAACTGATGCAAGAATACGAACGATAACAGGCGAGGAAGGGCTAACCGTTCCTGCCGTGCCACCGACTGTTACACACGCGAACGAAAGAGAGGTCGTAAAAGACACTCCTTCGGGAATCACAAACTGCCGCCGCACGCCCGAAGTCACGAACACAACGAGGTCCGGGCTTGTGGTGCCGACCGTGGGCGAAGCGTTGTTGTAAAGTTTCACATAGGACGAAGCCGCGTTCGCCGTGTTGTCCACGTCCACCGTGTAGAGCGTGCAAGGCGCACCAACAACATCGTTGTTCGATGCAGCCGTTGCGCTCGTCTGAAGAATCAGCCGGGTCGCAATCGGGTTGACTTGGGTGCTAACTGAAAGTGCCATGATCGCTCCTATCGGTGGTAAGTGCGCGGCCCGCCGCCCAAGTCCCAATAAGTATTAGGCTCGTTCTCTCTTTGCCGCTCTCGATACCATGAATACGCCTTCCGAATTTTTCTTTCAGAAGGAATGTTGTCTTTGATCAACTGCTCCAATGCGCGAAGTCCACCCTTTGCAAGTGCTTCTTCCGCGCCTTCCAAAATAGCATTTATTTCTTCGCTATCATCAAACTCTGATTCAACCCAATCGCTATCCTTGACTGCGTATTGCACCGTTGACGACCCGACAAGGTATGGCTTCAAGTCCAATCTAAAGCCTCCTTCAACGAAGCCTTCCATTGGCATCACCCAATAGATGCTGAGTGGCACAGCATCGATCAAAAGAATCGGGCCTTCTTTGGTGCGCTTGACATTGCCGTAGCCGTCGAAGAACCCCTTTGCGTCTGCCGCGACCCGCCGATCTACAAACTTCTTCTCTTGAGCGGAAAGGCTGTCGTATGGCCTGCCTTTGGCAGCAGCGTCATGCACAGCAAGATCATACACAGAAGGTTTATGCTTCGACATAGCCTTCGCCCGGCGATTCATCTTGGCAATCGAAGCCTCTTCCAACGGCTCGGCTGAAGCCGCTCTGAAGTAGGCTCGGTGGCCCTGCGTACTCTCAAACAAAGAATGAAACTTGCTCATGGTGCTACTCCTCGCGCAATCGAATGCGCGTCAAAGTGATAGATAGATAGATGTTGCGTCCAAGCCTGTCTGCTCCCCGGCAACATCGGCCAAGAATGAATCGAGAGCGTCAACCGATGCCCGTTCCATTGCACCATACTCTCTGTGAAATCTGTGGACGGGCATACAGAACTCCTTCTTGGCCCTCAAGGTCAAGGCGATAGCATCGTCCTCACCCATCTTGCCGGCCTTCTTGACCTCTTTCGTAATGTATGCCTGCGCCCTCTTTGCAGCCTTCGTCAAATCTTCTGCCGCCATACGGGAGCCTTTCGCTTCGGTGTCTAGTTCCCAATCTTTCGGGCCTTCCGGGAAGTCCACGGCTTCGGTCATAGACAGGTGATTGTTCAACTCGGAAGCCAAGCGGCCAAGCACGCTTTCAGTCTTACGACCCGCCTTCACAGCCTTCTCGTACTTCGCCAACTTGCCCTTGTTGTCGGGCTGCTTGGCAAACTCGGAGGCACGCTTTGCACCTTTCTTAGTCTGCTCCATGCCCGGACCCTTCGTGAGATACCCGGCCTTCTGCATCGTGGCCGTGCAGATCGCAAAGGCGGCAGACAGGTCTTTGCCCTGATCAACCAAGTCGGACACGCATCTCTGCAAGTAGTCGGGCTTGCTGCTCTTATCTTTACCTTTCGCGCTAGGCATTGGTGCTGTCCTACTTCTTACCGAACAAAGCCTTCATACGGTCAACGAGGCTCGGCTTCTTCGCGCCTCCTCCCATCGGCATAGCCTTGTATTGATTGATCGCCTTTGCAGACTTCTCCGAACTCTCTTGATCAAGCGAATGTGCGCTTTGGCACTTGCCTTTGGCATTTCTGCGGAACCCTGCGGGACACTTCTTGCTTGGATCTTTGTCTGCCATAGCCAACTGATTACTCAAACTTCCTTTGTTTTTCCGCGCCCTAAATTGGCTCCGAAGGCCCTCCTCAAGATCATCTTCGCAATCTTCAATCAGATCAGACATACGCATTGGTGCTACTCCTAGTTAGATGGCTCGCTTGGCCTTGCGCATTGCAGCCTCAATCATCCGAACGCCGTCCGGGGACAACTTCCACTTCTTTGCCTTCTCCGACACATCAAGGGAAGCCATGTTCTTCGGGAATCCTTCGGCCTTCTGAATGGCCTTCAGCGCGGCAACAATGCCTTCCTTCTTGCCCTGATCCTTCGTCGCGTCAATGCGCCGCACAGTAGCCTGCAAAGCCTCGAACTCGCCGCCCCGGTCGTAGGCATCGGCAATACGCACCATTGCGCGAGCCATAGGCTCCTTCGGCGTTGCAGCCTCGTCACGCTCGGCCAACTCCAACTGTTCCAATAGATCGCTCATACGCATAACAGCACCTCTGTCAAGGACTATGTAAAGGACTTGTAGGACAGAGATAGCGAGCGGAAGATCATAGCGCAAGCAAAAACGCAAACAGCCGATTCCAAGTGAGTGTAACCTTCACCCTCCTAAATAGTTGGAGGAACGGAACCGACTGCTGCTTTCCCCGCGACCTATGGCCTAACGGCTTCATTCACGGGCAGGGCTATCATAACGCACTTTACCGCGCTGTCAACATCAAACTGAAGCCGGGTCGAACCTACCGATACACGCAATCAGATTGCGCGTTGTGACCTACTTCAGTTTGGTGACGCTGTTACTTCTTCTTGCTAAAGATGCTTTTGAGACGCGACGAGAGCGACGGGCCTTTCACCTTTATCTTTCGACAAGAGCAATTGTCGTCCATGTGGTATCCGTCAGCACACCGATAGTTACAGTTCCGCCCGTTTTTTAGACAAACTTCGCAGTTTACTTCAGCATCATGGTTCGCATCGTAATTTGGATCTTGGCGTTCCTTTTTTGCCATTGCCATAAGCGCAGCAGGAGCCAATGCCATTGACCCGATTGCGCCTACCATTGCAGGCCCGACAAGCACCATTGGATCAAACTCCACTAACACTTCTTTCTCACAACGCTCGATAAGGTGCTTCATGTTCATCGGCGCGTTCCTATGCTCAATCCGTTCAAGTGTCTCGCCAAGCCCGGCCTTCCGCATGGCTTCTTTACTCTGTATCTCCATCGCCTTCAACAAGTCCATGTTGGCTTGGTGCTGCGCGGCAATGTCAATGCCTCGCTCCTTGAGTGCTTGACGCAACTCGTCACGCGCATCGTCAACATCTTTCTTGGCATCTTTCATTGCCTTGATAACTTTTGGATCTTTAGGCGCAATCCAACTGTGACCACCTGCTATGTTGAGTGCCTTTGCGTGTGCATCGTGCAAACGATCCCGCACAACCATAGCGTCCTTGAAGATCTTAGTCAGACGCTTTACCACAGGGTCGTCCGAAACAGGATTTTTGTCCAAAGTTACCGTGGGATCAAACTTTGGGAAGGTCAGCCTAGCCATAGCGTCTCCTAGACCGATGCAGGGTCGAACCAACCCACCGTCTTGCCGATGATTGCAGCATCCGACCACTTGTGGGTCTTGTGATACACGCCGTCACCTTCACGCGAGCCTGCCGCGTTTGTGTTGCCCTCAATCGTGTGGAAGCCAACATCGTCTACCTTCACGACGATACCCGTATGGCCCTGACACCACGAACCCTTCCGGGCAGCAGCAGCCGCAGCATCGTCCTGCGCACGCGACCAAATGTAGCCCGGCTTGACCTTGCTCTTGTAGTCGGCATCAACGGGCGTGACCTTCACACAGGTCTTGCTCCGACCCGCCACTTGGAACAGCGAAACCGCCGACATACCACACCACGAAGGAGGCTTGGCAAGCCCTCGGCTCGTCATGACGCACCACGACACAAACGCCGCACACCACGGCGAACCCTTGGTCATGCCGACGCAATGAAGATACTTCTCAACGTCCGGGCCTGCGTTCTTGCCGCCAACCTCACGAACCTTCTTCGCAGCCTCCGCCGCCGCAGCAGAGATAAGCGCAAGCGCAGTCTCGGTCACATTGGTCACAGGTGCATCAACGGCGACCTTGCCAAGAATGTGAGCGAGCGTGCTTGGCCCCAACTTGCCGTCAGCCGCAATACCCTTGGCCTCCTGCGCCGCGCCAACCGCAAGCGCGAATACCGCCGTGTCTGCCGACCGGGCAGCCTGCAACTCCGAAGGCAAGTCCGTGATCTTCCACAGAACGCCTGCCTGCTTCTTGTTGTATGCGATTGCCGAAGCCAACTGTTCCGTGTTCAACATGGTAGTCTCCTAGATGATTCCGCGAAGTGTGGCCGCGAGGATAGCACCAATGGCATCAGCGGCGAAAGAGGCAAAGTGGTTCAACTCGGATCTCCGGCCTGCCTCCATCTTCTGAAACATAATCAGAGCATCACTCTCTGTCGCAATGTCAACGAACGGAAGCATCCTGTGCTTGCCCTCAAGAAGTTCCTTGATAGCCTTCTTTGCCTCTTCGACACCCTTCACGCCGTACCTCTGAACGGCACCTGCGAAGATAGCGAGGACAAGCCTTTCCTCCGGTGTCTTGACCATAGCACGCAAGTCTCGCAACTTGTTCACAGCCTCGATAATGCCACCTTCGGCTAGGCCCGAAAGTAGGTCGTCAATGTTGCTCATGGGTTGGCTCCACACGCAGTAGAGATAGCGGAAGGGGTGGCAGGCTCGTCTTTCACAATGTCTGCCAAGTAGAGCATCATGGCCGCGTGATAGGTCACGCGCTCCTTCAAGATAGCCGACTTCTCCGCCGCATCCTTGCACACGGGCGTAGTCCACGCGCCGTCCTTGCAGACGCACATCTCGGACAGCACCGTGTCG
>Ga0209191_1000572_pt1 | contig 28322 bp, 47 predicted proteins | sample S_130626_EF_Meta_FD_187320 | JGI IMG/M metagenome (GOLD analysis project Ga0209191, IMG submission 187320) | Freshwater microbial communities from Lake Simoncouche, Canada to study carbon cycling - S_130626_EF_MetaG (SPAdes) (version 2) | ecosystem: Environmental > Aquatic > Freshwater > Lake ...
TTAAAAATTAATAGGTTCGACCTAGCTTTAATTATGTTTGTAGAACCAATGACAATTTGGGCCTACAAAAATCGCATAGGACTAGAGACTATGCACGATCCTCAATTAGAAGAAAAATACAAACAATACACTTTAATATGAAAGAAATAGAAGAATTACTAAAAGAATACACAGAACACCTTATTAGTGTTTGTAAAATTAAACAACACGTCGACATAGAAAGATGTGTAGACGAGTTTATAGACGACTGTAAAACTTGTATTAAGATAGAATCTACAGAAATGCATGTTTTCTTGCTTGTAAGCCTCTTAGACGAAGGAGTTGAAGAGTTACATCCAATTAAGCAAAATAGTCACTTTAAAGCCCTTAAAAAGAGTTTTGGAATCTAAAGAAATGACTGAGAAAGAAGCCATTATTAATTTGGCTTATTATAACGATTGGAGACTAGGCGAAGATATACCTATGCCAGAACCTAAAGTTATAACAGAAGCAATTAAAGTGGTTATACAAAAGTTTAAAGAAAGAAACTATGAACAATAAACAACAAACAACACTGCAAAATTTAATTAATGGACTTATTGTTAGAAAGGAAAACATAATTAAAAATGCAGACAGTATGCCTAATTATATGCTTGAAGGTGGTGTTATGGCATTTGAAAGTGCTATTGATTTAGCACAATCTTTACTTGAAATGGAAAAGGAGCAAATTGCCAAAGGGTTTGATGATGGTGATTACAATTATCACTATTCACGCAAAACAGGCAATGACTTTGAAGATGGTATAGACTACTACAACGAAACATACGGAGGTAACAAATGACACCAAAAGAAAAAGCAAAAGAGTTAGTTGATAAATTTTTAAACGCATCATTTAATTTTAAAGGTTGTGATATGCCATATTGTGATATACCTTGTACATCGTTGAATTTAACTGAAGCAAAAGAATGTGCATTAATTACAGTTGATGAAATAATAAAAATAGATATGCTAATCGATGAAGAATGTTATGTTATGACACCTTCATATCTTGAATATTGGCAAGAAGTAAAGAAAGAAATTAAAACATACGGAGGTAACAATGGCAGGAGTAGTTAGATTTATTGCTGACTTACATTTAAGTCACGAAAACATGGCAAGAAGAAGAGGTTTTAACTCTATTATAGAACATGATGAACACATTATTAGTGAGTGGAACAAAGTAGTAGATAAGCGAGATGTTACCTATATTTTAGGCGATTTAAGTATGGAAAAGAAAACTCCTTACTACCTGTTAGATCTTTTAAACGGAGTTAAGCACGTAGTATTAGGTAATCATGACCGTAGACAAGACTCTAAAGACTTATTAAATTACGTAGATAGTGTGTCAGGAATGGTACATTATAAAGGTTTCTTTCTTACCCATTGTCCTGTACATCCATTAGAACTTAATTACCAAGATGTAAGAGGTAATATTCATGGACATATTCACGACAAAGAAGTAGGCGAATCTCGTTATTGGTGTGTATCTTGTGAAAGAGTAGACTATAAACCTATTACAATCGAAGAATTATTACAGAGGTCGACTCCTTTAGTTGACCCTATCAATGAATCGCTTAAACAAGTTACTAGATTTGAAGTAATAGATGACTCAGGAAGAGCCTTAGTAAGATATGGAATCTCTACTGAACTATCTATACAAGATGAAGGAAGAACTTTAAAAGTATTTTTAAAAAGCAACAATGAAAAAAATTATTAAAAGACTAGAAGCTAAAAAATGCGTAATTGTCTACAAAGGAACTTACACAGGATTTGCAGGAACAGTGGAGTATGTTATTTATTACATAGATATTGAAAACCAATTTAAAGACGATTTTTCTAATGAACTACGTTTTTATACGCAGTTTTACAAAAAAGGAAAAGATTTAAGTGGTTCTGGATACCCTTTACTTGAATATAGTGTTAAAGACGCTTATTATAGAGCCATGCAAGAAGATCTTAGGAGAAAAGTTTGGAGAAAAGAAACAAAACTAAAACAAGAATCTCAAAATGAAAGTAAAACTTAAAAATAGATACAACGACATCTATACATTCACAAAAACAGATGAAGGAATACTTTGGGAAGGAGATTTTAAATGGTGTAGATCTTCATATCCTAATAATTACGATAAAGCGTATGAAGCTTATTGTAAAGATGAGGAGAATCCTATGCCTTTAGAAGAATTTCAAGATAAAGTACACTCTTATGATCCTAATACTTTTGAATTAGGAAAATTAGGCAAAAAATACGCTTCATTAGTTTACTCAGACACCTCTAAAATAAGTATGATAGACCCTAGTGGTGGACCTTACTTAACAGAAGGTACTAATATGCGATGGATTGACCCTGTATTTGAAGGATTAATCATTGACAGTTTTAAAAGAGTAGAAACAGGATATTTAATTTTATTAAAATGACAACAAAAGACACAGTCCAACAATTAGCTTTAGAAAGCGTTCTTAAATTTAGACGTTCTGGAGTAGTTTTAAGCGTAGGTGCAGGAAAAACTAAGTTAGGACTTATGTACTTAAACAAAGTAGGTGGAAAAACGCTTATATTAGTTCCTAAGCTAGACATTATTAAATCATGGCAAGATGATGCTATTAAGTTTAATTACGAGTCTGTAATGGAGAATGTAACTTTCTCCACTTATCTTTCTTTGAAGAAACACGACTTACCTCAGTTTCAAAACATTGTAATGGACGAAGCTCACAACCTATTATTACATCAAGACAAACACTTAGCTCAGTACTTAGGTAATATTTTAGGCTTAACAGGTACTCCACCAAGACAACAAGACAAAAAGATAATGATGGATAAGTACTATCCTATTCGTTATACTTTTAAAATGGACACTGCTGTAGAAGCAGGTATGCTTAATGACTATAGGATTTATGTTCATAAACTAGACCTATCTACTATCAAGAATATTGCTGTTAAGAACTTTATGGTAAGCGAAAGATCCAATTACGAATATGCAAGTAAACGCATTCTAATGGCCTCTACTGATAAGTCTAGAATGTTTGCTCACATTAACAGAGTAAATGTCTTAAAACAGTGTAAAACTAAAGAAAGATACACCTTACAACTACTTAAGCAGATTCCTGATGATGAAAAATGTATAGTTTTTGCTAACACAATTGAACAAGCAGAAAAACTATGTAGTTATTCTCACCATTCTCAGATGGATGGAGACTATTTACACGCATTTAAAGAAGGTTTAATTACAAGATTATCTTGTGTTGAACAATTAAGTGAAGGTATTAATATTAGTGCCTTAAAACACGCTATTGTCCTTCATACTTTCTCATCAAGTTCGCCTAAAGCCCGTCAGAAACTAGGTCGTATGATGAGACTTCCTACAGATGAAACTTCACATATACACATTCTTTGTTATAAAGATACTGTAGATGAGAAGTGGGTAGAAGATGTATTGAAAGATTTTGACGAATCTAAAATAACTTATGTACAAGAAACCGTTTAAGCCTATAGGGTATTATTACGAAGAAGATCAGTATCAAACTAAACAATGTGAGATATGCGGAAAATTTCTCAGTAAGAAAAACCCTATATGTTTTTCATGTCCTATGGACGAATTTAGACCTAAAGAAGAAAACGATGACACAGACAACACAACTATTGAAAGACTTTGATGCCTTATTGGAGGCAGATTTTGCTAAAGCACAACAAGAATTAGCTGAATTTAAAAAAGAGTCAGAAGAATTTGCACAATTTAATAATTTGCAAAACGAAGAAAAAGATGCTATATTTGCAGATAGCTATGAGTACCTTAACTTACAACTGGATGAATCAACTTAAGAGTCTTCAAGGAAGAATGACTGTTGAATTTATTGACTATTGTAACATTAATGAGATTGATTTAGTAAAATGGTATAGATGGCAGCTTCATATTATTTGGGAGCAAAGAAAAATCCATAGAAAAATGCAATCAATATGTACAGAATAAACTATTCAGCAGGCAAAGGAGAAACTAAAGTACTAATGATTTCTCAAAAACAAGACAATCATTGGGTAGAAATTCAAGACAATGAAGTTTTTAAAGCAATCGAACTTAAACATTTTAAACTAACTCATTTCAACCAAGACTCACCTAAAGTGGGTTATGGAGAGTTTTTTGTAACAAACCAACTTAATTTTATTACAGGAAGATTTGAATTTCCTGACCTAATTTAACCACCATGAGTATAGACAATTTTGACCTAGGGAAACTTACCCCTGAACAATTAGAACAAAGTGCTAAGTTTCAAGCTAAAAAGTTCTACGATGAATCAAAAGAAACGCTAAGTAAACACTTAGACGAACCTTCTGATGCTCTTGTAAAAGAAATAGCACTTCTTATTTCTAAGCCTTTAAACGTAATCAGTACTCTTCCTAAAGAAGCTATTGATTCTAATCCTGTATTTGGACAGATTTCTAAGTTTTGGGACTTAGTTAATGTGTTCATCCTAGCTAAAAGCTTTGAGTAATGAAAATTGAACAACAAAAAATTCCTGTTGAAGGGGACTCTTACGAATTAATTAGAGAAAGAGACCAACTTATCTTAAAAGGAAGTAGAGTAAAGTATGTTGAATGGAATGAAAATGGAACTTTTAAAGAAGCTCACTTAGAACCTTTGGTAGGACGTAGTGTAATTGTAAATCCTCAGTATTTAAACTATACTTGGTTAACTACTCCCATTACAGAAATCTTGGAAGAAGAAGAAGACGGAAGTTATCTCAAATTCAAAACAGAAAACTCTGATTACGAACTGTTCAAAACAAATTAAACTTAATTAAAATTAACACATAAGGAGCTCAAAAGGCTCCTTTTTTATTTTAAAATTATGACACCAAAAGAAGAAGCAAGGTATTTAATAGAAAAATATAATTTAATTGTTTTAGATACTGCATTAGGTGGATCAAACACTAGAGTTAAAAAATGTGCATTAATTGCAGTTGATATATTAATAAAAGCTACAACGCCATTAACAAGCACTCACTATTGGAAAGAAGTAAAACAAGAAATACAAAAATTATGACAACACAAATTCAACTAAACCTAGAAGACGTAAAAACTGAAGCCCTCAATTGCGAGGAAGCCCCTAAAAAATCTAAACAAATTATTGTAAGTGATAAAACACTAAAACCAAAGAAGGCAGTTAAGCCTAAAAAATTCATTCTTAATATTAAATTTAAAAAGTTACTCGAAAGTGTAATCGAAAACAAAGGAGAAGAAGTAGGAAAGATTGCACGTGCTTTCCTAAACAAAGAATTCGTAGGAGTAGACGGACTTAATTATATTGGCATTAGCGAAGAAGATGATACTAAAATCTCTTACTTAGACGAAGCTCGTATCCTTAAATTCGAAAAAGTTAAAGACGCTTACTACGAAATTCACCCTAAACTAGAAATACAAGCAACTATTAACACTGTTCGTAAGATTTACTGGGATTCAGAACCTGAAATTCTTAATGATGTAGTCGTTGATCAAACCATTCTTGGTAAAGATGCTCGTATTAGAGTAGCAGGTCAAACTAACAAACTAGAACATCTAAAAGTTACCTCTGATTTAGAGTTAAACAACACTGAATTTATTCTTGTTTCTGACCTATTACTTGATGTTCCTGATAATGCTGAAATTACTCTTTATACCGAGTCAGGTATTCCTGATATTAAAGGTTCAGTTATTGAGAAAAAATTATCTATTAACAGTCCTAATAGTCAAACTACTATCTCTAACTTAAAGGTAAAGTTAACTAAGAAGTTATTTCCTAAAGTATGGCAAGGTAAAGTAAGATATCACAGTACTGTAGGTAAGTTGATTCGCAAAATCTTTGGTCAAGAATTTACTGACAAAGACATAAGCGATTTTACTGACGCTTATAGAGAGTTTACTATGATTGGTATTCCAGGTTATTCTTATGAGGAAGTAACAGGAGAAAAAATTAGAGATAATTATCATCACGTTAATTATGTTAGTGACAATGGTACTTTAGGTAGAAGTTGTATGCGACAAACAGAAAAGCAAGGTTTCTTTAAAATGTATGAAGACTCTGACTGTTGTAGATTAGCAACTCTTTATTTTCATAAGAAAGTAGCTGCTAGATGTTTGTTGTGGACTAACGAAAATGGAACATTTAGAGATAGGATTTATTCTATTGACGAACCTTCTAATGCTATCCTTAAGAACGTAACTAACAAGTACCCTGATCTTTACAATGACTCTAGTCTTAGAAGTAATTTATTTCTAATAGATGAAAGCTTAGTAAGGTCTTTAAAGAAAGCTCCTTATATGGACTCTTTGTGTTATTATGACTTTAGTAAAGGGGGTCTAACAGGACTTTCGCCTGATAACAACTATTGGAAGTTCCAAGATCAACACGGTAACATCTACAAAAAAGAAAAGAATACTTGTCCTAATTGTGGAGGAACAGATGCTGATTTAATGGATACTGCTGACGGTGATACAGGTTGTCGTGACTGTGTAGTAGAAACTAGTAGAGGTAATATGTTACGTGATGATGCAGTATATTGTAATTATGGTAGTTGGACTTATGCTCACATAGACGATGTTATAACATTATTTAACGATGACTATGTTCATGAGTCTTCTTATAACATCGCACAGTATGAAAATGATTTTGGATATTTCCTTAGTGATGTTCATGATTTTATTGAAGAAAATGGATCTTTTTACCATGAAGATGATAATGATAGACCTTCTTTAGTACAAGCTAGACTAGAAGAACAAAGACCTGAAGTACTTGAATCAATTGAAGAAGAAGACGATGCGTTTTAATTAAAAATAAAAAAAAATAAAAAAAAACATGAAAAACTATAACAACTATAAAAAAACATTCTCAGAATTGCCTGAGGTAGAATATGCTATTGAACCTGATTGGGAATTAGTACTTAACATTCTAAAAGTAAGAAGACACTCAAACACTCCTGTAGAAGTACAGTTTGTAGCAGACCTTCAAGAATTCTTCAATACAAAAGGTGCAGTAACATCTAGAGATGCTTTTGGTAATCTTTACGTAGTTAAAGGAGAAGCAACTCAGTATCGTTGTTTAGTAGCCCATACAGACATCAATCAAGCTCATAGAGACAATGTTAGAGTTTATATGAATAAAGACTGGATTTTTGGTTTTGATATGGAAGAAGGTTGTCAATGTGGTGTAGGTGCTGATGATGGTATTGGTATCTCTTTGGCTATAGAAATGTTTAATCGCTTTGATGCGATCAAGTTATTCTTTCCTATGCAAGAAGAAATAGGTTGTATCGGATCTAGTAGATGTGATGTAAGTTTCTTTTCTGATTGTACTATGATTTTGCAAGGTGACAGACGTTCTTTTAGTAATGACTTAATTGTTTTTACAAACGGTATCCAGACTTGTTCTGAAGAATTTGTTGAAGCAGCTTCTGAAATCTCTGATAAGTATGGTTATGCAGCAGCTAACGGTGTTTGTACAGATATTTAAAATATACTATAAAAAATAATAATTAAAATTTATTGTACTTTCTTTCTAAGTACACAGTAGCATCTTTATAAAAGTAATCAAAAAAAACTTTACAATTCTTATTGGCAATATTTCCGTAATATTGTAAAGTATAAGCATTACTAGGACGGTCTTTATGTCTTTTTTGTAATTTAGTAAAAGGAGAGTTTAGCACTTCTGCAAAATGTTTTTGTAATTCTGTTATAAACTCAAGAGTTCCCTCAAAACGAACTACTCTTCTATTCTTTACTTTATTAATGCAAATTGACCCGTCACCGTCAAAATATCCCCTAATAAAATGCGAACGTAGTTCTAAAGGCAAAATTTCTTTATTTGGAAACATAAGAGTGTTTGATTTTCGAAAATGACAACCTAGATTTATTAAGTTTTTAGTAAAGTGAGGGTTGCCTATTCTAAATTCTGTAACATCTTTCCAATTAGAATTTAATTTAGAACGTTTATACTCAAAAAAAGGATAATCTGTTTTAATCTCTTCTTTAAATACTTTTAAGATAGAATTATCTTCTTCTGCTAAAGCAATTTTAGATATTAAAGAACCTTTTTTTGACATTACACAACCATCAGCATACATCAATCCTAGAAAATAAGCTTTTCTTTCTGTGTCAACTACTTTAAAGTAGTTTTCATCTATAGAATACTTTCTTCTAGTATAATGTAAATCACAATCAGGATATTTTTTTCTAATAAAATGTCTCACAGACGTATTAGAAATATTGACTTTAGATGCAATTTCAGTTATACTTATTTTATCTAAGTATAACTCATAAATTTTTTCAATTTGATCTTCTGAAATTCTTTTTTTAGAGGTCATAATATTATTATTTTTACAAATATAGTACATTTAAAAAAATGTCCTAGTAAATAGCAATATTTACATAGAATCTTTTCTAATTGACTGGAACCCCCTAAAGACCTTAACACTCCCTGAAGCAGTAATGACTTCAGCATAGTAAAAGAGTAAGGTATATAACAATGGGAAATCAGCAGCGAAGCTACTTTATGAGTAGAACGTTCATCGACTAGCCCTTGTAAGGTGTACACTCAAGTGAGTGGAAATGGAAAGCATCTCTCCGAGATGAAGATATAGTCAGTTCTGCATAGAAATATGCAGCAGTTTAAAAAACGTAGTAGAAGTAACGAATCTACTAGAACACAAAGATTGGTGCTATCAAAAAGAATAGTGCAGTAACTTGTATTGCTTGCAATATTTCAATCGGATATGTTAACGAACATAGCGACAAAGAAGTTATTAGCAAAAAACATTACAAAAATGCAGTTAATTACGTTTATGACTTACTGGTAGGACTAGGAGGAGTAAAGTGGGAACATACATATGTTGCCCCAGTTTACAAAGCTCCAGTACCTACATCTGCCAGGCAAATCAACATATGGGAAGATGACATCTACGATGAATATTACTCATCGAGGTACGGGCAATCGTACTGGGAAAATACGTCAAAAGAATCGCATCCAAAAGAAGCGAAATCTGGTGACTTATCTCAAAAACATAGTTCTTTCAATGTTCCTATAGCCACTGATACCAACGTAGAAGAAGAAACAGACTATGATATAGCTGACGAATGGTATATGCAAATGTACCCTCAGTATATTGAAACAGAAAAACGACTAGAACTAAGACATTATAAATGTGATGATGTGTATATAAGTTCTGCTCTTCCTAATCAAGGAACAATAGATGATATGATACTAGATGGAGTTTGTCCTTGTTGTAGAAATGAAATTCTTCCTGACAACTTCTTACTAATTACTACCTCTTGTAGCGATTGTTTTTCTATGTTCAATATACCTCCTGAAGACTATGATGCTATGTATGGAGAAGGAGAAAGAACTGGAGTTATTTAACATTATTTTAATTAATTTTATTTGCAAAATAGGGGGAAATTTAGTAAATTTGTTTCCCTCTAAAATTTATTACGCTTATTTACTATAAACATAAAAGTATGAAAAAAACATTTTACGAAGTACTATGGTCAATCTGCCAACAAGAAGGTCTCCTTCAAAAGTGGATTGATCAAGGTTACTTAAAACACAGTCAATCCAGTTATATATGGACAGACAAAATTAAAGACTTATTAGGTCCTACTGCAGTTATAGGTAAATTACAATCTGCTGTAATTACCCCCGTAGAAGAGAAGAAAGTACCTTTTTCATTAGAGCCTAATCAACTTAAAGAATTTATTGATAAGTTTGGTAAGCAAAATATTGGCTTAGCAGGTAAAACTACTGAAAAGAATAATGTACTTAGAAAATTACTTAAATTCTTCAAAGAATATCCCGAATACACTATGGCAGATGTCTTATTGGCTACTGACCTCTACATTAATAATTTAAGAAAAACAGGCTCTATTCAATACATTAGAGAGTGTGGTTACTTTATTTATAAAAAAGTAGATGGAGTAGACCAAAGCGATTTAGCTAAATGGTGTGAAGAAGGTAAAGACGGAGGAACAACGTACTCTAGTCACAGAGTACTTTAATTAAACAAAGATGAATAAATTTCAACACGTAATAAACCAAATAGAGCGTAATAGACGCATTAAAGCAGAAGGTGGTATAACTTCTATCCCTCCACCATTTAATCGCTTAGCGGAGGTTTATGGAGGTTTTACAAAAGGCTCTATTACTTGCTTGACTTCAAACTCAGGTACAGGTAAAACAAAGCTTTGTAAATACCTAACTGTTTTGAATGTTTATAAGCAAACTTTTGGAACTTCTATTAAAGCAAAAGTATTCTACTTTGCATTGGAAGAAAGTGAGACAGATTTTTGGTTATCATTTATTTCTTATTATTTATATGAAAAATACCGAATAACTGTTAGTGTTGTGCAGTTAAAATCTGTAGGTAAGTTTGTGATTGATAGTGCTTTAATGGCTAAAATCAGAGAAGCAGAAGAGTTTATAGGTCGCTTACAACAGATTGTAGAAGTTGTAGATTATGTTAGAAATCCTACAGGGATTGCTAAAACTGTAAAAGCTTACTTTGAGAATCCTGAAATAGGCGAATACATTTATAAGGATATAGAAGATGGTCGTAAGATAATTACAGGCTACAAGTATAAAGACGAAGATAGATGGGTATTTTTTGTACTCGATCACATTAGTCTTCTTTCTAACGAAATATCTCCTGATACTAAATCTAGATTAACTTCTTATCAGACTTTTGACTTTATGATTAAAGACTATGTCTTGGAAATCTTTTCTAAGCGATTTAACATGGTCAACGTCATCGTACATCAGCAAACACCTACATCAGAAAAACAAACATTTACTTCTAAGGGAGGACTGATTGAAGAAAAATTAGAGCCTTCACTAGAAGAATTACACCTTAACAAGGGTGTACAGCAAGACTATCGTACTGTAATAGGATTATTTAATCCTTCAAGGTATGATATACCAACTCATAATGGGTATGACATCTCTTTATTAGGTCAAACTTATAGATCGCTTAAGTTTCTCAAAGACCGTGATTTTGGACTTGAGAATTCTAGTATCGGACTATATTTTAACGGAGCTAATGGAGAATTTATGGAACTACCTGCACCTCAGGAAATGCTCACTGGGAATCATTATGAGAGATTTAGAGCACTAAAATAAGAAAGGAACAAGATTGAGTAAAGAAAATTATGGCCCAGGACTAGTAAAAGTTCTGAAAGAAATGTGTAATAGAGTTGGAGCAGATTATGACTCCATAGATTTTAAAGAAGAGAAATGGTTTTACAAACATACATGGACAAGAGATGAAGAAATTGACTTTGAAAATTGGCTAACGACAAACAAAGATCCTGAAATCAATAGAGATTTAGGATTTTCTAAAGCTAAGTATTTCAGAGAAAGACAAATAGCTATGTTCATGCTTAATTATGGATGGAAACTAACAATTGAAAAAGAAACAAATTAAAAAAAAGAAATATGTCAAGTAAATTAATCGCCATCGTAGGTCCTTCGGGTTAACAATAATTTAACACAGATTATAGTACTTATCCCCAAAAATGTAGTATCTTTACTGAATGAAAGTAAATATATACTGTTTATATGACCCATTTGTTTGTAAGATTAGATATATCGGAAGAACTAGAAAATCTTTAGACATTCGATTAATTGAACACATTAGTAAATCTAGGTATTACCATAAGTATTTTCCAGGAAAAAAAATGCCTCATAAAGTAAATTGGATAAACTCTCTTATAGAGAAAGGATATGAGCCTAAAATTAAAAAGTTAACTGAAGTTATTGGGTGGAAAGAGTCCTACATATTTGAAAGAAATCTCATTGGAAAATATAAAGATAAATATGACCTATTAAATGCTCAAGATAGAGGGGAAGGTCCAGAAAGTAGAATAACTTCAGAAGCTACTAGAGCCTTAATTAGTAAAACTTTAAAGGAAAAGTATGAAAGAAATGAAATTAGTAAACCAATAAAGACAGTGTACATTTTTAATAATAGCGGAACTCTAGCATTCACAGAAGAAAGTTTAACTTCTGCAGCACTATTCTTTAACATTTCAAGAAAAGGTGTTGCAAGCAGATTAGCTTCAGGAAAAAGTATTAATGGAATGTTTTTGTCTAGATTGCCTAGTTTAAATCTCAATAACTACTTATATCTATATAATATCCTATCTAAGGAAATCAAACTGTTTGACACTAGGTTAGAGATTATGCAATTTTTGAATATTACTACTTTTATTTATCAAAAACTAAATAGAGAAAAAAAATTATTTAATGGATGGATTATTAATTCATTAGAACCAAATTTAAACGAAAAAAAAATAACTTTATACAAAAATGGAATTGAGTATAATTTTACATCAGTTAAAAATGCTGCTCAGCATTTAGGATGTAATGTTTCTGCAATCTATGATGTATTAAGTGGAAGAATAAAATCAAAATATAATTATAAAAAAACAAACACATGAGTTCTAAACTAATTGCTATCGTTGGACCCTCAGGAACGGGGAAGTCCACATCAATCCGAACGCTTAACCCTGATGAAACTTTCATCATTAATGTAGCTCGTAAAGAACTTCCATTCAGAGGTGCAGACAAACTCTACACAGCAGAAAAGAAGAATTATTTCGAGGTAGATGACATCAAGCAAATTACTACTTTGTTAACTCAAATCAGTACAGGTGCTCCTCAAATCAAAAACATTGTAATGGATGATGCTATCTATTCTATGGCTTTTGGTATGGTAAAGAAAGCAACAGAGACAGGCTTTACAAAGTTTTCTCTATTAGCTCAAGATGTAACAACTATGTTAACTACAGCTCGTAGACTAAGATCTGACTTAAAAGTATTCTATATGTCTCATTCAGAGACTGTGGAAGACGAAGGTAAGATCGTAGGTCAGAAAATCAAAACAATTGGAAAAATGTTAGACAACCAAATTGTACTAGAAGGTTTATTTACTATCTGTCTCTACACTCATGTAGACGAAGACAAAGATGGTAACCCTACTTACAATTTTGTAACTAACCGTTTTCGTATGTATCCTGCTAAATCTCCTATGGGAATGTTTGACGATACCCTTATTCCAAATGACTTAAATGCAGTATGCGAAACTATCGATACATATTATGCAGAAGAAGTAGTAGTACCAACAACAACTAAAAAATCAAAATAAAAAAAACAAAAAATAAATTATGAATTTCGACAACTTAGAAACCAGAGAAGCGAGTGCATCATCTCGTAAAATGTACACAGGATTTGCTCCTGTTCAAATTATTTCAGTTAACCCAGACACTAAGACTTTAGCAAGTATCTTAGGTGTGGACATTGAGAAAGTAAAAGAACCTAACTATGTAACCGAGAAAAACACTCGTTTAGATTTTTGGTATGTTAACCACCCTACCTTCAAGACAGAATTTAGAGGTAAGTTTTCTATTTGGATAGACAACAACACTCGTTTGTCTAATGCAGGTAAGAAACAGTGGATTGATGATTTTACTAAAACTGCATGGGCTGAAAACTTAGCTATGTTAAGTGAAGCACAAGCAGGACTGCAACCTGAAAGAAAGATTGATATGAAGAGTATCCGTGAAGCTAAAGGTGGAGAAGAAACTGTTTATTCTCTTTTGAAAGCTTATGGTAACATCTCTCCTAAAAGCAATCCATTGGTATTGACTTCTTGGGCTACATTAGCTAAAGGTAATGGAAGCGAATTAGTTAATTTCTTTAATCATTTCAACGGTAAAGACGGTGGTGTTAAAGTTCTTATGGGTATCAAAGACGGTAAATACCAAGACGTTTATACAGGAATCTTCCTTAACGTATATGGTAAAGTAACTGACTACGTAACTAAAAATGTTATGGGTCAATATGGTTTTAAATCATTCTATAATGGTTCATTTACCTTTAATGAGTATAATGCGGAATTAGCACCTGCTACAAACGAAGTAGACGCTAATGCTCCTATTATGATGTTTGGAGAAGCTCCTACAGAAGTAGCTAATCCTTTTGCGGATTCAGCACCTATTTCATTGTTCTAATTTAATTGGGGAGTGTAAAAGCTCCCCTTTTTTATGAATTTAGAATCTTTAGAAATCAGACCAAGTGTACAATCTATCTATTCCTTATTGGGACAAGAAAGAGTTATGTCTTTTTATTTCAGTGATGAAGTTCGCTTAGGTAAAAAATTCATAAACCCTTTCAGAAAAGACACTAATGCAAGTTGTATTTTTAGATGGTCTCAATCAGGTAATTTATATTTTGTAGACTATGCAACTGAAAAGGTGTATTATACTCCTATAGATGTTGCTTGTATGCGAACTGGCTATGAGTACCCTGACATTCTTTATAAGATAGAATCAGACTTCCAATTAACCTCTCTTAATCTAGAAGATAAAGAAAGACTTAAAATGGAAACTAAACTAAGTATAGTACCAGAAATTAAACCAGCCAATATCAAAGTCAAGTTAACTAAGTTTAACAAAAAAGACTTAGAGTATTGGGGTAATTTTGGAATTTCTGAATCTATGCTTAAGTTTTACGACATTAGAAAAGTAGAGAAAGCATGGATAGGAGATGATATATGGTATTTAAACAATGAATTTGACCCTTGTTATCGATACAAGGAAAAAGAAAAGTTTAAACTATATAGACCTTTTGCTGACAAAAGAAATAAATTTAGGTCTTCTTACTTTGGAGGTATTTTAGAGGGTTATACTCAACTTCCTCACAAAGGAGAAACACTTGTGATTACAAAAGGTTTAAAAGATGTAATGACTTTATCCTCTTTGGGGATTAATGCAGTCGCTGTAAGAAGCGAAAACACACCTTTATCGGAAAATGCCTATGAGATTCTACAATCAAGATTTAATAAACTATATCTTTGGTTTGATGCAGATGAAGCAGGTAAGATAGGGTGTACAAAAATGATGGATAAGTATGGAATACCTTGCTTATTTCATGAAGAGAAATGGGGTAAAGACCCTAGTGATATTTACAAAAATTACGGAAAAGAAAAATTAATAGAAATATGCAAACAGTTAGAGATCTTATCCTAGAGGGATTAGAAAAGATAGGACAGAGTCAAGGATTATCTTCTTTACAGGTGGAAGCATTTGTAAGAAATGGAGAACACATCTTTAAAAAGAAAGTAAAAAATTACCATAACGTAAAACGTTTAAAAACAATAAGATCACAAGCTGTAGATAAAACTCAAGCAACCATAAAAAACAAACAACATTTTATACCTGAGCTTTCTACATTTACAGATGTGGAACTCTCTATAATAACTAAGGCAGCTGAAGTAAATAGACTTACTTTAAATGAAGCTTTATGTCGTTCAAGAAAAAGAGTACCTGTAGATTGTCGTAATCAAATTAGTGCTATTATGGTCCTTTATTTAAACTACACGACTACTCATTGTGGAGAGTTGTTTGGAAGAGATCATAGTACGGTTATTAACTGCTTAAAAAAGCACTCAGATTTAGTTGAAACAGACAGAGGTTATTTAAACAATTTTGTAACTATTATTAATCATCTTAAAGAAGTTTACCCAGAGGTATTTGGAGGAACTGAGATTCAGTCAGGCGTTAAAAAATATGCTACTCAAGACTACATTAAAAACAAACTTATTAATTTTGAAAACATAAGCCTAACAAGAAGTAGGCTTAGAGTAGGTAGAGGATTTGTTGACGGCTTAGGAATAATTCAAGAAATATGACAAAACTAATTAACATTCCTGATGATTGGTATGTAAGACTACAACCTACCATAGAGTCTCCTGAGTTTATGGAACTTGCTAAGTTTATAGCAGAAGAAAGAAAGACTAAACAAATCTTTCCTCTTAGAGAAGAAATCTTTAGAGCTTTTCAACTAACTCCTTATATGAAGACTCGTGTAACGATTCTTTCAATGGATCCTTATTTTACTGAATATAAAGGAGAACCTGTTGCATGCGGACTATCATTTGCTCCAAGAAACAGAGATTTTGTTCCTCCTTCTCTTAGGATTATTTATCAAAAGATTAAAGAGACTTGCTATCCTGATGATTTAGCATTCCCTATAGATCTTAACATAGAAAATTGGACTAAGCAAGGTGTTCTAATGTTGAACAGTGCTCTTACAGTTGAAAAAGGTAATGCAGGTTCTCATTTAAAACAGTGGGACTTCTTTACTAAGGCTGTTTTAGAGGCTTTAAACGAGCTTCCTGGACATATATTTGTTTTGTGGGGTAAAGATGCCCAAAAGTATAAAAAGTATCTTAATCCTGAAAGCCAATATATCTTAGAATGTAGTCATCCTGCTTCTGCTACTTACTCAGGGGGAGTTTGGGAATGCGACCATTTCAATGAGATTAATCGCATACTTCAACTTTATAACGGAGAGACTATAGACTGGTTAGAATTACCTCACACTACAACACATTTAAAAGATTTTAAAATAGACCAATGACATACTTAGAATATGAAAAACTAGGCTACTATGACTTAAAGAGTAAAATGATTGAATATTTACAATCAAGAGTAACTTGTTTAAGAGAAGAGTCTCAAGACACAGAATTTGATTACTGTGAGATAAGTGGAAGACTTGCAGAGATTCAAGCGTTTAGTGACTTCCTAAAAGAAGAAAGCAAACGAAAGATTGACGAAGACAATTCAAAAGAAAAAGATTAAATTAATTGAGGGAGGTTTATTCCTCCCTTTTATTTAAATTTGTAAACTATGATACGTAAAAACGTAACCCCAAAAAAAACTCCTATCAAAGGAGAACCTACTGAGAAAGTCAAAGAAGCAATTCCTTGTTCTGTATGTAGTAAAGTTCGACCTTTAGCCAATAAAACTAAGAAAATATGTGCTGTCTGTAACAAAAAGATAAAGTTAGAAGCACTAAAAGAAAGAAAAGCTAAAGCAAGACTTAAAAAAGCAGAAAGTATCAGCGTACTAACTAAGAAGCTAGACACAGTATTTAGTCAGTATATTAGATTAATGTATGCTGATCAACATCAAAATGTAAAATGTTTCACCTGTGATAACAAGATACATTGGAAAGGAATTCAGAACGGACACTTTCAAAGTAGAAGATTTATGTCTACTAGATTTCACGTAAATAATTGTAGACCACAATGTTACGCTTGTAATATTGGATTAAGTGGCAATCAATATATCTATGGAGTTAACCTAGATAAAGAAAAAGGAGAAGGTACTGCCGACTCTATGTTAAGATTATCCAAACAAGTTCATAAATTTACTCCAGACGAACTAAAAGGATTGATTGGAGATTACGAACACAAAGTAGCAGACTTAAAAGTAAAACTTAATATCGTATGATATATTTAATAACAAACCGTACAGAAATCCCTGAGTTTAGGTCAGTGGATTTTATTCAAAGATGTACTCTAGAACAGTCGCTAGAGTATTTAGAAAAATTAGACTGGATTGGTTTTGACTCAGAGACAGGTGGATTTGATTACTTTATAGACCCTCTTTATACTATTCAGTTGGGCAATAGAGAACATCAGTTTGTTGTAGACACTGCTACAGTGGATATACACTATTTTGAGACACTTTTAACAGAAAAAGGTCTGATTGGTCATAACTTAAAATTTGATTTAAAATTCCTATATGTAAATGGCATATTCCCTACTAAGGTTTATGACACTTTTCTAGGCGAAAAAACGCTTTCATTGGGAATAGATTCTCATAAATGTTCATTAGCTGCTTGTGTAGATAGACATATAGGAGTTCACTTAGACAAGGAGGAGAGAGCTAACATCAATGGAAAGTTAACAACAGAGTTTATCCTTTACTCAGCTAAGGACGTAGAGTATCTTCACGAGATTAGAGAAATACAACTTAAAAAATTAGAAGAAGTAGGAAGCTTAGTGTCTATTGATTTGGACAATGAGTTTGTTAAAGTATTGGCTTATACAGAGTTCTGTGGTATGCACCTTAATCAAGATATGTGGAAGAAGAAGATGATTGAAGTACAAAGTTCTCTAAAGGTAGCTGAAGATACTCTTAATCAGTTTATCTTAAATCATAACATGCAGGAGTTTATTACAAATCAGTTAGACTTGTTTTCTTCAGGAACTAAAATAAATATCAATTGGAATTCACCTCAGCAAGTAGTACAATTCTTCCAAAGATTAGGCGTAGATACTAAAGTGATAGAAAAAGGAGTTGAGAAAGACACAATAGAAGCAAATCACCTATTTAAATATAGAGGCAGAGTTCCTATTATTGAAATTTATTTACAGTATAAACAAGCTCAAAAAGATTTAGGTACTTATGGAGATAATTGGCTAAAACAAGTTCACCCTACTACAGGAAGAATTCACACACAATTTAAACAACTTATGAATACAGGTCGTTTATCTAGTGGAGGAAAAAATGGTAAAAGTGGAGAATCTTATCTTAACTTTCAAAACATCCCTTCAGAACCAGAAACAAGAGATTGTTTTACTGCAGAAGAAGGTAATGTAATTATAGGTTGTGATTATACAGGTCAAGAGCAAATTGTTCTAGTTAATAAGTGTTTAGATCATAATCTATTAGAGTTTTATGACAAAGATCTTGGTGATATGCATTCGTTTGTTGCGAGTAAAATGTATGAAGAACTAGAAGGACTTACGTTAGACGAAATTAAAAAGAAACACAAAGAAAAAAGACAGAGTGCTAAAGTTGCTGGCTTTGCTATTAACTATGGCGGTAGTGGTATTGGTATAGCAGACCAACTAGGATTAACTGTAGAGCAAGGTCAAAAAATTTATGATTCTTACTTTATGGCATTTCCTGGACTAAAAGCATACTTTGAAACAACAAAGAAAGAAGGTATTAACAATGGTTACATTCTAATATCTCCTGTGACAGGTAAGCGTTCTTATGTAAATTATTTTGAAGAGTTTAAAGAGTCTTCTAAAGAGTTTCAAGAAGAAGGGTTTTGGGCAAAATACAAAAAACATAAAGAAGGTAACACTCCTACCTTCCAAGTACTAAAAGAGAAAGTATCTAGATGGTTTAGAAAGAAAGGAGATATTGAAAGAATGTCTTTGAACTTTCCTATTCAAGGAGAAAGTGCTGAGATTACCAAGTTAGCTTGTGTTCTCTTTTGGAGAAATTACATCGTAAAAAACAACTTAATAAACAAAGTTAAAATAGTTAACTTAATTCATGACGAGGTTCTTGTAGAATGTTCTAAAGACATAGCAGAAGTAACCGCTAAAGAATTACAAAAAGCAATGGAAGATGCAGGTACTAAGTTCTGTAAGAGAGTTTCTCTTAAAGCAGACCCTTGCATTGACGTTAAATGGACTAAATAAATTAAAAATTATGACATTAGAAGATTTTCAAAACACATGCAGTAAGTACATAGATATGTACCCTGAGTTAAAACAAGAGATTCTAGACATTTACAACCTGTGTCTAGAAGAAATAGAAGAAGGTGGTTCAGTACAACACGAGATTTCTTTAGGTATGACAGACCTAAAGGAATTAATTTTTAATCTGATGTAATGGCTAATCATTGTCAAAATTTTGCATATTTTTCAGGAGAACCTGAACAAATAAGTAAATTAGAAGAAGCTTTAAAAAGAGAGACAGCTAATCATCTAAAAGAAGAATACACAGACAAAGGATTAGCTATTCCTAGTTATGCTTCAAACACTGTTCCTTTGTATGCAAGAAACTATAATTTAATTCTATCAGATCAACCAGACGACTTTACTAAACCAGGCTATGATGTCTATGACTTATACGGCTCTAGATGGTTTGAGTGTGAGTGGGAAGTTATGTGTGATACAGAAATTCAACTTACGGGTTCTAGTGCTTGGAGTCCTGTACTACTTTTCTTTCAGAAGATTTGTACAACATACCAACTAGAAGCTTATGGAGATTATGCTGAGTCAGGGATGGATTTTGCAGGAGAGTTTACTATTACAAAAGAAGGAGAAGTAACAGACGATCAAACTAGTTATCAACAGTATGAAGCAAATAATAATCCTGATAGTTTTTTTGATTCCGCACTTTATTATATTTCTGATGGAAATTTCGAAAGCTTTCAACTTGTATTAGCTCATTTTGAAGATGTAAGTTGGAATCTTACAGATGTAGAGATTGAAACGCTTAAAAAAGAATACCACGAATACTTAATGACACTTACAGACAAATGAACAAAGCAGATCAAGAACTGTGGGATATTAGAAGAGCATATCTATTAGCAAAAGCTCTTAACACACAATACACTTTTATTAGGGAGTTTGTAACTCCTGACTTACGTAAAGCAATTAATGAAGCAAAAGCAAAAAATTCTCATTTTATTAAAACCCTAGATGACATCTTTGATAAGCGAAGAGTACCTAAAAGTTTTTTAGAAAGCGAAGAAGAGATTGCTTTTGAAGTATTAGAACAATTAGAAAAGAAAGATGTCTATAAACCGAATTTACTTACCAGCTAGCCTAGGTAAAAATATAGACGGTAAAGTCTATTTAAAAGGTGATCAAGAATTAATGCAAAGTTATTTTCAAGAGATTCTTAATGGAGACCCTACTATAGATGTAGAGGTTTCCATTACTAGAATTGACTCTAAAAAAACCAATCCTCAACTTTCTTACTTCTATGGTATAGTTCTTCCAATCGTAAAGGCCGCTATAGAGGATTTAGAAGGAGTTTCTTACACCAAAGAAGACATTATATGGATTTTAAAAGATCGTTTCTTCTACGAGGAAATTAGATATGGAGGAGAATTTGCAAAAGTTCACCTATCTCTTTCTAAAGCAAAGAAGGAAGAGGTTAGGGTTTTTATAGAAAAAATTATTAACTTTGCAAGTGACATTTTAGGAGCACGTATTCCTATACCAAGTTAAACTTAACAAAATAAATTATAATGAAAATAGACGAATTAAACAACAGAATCCACTTAGGGAATAGTGGAACTTCTCCAGTACAAAATCCTACTGTTAACATTCCAGGAATGCCTAACATTCAACCTCCTATAAGTCCTACTGTGCCTAATTCTGCTCCTTTGAGTAATAGTCCTTACAGTGCTTCAGATCCAATAATGCCTTCAGATTTATTTGAACAGGCTTTAAAAGATAACTCTAAACAAGCTCTAAGATATAACGAAGGTAAACTTCAATGGTCTATGATAGATTTTAAATCTCTTGAAGGCATGGTTAGAGTACTTGAGATGGGTGCAAAGAAATATAGTAAAGACAATTGGAAACTAGGAATGCCTGTAACTCAAGTATGCGAGAGTTTGATGAGACATTTATTTGCTTATATGTCAGGCGAAGATAAAGATCCTGAATCAGGAGAAAGTCACATGTCTCATGTACTTGTAAATGCTATGTTTGTAGAATACATAATGAAGGAAAGGAGTGAGTTTGATGACAGGAAAAAAGATTAAAGTATCATTTAATAATTACATAAACAAAACAAGGGGTAATAGAGATTATCCCTTTGTTTTCTTTTACATATTTCCTATGTTTACTTACTCAAGAGTAGAACCTAGTTCTTTTAACATACATTTAGGGTGGTTACACTTCTCTATACTAATAGAATTTCACGATGATTACAGATAAAAATTACTTAGAAAGCACAGCAGTAAGCCAAAGTAGGCTTAAAAAAATACTAGGACACCCTAGACAATTCTTAGATCCAGGATTCTCAGACGAAGACGAAACTTCAGAAGCAATCACTATAGGTGACGGAGTTGATTTACTTATTACACAAGGAGAAGATGCATTCGAGAATAAGTTCTTTATGACGACTGTAGAAAGACCATCAGCCCAAATGGGAGATTATGTATGGAATCTTTTTATCAATCGTAATAATAGTAACGCAGAAGAAATCGCTTATTCTACTGTAGGGTTTAAGCGAGATACCCTAGAGAAAGTAAAGGAGAGGTTTAAAACAGAAGGCAAACCTTATTATGATGAATTAATTGCTGCAGAAGGTAAAGATGTAATTACTCCTGCCCAGTTTAATACAATTCAACTAATCAAAAGAAGTCTTCTAGAACATCCTTTTACAGCTAAATTCCTTAAGAACAGTGACAGATTCCTAGTTACTTTTCAAGTAATGGTAACTTTTGAATACGATGATACTCCTTGCAAAGGTCTTCTAGATGTTCTTTGTTATGACAGACTAGAAAATAAACTATTTCCTATCGACATAAAGACTACAGGAACCTCTATTAACTTTTGGAACTTTACTTTCTATAAGCATAGGTATGACTTTCAAGCAGCTTTCTATAGACACGGTTTAGGAAGTACAGACCTTACTCAGTTTTGTGAAGGAAACGTTCCTATCTTACAAGCGTTTAGATTTATTGTAGAAAGTCAGAAGTTTCCAGGTAACCCTTTAATCTATGAAGTGTCTGATGAAACTTTGAATATAGGACAGTTTGGTGGAGAAGTGGACGGTAGATACTACGAAGGATTTAGAATGGCTATAACACGCTATAAATGGCATATAGCGAATGATCTATGGGATTATAAGATGGAAGACTACGAGTATGAAGGGGTTAGGTTTATATGACCACTTTTGAACAACTAACTGTAACTGCTCGTGTACTCTCCTTAACTGTTTTTAAGCAAGCGTCTTTCCCTATGCTTAGAAACTACGGATTAGAAAATGTTTACGTAGATGATTATGGATGTACTAAAAGACATGAGAACTGTTTATTCTATCTTTACAATCCTAATAGAAAAGTAGACTACATTACCTTTGAAAGAGGTATTGCAGATTTTAATTCTTTTTATGACTGGTATGACGTAGATGATAGGCGAATGTATGTTTTTAAAGTCAATCCTATTTATTTAGAAGATTATCACGACATCAAACAGAATAGATTTAACAATCTATCTGCTGACTTTGAAGCAATAAATAAAGTCAAATTACTAGATGGAGATGTTTTCTTTGACCCATCTAAGGAAATTTATAGATTTGAACAACATTTATTAAAATAAAAAAGGGGGCTATAAACCCCCTTTCTTTGCAATCCCAAAAGTAAATAATTAATTAATTATTTAGTTAAATCTTCGAATGGTGTGTTAAGTTCTTCACTTACATCCTCAACTGAAGAAGGCTCACTGAATAAAAGTCCTTCAGTATTCATTCTTTCTACGATAGTAGTTTTTACCTGTCCTGCTAATCCAAAGATATTAGACAATGTAGAGATAGGTAAACTCATCAAACTGATTTCTTGCAAGTCGATTACTTGAAATAAAGCAGCTAGTTCAGCTCCTTTTAAAACGATGTCAGCATCTGGATTCCAGTAAACTGTGTTTTGTGATTTGTTTTGTTCAGACATAATATATATATTTGTACCACAAAGATATATTAAATATTTTAAATGAACAAATACGAAATAAAAGGACTTGAAAAAAGAGAAAAAGCTTCACTTTATCTTGACTTGATTGAAAGAATTGCTCAAGAATCTTATTGTGTACGTTTACAAGTAGGAGCTTTAATCGAAAAAGATGGAAATATTATTTCTTTCGGTTACAACGGAACTGCAAAGGGAAGACCTAATGTATGCGAAATAGAGGTTGACGGAAACCTAGTAAGCTTAGATGAAGTATTACATGCAGAATCAAACGCTATTACAAAGGCCTGTAAGAGTCCAATTAGTGCTGAAGGTGCTACTTTGTATTGTACACACTCTTGTTGTGTACATTGTGCTAAATTAATTGTTCAAAGCGGAATTAAAAGATTTATTTATATCGAAAGTTACAGGGACTCTTTAGGAGTTGATTTTCTTAAAGCCTGTGGAGTCGAAGTATTACAAGCAAATTAAAAAACCAAAAATAAAAAATTATATGTCAACATTTAAACTAAGAGGAAGTCGAGTGTTACTCGATCAACCTGACATCAAAGAACCAGTTATTACACTGAGCCCAGAAGACAAAAAAACTTTTGACGAAGAACAACTTAAAAAATTCACTGAAATTAGAGTATTTGCTGTAGGAAGTACAGTAGAAGGCTTAAATGCAGGTGACTTTGTTTATGTATCTCCTTATTACTTACAACAAGCTCAAGTTATTGAGATTGAAGGTGAGGCTAAATTATTAATCAGAGAACAGGATATCGACATTATTTGGTAATTATGCACAAAAAAGATTTATCTAGAAATGAATCAGATGAGTTAAAAACTTTACTTGATGGAATGAATATAGGTTATTCTCCTGAGCAGATAAATGTAGAATTAATCGAGTACATGATTGATGAAGTTCTTTATAACTTTAATTGTTCGAAAGTTAGATTAGTTATGAACTTTTTAGGCTGGGAATGGAAAAATAAAGAAGTAACTACTGAAATGGTAGAAAAGTCAGCAAAAAGATTACTTTATGAGGTTGTTAATCTCAGACTAAAAGATTTTAAAGAAGACTCTTCATTATTGGAACATAATATTAGCTCTGGAGGACTTACTGCAACTGTTACTTGGAATCAATCTAGAACAAAAGTTACACACTTAGATTTAAAATTCACTCTCGAAGAGTACACAGCAAGATTAGATAAAAATTTAGAATAAAAAACTATGAAACAATTCTATTATACACAAGTAACAAAAACACAGCATGAAGACGAGGTCGACATGACTATTGAAACAGGCTATTCATTTGACCTAGACTCTGTTCTTTTAACCTACCCTTCTGAGAAGAAGTTGGCTATTGTTCTTAAACAGTCTGCAGACAAAATGAACCCTACAGACTACCAGTACAAAATTAACCCTGTAACCAAACAAAAAGAACCTGTAAAGATTTCTAAGTTTGAGATTACAAGCGAACCTATTCTTATTGAGTTGACTGTATTGTCTGAAATTAACGAATTCTTTAAATTGACTGGAGGTCCTACATGGCAATCTTAAAAACAGGTAGCATAGAAGACTTCATTAAGTTCTTAGAATCTATAGAAGACAGGTTAGAAAGCAAAAAAGAACCTGTAAAAGATAACTTTGATGAATTACCTCATGCTTTAGCTTTTGGTATCTCAGACTTAGTAGACACTAAAGTAGAAGAATTCCACGATTGTAAAGTTATTACTAGGACTTTTGAAACAGAAGACACTACTGTAACTATTAAAACAAGAGTAGCAAAAGAAGAATTGCCTACAGAAGAAGAAATGTGGGATGAATCTATTAATTCTATCTTAGATGATTTAGACCAAGAAATTGCTTGGGCTGAAACACACAACAAAATGGAGTTAGTAAAACTTCTTAATCGTAAGAGAAATTATATTGCTAGCAGACGCTAATCTAAAAAAACCAACCAACAAAAAAGGGAGACTAATAATCTCCCTTTTTCTTTTTAATCTGCGTACACCTTATAGACATCTAGTATAGGTTGGACTATAGAATGCCGATGATTTTGTTTTAAAGTAACTATTTTAAATCCTTGTACCTCTTCTTCTACTCTTCGTAGAAAACTAAGTCCACTATTCTTTTTACTCTTTAGGTCAATTTGTGCTGTATCTCCACAAAGTACCATTTTAGAATTCTGTCCTAAACGACCTAGTAAAGCTTCCATTTGAGTATGAGTTAAGTTTTGAACCTCATCTGCTATAACAAAAGTATTAACAAAAGTAATACCTCTAATATAACTCATAGGTAAAATCTCTATGTTACCTTCAGAGATTTCTTTCTCTATCTTTTCTTTGCCGTAAAGAGCATAGAAGTTTTGATAGATAGGTTGTAACCAAGGATCCATTTTATCTTCAATAGAGTTGTGTGTTACTATGTAATCATCTGTAATATATAAACCGTCTTCAGAGTCTAATAATAGACATTGTACAGGCTCTTCAGTTACAATTTTAACACTTTCGATTAAAACATTAGAATTAGTTTTTACTTTGTATTTTTTACTTTTTCTTGAAATGTAAAAAGGATTTTCTGGAACATTTATAGTAACTTCATATGAAATAAAATTTGACTTTACTTTCCTTCCTTTCAGTAAACTTTCTCTATCTCGCCTATCTCTAGTATAATAATTAGCTTTTCCTCCCAAAGATTGTACTAACTCAATAATATCATGTGCTAATTGTTTTGATATAGTAGTAAATGCAGCTAAATTTTTGTCACAAGTTCCATCTGTGTCTAAAAGTCCTCTAAGTAACTCTAACCGATCTTCTATAGTAGAATTGTAAATATATTCTTTAGGTATGAATTTGTGCAATGCTGTTTTTCCAAAAAGACCTAAGTTAATTAATTCATTTTTTAAAAGGTTAGTTGAGTATTCAGTTTTTTCTTCAAAACTGAATTCTAAATCTTCTATAATAGAATTAGCTAAACATCTAGTATTTAAAGTTCCAGGATCCATTGGATATTTATCTAAAGCTTTATATTTTTGATGAAACTTTTCAATAACCCCTGTTTTTAAGTCTTTAATAACTACAGTTTTACTTGGTTTATTATTTACTGGATTACTAGATATGCAATATGAAATTGTGTTTGGAGTATTATGAAACGTTAGTCCTAATGGCTCTAAAAGAATTTTACACCTTTGTATTAATTCTACATCTGTATTATGTAAAGTAATATTGTGTTTAGAAAAACTACCGTCTCCAATTAAACAGCCTAAAACATATGGAGGAATAATATGCTTTTTTGTACTTTCAAAGAAAACAGCTTTGTTTCTAGGCAAAGAGTGGTTTAGTTTTCCTTTGTTTGTATAAAGAGTATTTAGAATTTGATGAACAGTCTTTACACTTCCTTTATACTTATTTCCATATTTTTTATCCGCAACATGCTTTCTATCATTTAAAGTTCTAGTATAAAATAAATGATTAGCTGCAGCCCTTGTTTTTCTTCCATCAGCAGTTGTAATTTCATAAACAGGTTCTATACAAATTTTGCTTTTAGCTATTACTGTAGAATATATGCCTTTAGAATTAATTACTTTATCTCCAATATTAATGTCTTTAATTGTACTCCATCCATAAGGGGTTAAAACTTTGCTATTTAACGGTTGAGGTCCTGGAAGAAACCCTAACTCTTCTTCAGTTACTGTAGGTCTAGTAATAACTATCTTATCTACTTCTCTGTTGAATAGTTGGTCTAATGCAACATTAGTAGCAGTAAGCGTTTTTCCAGATCCTGCATTACCTAAAAGAACAGTAATAGGGTTATTCAAAATAACCCTCTTAGCTTCTTTTTGTTCTTCGTTTAGAGTAAGTTTAAAAGAGATAGGACCTTTAGGTTTTCTTTTAGATTTAAAAATATCTTCTTTAGAAACTTCCATAAAATTAAATTATGGTATAATCTATTCTCTCACCTGCTGTAAAAGACTTTACAACTTCGTACCATTCTTTGTCAGGACATACATTACATCCCGCACTCCAACGGTCTACAATAGAACCTAAACCTGCTCTATGCAAGTTGATACCAAATAAACCACTTGTAGTAACTTTCTTATCTATAACAGAGTCTTTGTTGCCGTCTCTATAGATTTTAAGAGGAAGTACTTGTGCAAAATAAGGAGCTCCTAGCCATAAAGATTTCCAGTTTCCTGAAGTCTTAAACTCATGTGAGCCTTTCACTTGTTGAGGAGCAATAGTAATAGCAGTTCCTGTAATACCTCCGTGAGTGATTGGGTTTTTTACATAATAAGAACCTGCTGTAGTAGAAGCTCTAAAAACTTTAGTAAGTTTTCCATCTACAAACAAACATCCAAAGTCATCAAAAGTATCTGTTAACTTTTCATCTGTTCTTACATAAACAATTCCTTTAGTAGGAACTGTGAATTTGTTTGCTAAGCAAGTTTTTCTTACGTAGTTTTCTGCTGCGTCATAAGACTGTTTACCTAATACTCCGTCTGTAGCTAATTGGTAACCGTGTTTGTTTAAAAAATCCTGTATGTATTTCATAATTTTAATAATTTGGGTTTTTCTATATAATCTGTTAAAACGATAGTTAGGCCTTCTAAGGCTTCTATTTTAATTCCTGGAGGCAAATGTCTTGTATGGTCTGAAAGTTGATTAGAAGTCATTAAAATAGCATTAGGATATACTCCTGAGCCTTCTTTACGACTATCCAAGTAAAATTCGTTAATTGCGTGTAAGATATCCATAATTTAATCTATTAATTGAATAAATGATAGAATGAGTAAACTCCTTTAGAATTCTTATTATAGATGTCGAATGATACTCCTGCATGACTAGGTCCAAAGTTATTCATTATCCACTTAGACGCTCCATACATAGAAAGGACGTTACGATATCTAAAGTGATAAGCGACTTGTTGACTTTCTGCATGAAGGTCTCCTTTAATAATATGTATAGGAGAGTTTTTATCTATGTTGTGATAATTAATGTACTTCTCTAAGAAGTT
>Ga0209191_1000573_pt1 | contig 28285 bp, 23 predicted proteins | sample S_130626_EF_Meta_FD_187320 | JGI IMG/M metagenome (GOLD analysis project Ga0209191, IMG submission 187320) | Freshwater microbial communities from Lake Simoncouche, Canada to study carbon cycling - S_130626_EF_MetaG (SPAdes) (version 2) | ecosystem: Environmental > Aquatic > Freshwater > Lake ...
GAGATCCATTTTTACTTGCCATAAATTTAAGAGCGGCAACTGCTAAGTCATCATATGAATGCTCAAACTTTTCACGGCCAGAATCAGTCATTACAAATACTTTTGAAGGTCTACCTCTGCCCCGAAGAGCGCTGCCTTGATATGGATCCCGAGCGGTTAAAACACCTTCGCTAATTAAAGAATCTAAGTGGCGCCGGATTCCAGCAGGAGTAATTGAAAGTTTTTCAGCAAGGTCGGCAGCACTTGCCGGTCCACCCTCCAAAATCGTGCGGGCAACCTGATCGCGGGTCTTATCTGGCTCACTCTTTTTCACAACATAAGTGTTGCGTAATTCCCTCAGAAGTGCCAATCCTCACAGCAAAAGTCTGTGTGAAATTGGACTTACTCACCACCTCAATCAGGCGGGGCTAGTGGGCAAACCAATAGGCTTTCATCATGTTAGTAAGCAAAAGCTCAATTGCAGGCAGGGTTTTTGGCTTACTGGTTTTTTTGCAAATGGCAATCGTTGTAACTGGCGGCGCCGTTCGCATAACCGGATCAGGTCTTGGCTGTCCTACTTGGCCCGAATGCACACCAGGCTCATATACACCGGTTCCAAACCAAGCAGAGGGTCAAGTACATGCATGGATTGAATTTGGTAATCGCCTTTTAACATTTGTACTTTTACTGTGTGCCCTAATTGCATTAGTTATTGCATTCCGCGTTTCAAAGAACTCAGTAACGAAAAATCGAGTCAGATTGCTAGCTGCGCTTCAGTTAATTGGAATACTCGGACAAGGCGTTTTAGGTGGGATAACGGTTCTGACAGATTTACACCCAATTCCCGTTGCTAGTCACTTTTTGCTATCAATATTTTTAATTGCCGGTGCTATCTCATTGCGTTATGAAATGGTTGGAATAGTAAAACAAAAGGCGGACGGGATTGTGGCCACCTTAATGCCAGTTCTAATTTGGCTTACTTTATTTGTTTTAGTGGCCGGAACAATTGTTACTGGTAGTGGACCGCATGCCGGAGATGAAAATGCAAAAAGATTTGGGTTTAGCCCTAGAGTGGTTTCTTGGCTACACGCAGATCTCGTAATTGCGTTGGTTGTTTTGACGCTAATCCTCTGGCTGATAACCAGGGTTTCACAAAACAAAGTAATCCATCGGTACTTATCAATTTTTCTCCTAATCTCACTCTCGCAAGGCTTAATTGGCTATGTTCAATACTTCACCGGGTTACCAGAGATACTCGTTGCCGCCCATCTCTTGGGTGCGACCATGGTCTGGGCCAGTGCTTGGTCATTAATTAAAGTTTCACAATCAGGATTTAAGATGCAAGGATTGACCCGATGAAGTTACAAAATTGGCATGATCTAGATAATCAAGCAGTTGTAATCTCTCGCGCCTTAGCTATGGATGCTGTACAAAAGGTTGGAAATGGTCATCCAGGAACTGCCATGTCGTTAGCTCCTGTCGCGTACACTTTATTTCAAAGAATACTTAAACATGATCCTTCAAATCCAAACTGGATTGCGCGGGATCGCTTTATTCTCTCCTGTGGGCACTCATCATTAACCCTATATATTCAACTTTACTTGTCCGGATATGGCGTAGAGATAGAGGACTTAAAAAATTTTCGTACACACAATTCACTAACACCTGGGCATCCTGAGTATGGACACACAACTGGAGTGGAAACTACAACTGGACCATTAGGTCAAGGTATGGCCAATGGCGTTGGAATGGCAATGGCTGCCCGATATGAAAAAGGTTTACTTGACCCACAGAATAAAACTGATTTATTTGACCATAATATTTGGGTAATTTGTTCTGACGGTGATTTGCAGGAAGGTGTTAGCGCTGAGGCGTCCTCTCTTGCTGGTACCCAACAACTTGGAAATTTAAAAGTTATCTACGATGACAACCGAATTTCAATTGAAGGTGATACCCACGTTGCTTTTACCGAAGATGTTAGCGCTAGATATCGGGCTTACGGATGGGATGTAATTGAGGTTGAAGCAAAGAAAAATGGTGATGTTGATCGAGATAAATTAGAGAATGCAATGCTTAAAGCTATAGATCAAAAAGTGAAGCCAGTTCTGATTAGATTGCATACCGTTATTGCTTGGCCCGCTCCAAATGCCAAAGGAACATCTAAATCACATGGTTCTGCACTAGGTGTTGATGAAGTTGCAGCAACAAAGGTAGCCCTCGGCCTGGATCCAGAAAAAACTTTTATTGCACCTGATGAGGTAATTGCCCACACGAGAAGTATTAAAGCAAGAGCAACTGATTTATATAATCAATGGTTAATTGAATTTAATAAGTGGCAGAAAGAGAATCCAGAGCAGCACGCTCTACTCACAAGGTTATTGGAGAATAAGCTTCCCAAAGATTGGGATAAATCATTACCAGTTTTCCCAATTGAGAAAGAGATTGCAACCAGAGCAGCTTCTGGAAAAGTCATTCAAGAAATCGCAAAGTTATTACCAGAGTTTTGGGGTGGTTCAGCAGATTTGGCCGATAGTAATAACACCACAATTGAAGGTGGGGGTTCATTCCTGCCAACAAGTAGCAAAATGGTTGGAGCCAATCCATTCGGACGAATTATCCACTTTGGCATAAGAGAGCATGCTATGGGCGCGATCATTAATGGAGCTGCGCTACATGGATTAGTTAAACCTTTTGCTGGCACATTTCTAGTCTTCAGTGACTACATGCGTGGTGCAGTAAGGCTATCGGCATTGATGCAGTTACCAGTTACATATATTTGGACTCATGATTCAATCGGTTTAGGTGAAGACGGTCCAACTCATCAGCCCGTTGAACACCTTGCAGCACTTCGAGCAATACCAGGATTTGCAGTCATCAGACCAGCCGATGCCAACGAAGTAAGTGTTTGCTGGGGACGAATTATCTCCGATGCTAAACCAGTTGGATTAGCTTTATCGAGACAGAATTTGCCAGTTATCGACCGCAGTAAATTTACCAGTGCGCAGGGGGCAGCGAAAGGTGCATACATACTTGCATACGGAGATGACTCTGACCCTAGTAAATGTGATGTCATTTTAATTGCTACAGGTTCTGAGGTTTCGCTTGCTCTGGCAGCGCGAGATATATTGTTTAGTGAAAAAATAAAGGCGCAAGTCGTTAGCGCACCATCGCTTGAATGGTTCATGGAACAACCAGAGAGCTACCGTCATGAAGTGCTGCCTAAAGGTATAAGGGCCAGAGTTAGTATCGAGGCGGGCGTGGCTCAGTCTTGGTATCAATTTATTGGAGATAACGGAGTTGCAGTTTCACTTGAGCATTTTGGTGCTTCGGCAAGTGCCTCCGTTCTGTTTAAGGAATTCGGATTTACCATTGAAAAAATAGTTGCGGCAGCAAAAGAGAGTATAAAAAAAGCAAATGGATAAATCACTCTCCCAAATTAGTAGGGCTGGGGTTGCTGTCTGGTTGCGCTTAATGAACTCGATTGAAACTGCTTCAGGGAATTAGGATGCGCATAAGTAGCAGGCTGGATTCAAATAATAATCTGGAAATAATTACAAAATTAAAGAGTATTTCACTTCGAATTTCTGCGAAAGATTACACAATCTGGGGTGAAGATACGGAAGCTAAAACCCGGATGGGCTGGGTCGATCTACCAACTGAATCTAGAAATTTATTACCTCAATTAGATGCGCTCTCTGCTTGGGCACGAAGTAAGAATTTGACTGAAATTGTTCTATGCGGAATGGGTGGATCATCCCTCGCCGCTGAAGTAATTGCAGCAACATATGGCAAGAGATTAACAATTCTCGATTCCACTGATCCTGCTCAGATAATAAATGCCGTACCAAAAGTGTTAGCCAAATCAGTAATTGTTATTGGCTCCAAATCTGGATCAACTATTGAAACTAAATCTCATTTTGCTTTCTTTGTTGATTTGCTCACTAAAGCAAATCTTTTGCCTGCTGACCACATTGTGATTATTACAGATCCTAATACCCCACTCGATGAAATAGCTCGAAACGAAGGTTATAGAGTAATCAACGCTAATCCCGATGTGGGCGGAAGATTTAGTGCGTTATCAGCATTTGGTTTAGTTCCGGCAGCCTTAATTGGTGTTGATATATCAATCTTGTTAGATGATGCCCAAGAAGCGTTACTTACATTTAATCAAGATAAATCTCCCGCTTCAGTAATTGCGGCATTGCTATTTTCCGGTACAGAGCAAATAGTTAATTTCTGCGATACAAAGTCCTCCACGCCTGGCCTTTCAGATTGGATTGAACAACTAATTGCCGAGTCCACTGGAAAAAATCAAATTGGAAGACTTCCAGTTGTTATTGAATCTTCTGAATCCGGGAAAAATAATCTTACGATCGGATTTGCAGCTGGAGATTTTGATTTGATTGTCGAGGCTACATTAGGTGAGCACTTCATCCTGTGGGAATGGGTCACTGCCTTGCTTTGCTATCTATTGAAAGTGGATCCTTTTAACCAACCAAATGTCACTGAGGCAAAGGATCGGACCTCAAAAATACTTGCTCAAATAACTGAGAATAAATTTGAAATTGAAATGCCGGTTTTTGAGGACAACGAAATAGCGGTTTATTCAAATCGCGACATTAAAAACTTATCTGATTTCCTACAGCTACCCATAAGTTATTTTGCAGTTATGGCTTACTTAACCCGGGGAACTGAAAATGAAATCACAAAACTTCGATCAACAATCTCTAATAAGACAAACAAGCCAACATCATTTGGATGGGGACCAAGATTTCTTCATTCAACTGGACAGTTTCATAAAGGTGGGCAACAAAACGGTGCATTTATTCAAATAACTGCTGACTCGCAAGTTGACGTTCACATACCCAATCAAACCTACAGTTTCGCGCAACTTATAATGGCGCAAGCATTAGGTGATGCAAAAGCTTTAACCGAGCGCGATTTACCTTTGATTAGATTGCACCTTAAAAATAGGAGTGCTGGAATTACCAAACTACTTACTGAATTGAATTAATCTTCACCGCGTAGTTTTTTTAGTGCAATATCAAGAACCTTATTTGCCTCAGCTTCAGTTCTACGCTCTTTTACATAAGCTAAATGAGTTTTATACGGTTCATTCTTAACCGGCATTGGCGGCTTATTTTTATCTTGACCGGCCGGAAAACCACATCTAGGACAATCCCACTCTGCTGGAACTTCTACTGTGCCGTCCTCTGCAAATGAAGGCTTAGTTTCATGACCATTTGCACACCAATATGAAACTCTAAAGCGAGCAATTGATTCACCGCGCTCTGCCTCGCCCATTGGTCCTGCACCAACGCGACTACCACGTATTGCGCTTCCACCGGCCATTTTTACTCCTTAAGTTTTTCTATTACTTCAATAACAAACTAAGTGCAACAACTGATGCAAACCATATTCCACCAACAACGATGGTAATTCGATCTAAGTTTTTTTCGACAACTGAAGATCCACCATAAGTTGAAGAGATTCCGCCACCGAAAAGATCTGATAATCCAGATCCTTTGCCTTTATGCAGAAGAACTAAAATAATCATCAAAATACTTGATAGCACAAGTAATATCGAAAGAGCTAAATTCATTTACTCGCCTTCATCTGTCCGTACTCTTTGCCCTTTGGCACCAGGTAAGGATACTATCTTTTTGAAAACTTTTCTTAATCAAGCCAAATTAAGCCTTATTTAGCACCCGATGGAATTTTGAAATTCTGGCAAACTCTTCTGGGTCCAAAGAAGCCCCTCCTACTAAAGCACCATCAACATCTTCTTCTTTCATAATATCTAAAGTATTAATCGACTTTACCGATCCACCATACAAAATTCGACAATTTTCAGCGATCTCATCACTGCCTATTTTCCTTAACTCACCTCTAATTGCTGAACAAACTTCTTGCGCATCTTCAGGAGTTGCAGTTTTACCAGTACCAATTGCCCAAACTGGCTCGTAGGCAATGACAATTTTTTTCAAATCTGGTTTGTGAAACCCTTTTAGAGCATTTCGTAATTGTTCAAGTACGTGTGGAATATGGTTACCGGCTTCGCGGATTGCTAATTCTTCACCAACACATAGAATTGGTTTAAGTTCATTTGCAAATGCGGCCTTGATCTTGCGATTAATTAATTGATCATCCTCTTTATGGTTTGCACGTCTTTCGCTATGACCAATCAGTACATACGTGCAACCAAGCTTTGCCAACATTGAGCCAGATATATCACCGGTATGTGCACCAGAATCTGATGCAGATAAATCTTGCGCCCCATAAAGTAATCGAATTCGATCGCCATCAATCAATGTTTGAACAGAACGAATATCTGTAAATGGCGGAATTATCACTACCTCGACAGCGTCATAATCACGATCTTCAAGTGAGTAAGCCAATTTTTGGGTAACAGCAATGGCCTCTAGATGATTTAAATTCATCTTCCAGTTACCAGCAATTAATGGTTTACGCATTTCTCTCTCTTCTAACTAAGTGCAACTAATCCTGGAAGCTCTTTACCTTCAAGATACTCTAGTGAAGCGCCACCACCAGTAGAGATGTAACCAAAATCCTTATCTTCAAATCCTAGTTTACGAACAGCAGCAGCTGAATCTCCCCCGCCGACAACCGCCATCCCATCTACTTCAGATAGCGCTTGCGCAACTACCTTTGTTCCATTGGAAAAATTGGCAAATTCAAAAACTCCCATCGGACCGTTCCAGAATATGGTTTTGCATTTTTTGATTTCTGATGCAAACAATGCACTGCTATCTGGACCTATGTCTAAGCCCATCTGATCACTCGGGATACTGCCAGATGAAACTACTGTTGGTTTCGAATCTGCTGCGAATTCTTTGGCAACAACTATATCTGTCGGCAATAGAAATTTAACGCCTAAAGTATCTGCTCTTATCATTAATTCTTTAACAGTAGGAATTAGATCAATTTCAACTAATGATTTACCAACCTCTTTTCCTTGCGCTGCAAGAAATGTAAATACCATTCCTCCACCAATAGCTATCAGGTTCACCTTGTCTAAAAAATTGGAGATTACTCCGATTTTGTCCGAGACTTTTGCTCCACCCAAAATAACTCCATAAGGCCTAATTGGATCTTTAGTTAGTTTTTCAAGTACGGCAACTTCGCCTGCAACCAAATCCCCTGCTGCATGAGGCAATAAATTCGCTAGTTCATATACGGATGCATGTTTGCGATGAACTGCGCCAAATCCATCTCCTACATAAACTTTTCCATAACTAGCGAGTTTTGTAGCTAGTCCAATGCGCTCTGCCTGATCTTTACTTGTCTCCGCAGCTTCATACCTAATGTTCTCAAGTAGCAGTATCTGACCCGGTTTCAAATTACTTACTTTGCTATCAGCATTAACAATTTCAGCAGAAAATTCAATATCCATTTTAAGTAGCTCACCAAGTCGCTTTGCGACCGGAGCCAAAGATAGCTCGCTCTTGCGCTCACCCTTTGGTCTTCCAAGGTGAGCAATTATCACGATAGAACAATTCGCTACTAACAATTTCTTAATAGTGCTTAATGAGGCAAGAATTCTGCCGTCGTCAGTGATTACACCATCTTTAATTGGAACATTTAAATCACAACGCAAAACAACTTGCGTATTTTGGGGATTTAATTCTGCGAGTGTTTTAATACCCATTAATATTAAAGTGACTTACCAATATATTGAATTAAATCAACCAAGCGATTTGAATAACCCCATTCATTGTCATACCAGCCGACAACCTTTGCAGTTGTTCCAATTACCTTTGTTAGACCAGCATCTAAAATACATGAACTTGGATCTGTAACAATATCTGCAGAAACGATTGGATCCTCGGTATAAGTTAGATAACCCTTTAATGAGCCCTCACTTGCTTTCTTAAGGGCAGCATTGATCTCAGCGACTGAAACCTCTCTTGAAAGTTCTACAGTTAAATCAGTCGCTGATCCAGTTGGGACTGGAACTCGCAGTGCATATCCATCTAATTTACCTTTTAGTTCTGGTAGTACCAACGAGATTGCTTTAGCCGCACCCGTTGAAGTTGGAATTATTGAAAGCGCAGCGGCTCTTGATCTGCGAAGATCCTTGTGTGGGAAGTCCAAAATAACCTGATCATTTGTATAAGCATGGATCGTAGTCATCAAGCCACGGACAATTCCAAATTCATCATTTAGAACTTTAGCCATTGGGGCTAAGCAGTTAGTTGTGCAAGATGCATTCGAAATAATGTTGTGCTTTGCTGAATCATATTTTTCATGATTTACGCCCATAACAATTGTGATGTCTTCATCGGTTGCAGGGGCAGATATAATTACCTTTTTAGCGCCGGCTGTTATGTGCTTACCAGCATCTGCTGCTTTGGTGAATATTCCGGTTGATTCAACAACTACATCAACGCCCAATTTTCCCCATGGGATATTTGCAGGATCGCGTTCAGCACTTACTGCAATAGTTTTTCCACCAACTGTGATTGTGGTGTCTGTAAATGTAACTGGAAGCTTTAATCGCCCTAATATTGAATCATACTTAAGCAGATGAGCAAGAGTTGCGTTATCCGTTAAATCATTAATTCCAACAATTTCAAAATTAGCACCTGATTCAAGTGATGCTCTTAAAAAATTACGGCCAATGCGGCCAAACCCATTAACGCCAACTTTTAACATATTTTCCTCGCTCAAAACTTATTCTTCAGAAATCTGATTCACATCCTTGTGAAGTGCTTATCTTACCAGCCTAAAAGTATCGATTAATTCAATAAATCTGGACTAATGCTCGCCTCAGTATCTGGCACGCCTAATTCACGAGCACGCTTGTCTGCCATTGCAAGTAGGCGCCGAATCCGACCAGCAATTGCATCTTTGGTCATAGGTGGTGTGGCAAGTGAACCCAACTCTTCAAGGCTAGCTTGGCCATGATTAACTCTTAGATCACCGGCTTCTTTCAAATGATCTGGAATTTCAGCGCCTAATATTTCCATAGCCCGCTGAACCCTTGCTGAAGCGGCAACGGCGGCTCTAGCTGAACGTCGTAAATTAGCATCATCGAAATTTGCCAATCTATTTGCGGTTGCACGAACCTCTCTGCGCATTCGACGCTCTTCCCAAGCTAATACAGTTTCATGAGCACCAAGTCTTGTAAGTAGCGCACCAATTGCATCACCATCTCTAATGACTACCCGATCAACACTTCTAACTTCTCTTGCTTTTGCGGTAATTCCTAATCTACGAGCTGCACCTACTAATGCCAATGCAGCCTCAGGTCCTGGACAAGTAATCTCAAGCGCTGAAGATCTACCAGGTTCTGTTAATGAGCCGTGGGCTAGAAAAGCTCCACGCCAGGCGGCCTCAGAATCACAAATTGCTGCCGAAACTACCTGTGGTGGTAACCCTCTTATTGGACGATTGTTTGCATCGACTAATCCAGTTTGTCTAGCCAGTGCATCACCATCAGCCAAAACTCGGACAATATAGCGACTTCCTTTTCGAATTCCACTTGAGGAAACTACAGATAATTCACTTTCATGACCAAATATCTCAGATATATCTTTTCTTAATCGACGGGCACTTTGGGCAGTATCTAATTCAACTTCAATAATAATTTTCCCTGCGGCAATATGAAGTCCTCCAGCAAATCTAAGTAGCGCAGAAACCTCGGCTTTGCGACAGCAGGGTTTAGTTATTGAGAGCCGACTTAGCTCATCTTTAACCGCTTCAGTCATTGCCATCTATTCTCCTTTTACTTCTAAGGGGTTATCTAAGCAGGTATCAGCTAAAAATGTGGGCGAAAGCAGAAATTAATTTATCCCTATCATGGTGGAAAGTTTCCTTATTATCTGCTAGGTCAAAGGCTAAAACTTCACCTCCGCATTTAGCCACTAAATCGTTAAATCTTGGTTCAGTATTTGCTAGGGATTTATCAATCAAAGCTACATCGAATTGGAGGTCTGGAATATGGTCTAAAACAAGTTGCAGGTGAGCCTCCAGCGAAAAACCTGAGAATTCATCTGAAATATATTTATCAGGAAGATTAAAAATCATAATTTTCTTTGCCTTACTAGTTTTTATCTGAGTAGCTTGCTCTTTCATTAAAAAATGCGGCATAACGCTAGAGAGCCAGGAACCGGGACCAATAGTTATCCAGTCTGCGGCAGCTAATGCATTCAAGGCCTCGGGTGTTGCTTTGGGTGTTTCTGGAATTAATCGCAACTCTTTTACTTTCCCAACCGCAACCGCAACTTGAACTTGTCCTCTCACCAAAGTGATGCCATCTTTACTCTCAAAACTTCCTTCAATATCTAACGGTTCTAACGCCATTGGCAATACCCGACCAACTACCTTTAAAAGTTGGCCAACTCGATCTAAGCCCTTAACTGGATCACCATCTCGATCCCAAAGTGCAGTTAGAAGTAAATTACCAACCGCGTGGTTATTCATCTCCCCCTGACTTGTAAACCGATACTGCATAATTTGTGCCCAACTTTTTCCCCATTCATCATCGGCACAAAGTGCAGCAAGTGCTGTGCGCAAATCACCGGGTGGGAGGGAATTAAATTCAGCTCGTAATCTGCCAGAAGATCCGCCATTATCAGCGACGGTAACTACTGCAGTTACTTGGTCAGTGAGAGTACGCATTGCAGCAAGTGTTGCTGCAAGCCCGTGTCCCCCACCTAAACAAACTACCTTTGGGTTTGAATTCAAATCTATATCTCCCGGCCTAAATCTCGATGTAATGCCTGTGCTTCAATTTTGTATTTCGCCAAACTTTCGCATTTAGTCAATCGTTTACCTAATTCAACAGTTACAGCTACTGACCTATGTTTTCCACCAGTGCATCCAATTGCTAGAGTTAAATACTTTCTTCCTTCGGCTATAAAGCCAATAGCCATGGTTTCAAAGAGTGATTGATACCTATCGAGAAAGTCCTGGACATTATCGTTGTTTAACACAGCATCACTAACGGGCTTGTCTAAACCGGAAAGTGGCCGAAGCTCTGGCACCCAATGAGGGTTAGATATGAATCTGCAATCAACAACCAGGTCTGCATCAACTGGAATTCCGTACTTATAGCCAAATGAAAGAATATTAACTCTTAAGTCTGTATCTGAATCTTCGTGGAAGTAATCAGCAATCTTCTTTTCTAGTTGATGAATATTCAGTGCTGAGGAATCGATTATCAAATCAGCGGCATCACGAACCTCCCTTAATCTTTCGCGCTCTTTTGCAATTCCATCCAAGATTCGATCTGATCCTTGAAGTGGATGAGGACGCCTAGTGGATTCAAATCTTCTAACTAAAGCATCATCTGCTGCATCTACAAACAGAATTTTTCTGGCAATACCTTGTTCGGCCAGATCGGAGAGAGATTTAGTTAAATCGTTGAAAAATGCACGTCCTCTGATATCGACGACGACAGCCACTTTTTTAACGGACGCAGTTACTAGTTCAATTAGATTGCCAAGCAAAGCTGGTGGCATATTGTCAACAACATACCAACCAAGATCCTCCAAAGAATGTGCAACGGTAGATCTACCGGCACCACTCATGCCGGTAATTATCAGGATCTCGGTATCACCCTTCATGCCAATATCTTGCTATACCTGTCAAGCATCCAATATTTCTCCGGTTTGCATGTCAATATTTAAAGGTAAATCCTGACTGTTTATTTGATCGATAATCGTCTTAGCCATTTTTTTACCAATCCCAGGCACAACTGCAAGTTCATCAATTGTCGCAGCTTTAAGGGCCGATACCGATCCAAAATGAGATAGCAAAGATTTACGTCTAATTTCACCAAGTCCTGCAACCTCATCAAGCAAGGATTCAAGCATTACCTTAGAGCGTTTACTCCTATGAAAATTGATTGCAAATCGATGTGCTTCATCTCTTAATTTCTGTAGCAAGTAGAGAGCTTCGCTATGTCTTGGAAAAATAACCGGTTCACTGCTATTTGGTAACCACACTTCTTCGAGTCTTTTGGCTAGCCCGCATAGTGCAACATCTGTAATCCCTAATTCCTGTAATGCTTTAGCTGCTGCATTAACTTGTGGCTTACCACCATCTACAACTACAAGTTGAGGTGGATATGCAAATTTTGGCCGTTGCCCTCCTTGCGAAGTTGCCTCGGCAATATCAATATCTTTTTCATCTAAATATCGCTTGAATCGGCGAGTAATCACATGATGCATCGCTCTTGTATCGTCAAAACCAGCTTCATCTGAAATGGAGAACCTTCGATAGTCACTCTTTTTTGGTTGTCCATCCTCAAAAACCACCATTGAAGCCACCATGCTGGTTCCTTGAATATTTGAAATATCAAAGCATTCGATTCTAAGCGGCAACTCTGCCAACTCTAGTTGCTCTGCGATTTCAGCTAAAGCAGAGCCACTTACCGCAGCATCATTTGCTCGTTTACTTAAATACTGAATCAACGATTGATGGGCATTTCGTTTAACCGTTTGTATAAGGTCAAACTTTTCACCGCGCTGTGGTTCTATTAAAGCAACATTTGCACCTCGCTGCTTGCTCAGCCATTCCTCAAGCACTTTAGAATCCTCTGGTAAATGATCCACTAAAATTTCAGATGGCGGCTTATTATCTGCATATATTTTTCCAAGCATGGCTGAGATAATTCCCTCATCCTCAAGCAAGTTTGCCCGGTCTACTATCCATGATCTTGAGCCAGTTATTCGGCCAGCAGTAATAATGAATTGTGATAAAGCAGCGTGTGTTATCTCTTCATGAATTGCTAGAACGTCCGCATCAATGTTTTCATTCAAAAATCGATCAGTAGATTCAAATGCTTTATTTACGGCCTCTAGTTGGTCGCGCAACTTAGCTGCTTTTTCGAACTCCTCAGCTGCTGATGCAACATTCATCTCATTTTCAATCCGAGTTGATATATCTTCTGGGGATTTTTCCAAGAAGTTAACTAGGTCATTAGCTAATTTACGATGCTCATCTGGGCTAACCCAATTAACACATGGTGCAACGCATTTACCAATATCTCCCAATAAACACTGCCGCTTAGTTCTTACCGCAGATTGAAAATTTGATTCACTGCAAGTACGAACTGGATATATTTTAATTAGAGTCTCAAATGTACTCCGCAATGCCCAAGCATGAGAATATGGTCCAAAATATCGAACCCCTGGAATTTTCTTAGATCTGGAAATAAATAATCTTGGAAATTCAGATTTTAAATCTATAGCTAAATGAGGATATGACTTATCATCTTTGAACTGCACATTGAAATCTGGGCTGTACTGCTTAATCCAAGTAAACTCTAATTGAAGTGCCTCCACCTCGGTTTTTACTAAGGTCCAATCAACTCGCACGGCAGTGTTTACCATTTTTCTTGTTTTAATCTGCAAATTGCTTCCAAAGTATGAACTGAGTCGACTCTTTATATTTTTTGCTTTTCCAACATAGATTATCTTTTCATCTTTATCGAAAAAACGATAAACACCGGGATCGGTTGGTAAATTGGTCGGGCGATAACTCTGTGGGTCAGCCATAACTTACTTCCTTAATACTTGAGCTAAAAATTTTCCGGTATAGCTCTTACTATTTTTTACAATATCTTCAGGCCGTCCTTCAGCCACTACTAATCCACCACCTGACCCGCCCTCTGGACCTAAATCAATTACCCAATCTGCAGATTTAATGACATCCAAGTTATGCTCAATGACAATAACGGTATTACCAGTATCAACTAATCTATTTAAAACAAGAAGTAACTTACGAACATCTTCAAAATGCAGACCTGTGGTCGGTTCGTCCAAAACATAAATTGTTCTTCCAGTTGATCTGCGTTGCAATTCGGTTGCTAGTTTTACTCTCTGTGCTTCTCCACCAGAAAGAGTTGGAGCTGATTGACCGAGCCTTACATAACCAAGTCCAACATCACAAAGGGTCTTTAAAAATCTCGCAATTGCGGGTACAGATTCAAAGAAATTATTTGCTTCCTCGATTGGCATATCAAGTACTTGAGCAATTGTTTTACCCTTGTAGTGCACCTCTAGAGTTTCGCGGTTATACCTAGCCCCATGACAAACCTCGCAGGGCACATAGACATCAGGCAAAAAATTCATCTCGATAGTTATCGTTCCGTCACCAGAACAGTTCTCACATCGGCCGCCTTTTACATTGAATGAAAATCTGCCTTGCTGGTAACCACGAACCTTTGCTTCACTCGTCTCGGCAAAAAGTGCTCTAACTTTGTCAAAAACACCCGTATAAGTTGCTGGATTTGATCTAGGTGTTCTGCCAATTGGTGATTGATCAACGTGAACAACTTTGTCTAATTGATCAAGTCCAGTAATGGTTCGATGGCGCCCAGGAACAATTCTGGCTCCGTTTAACTTGTTAGCAAGTACTGAATATAAAATATCGTTGACTAGGGTTGATTTACCAGATCCACTTACTCCGGTAACAGCTACAAAAGCTGCAAGTGGAAAGGTCACATCAATATTTTGCAGATTATTCTCTTTTGCTGCTTTAACTGTTAAAGATTTCTTTTCATCAATTGGTCTACGTTTTTTGGGAATGGCAATTACAGATCTACCCGATAGATAAGCTCCGGTAATTGAGTTTTTAGCGGCTATTAATTGCTCATAGCTGCCCGACGAAACAACCTCTCCCCCATGCTCGCCAGCGCCCGGACCAATATCAACAATCCAATCCGCAGTTCTAATAGTGTCCTCATCATGTTCAACCACAATTAGTGTGTTTCCCAGATCTCTTAATCTTGTGAGTGTATCAATCAATTTACGATTATCACGTTGATGTAAACCAATACTTGGTTCATCTAATACATATAGAACACCCGTTAACCCAGACCCGATCTGCGTTGCAAGTCTAATTCGCTGTGCTTCACCTCCCGATAAAGTTGCAGCAGGCCTTGCTAACGATAGGTAATCAAGCCCAACATCAAGTAGAAAACCTAATCGAGCATGGACCTCTTTTAGCACCCGTTCTGCAATCTTTTTCTCCCGGGCTGAAAGTGATATTTCCTTTAGGAATACTGCGCACTCTGCAATTGAAAACTCACATATTTCTGCAATATTTTTTCCACCTAAGGTAACAGCAAGCACTTCCGGCTTTAGTCGACTGCCATTGCAAACCGGGCAAGGTGTTTGACGCATATAGGCCTCGTACTTATCACGACTGAAATCACTGTCGGTTTCTGAATGTCTTCTATGAATAAATGGAATTACTCCTTCAAAACCAGTCGTGTAATTACGGACTCGGCCGTAACGGTTCTTGTATTTAACATGTACTTCATAATCCCAACCATGCAAAATTGCATCTTTCACCTTTTCAGATAACTTCTTCCATGGGTTATCAAGTGAAAATTTAAGATCGGTGGCAAGGCCTTCTAAGAGTCTCAAGAAGTACTCTGAAGACTGGCCTCCAGACCATGGCGCAATTGCACCTTCATAAATTGAAATTGAATCATCTGGAATTAGTAACTCCTCATCCACTTCAAGCTTTGTACCAATTCCGGAGCAATCTGGACACGCACCAAATGGTGAATTAAATGAAAATGATCTTGGTTCTAACTCCTCAAAAGATAATTCGCATTCATGGCAGGCCATATGCTCGCTAAATGATTTTTCTTTGTTTGGATCTCCTACTTTTAGATCAACAAAATCTAAAATTACTAAACCACTTGCTAATCTAAGCGCCGTTTCGATGGAGTCTGTAATACGTGATTTGCTCTCAGCTTTAACACTTAAGCGATCTACAACGACCTCGATTGTGTGTTTTTCTTGTTTTTTAAGTTTTGGTACCTCAGAGATTTGATATACAACTCCATTTACTCTCACTCTTGAGTACCCTTGAGTTGTAAAATCTTTGAACAGATCGAGAAATTCACCTTTTCTGGCCCGAATTACTGGAGCAAGTACTTGAAATTTACTGCCCTCAGACATTTGCAATATTTGATCAACAATATTTTGAGGTGTTTGCTTTGCGATTGCTTTGCCGCATTTAGGACAGTGAGGTTTTCCAGCACGAGCAAATAAAAGGCGAAGGTAGTCATAAACTTCCGTGATCGTTCCAACTGTTGAGCGTGGATTTCGATTGGTGGATTTTTGATCTATTGAAACTGCTGGAGATAACCCTTCTATGAAATCAACATCTGGCTTATCCATTTGCCCTAAAAATTGGCGGGCATAAGCAGAAAGGGATTCCACATACCGTCGTTGACCTTCAGCAAATATTGTGTCAAAAGCAAGGGATGATTTTCCAGACCCAGATAGACCAGTAAAAACAATCAATGAATTCCGTGGCATATCAAGTGACACGTTCTTAAGATTATGTTCACGAGCACCACGAACTATCAAACGATCGTTCATTAGTTGCCGGCCTCCTGCATTCCCTTTAATTCACGCTTTAGTTCTCGAATTTCATCCCGTAATCTAGCGGCTAGTTCAAAACTTAACTCAGCAGCAGCAGATTTCATCTGCAATGTTAGTGATTCAATCAGGGCAATTAGCTCCTGCCTTGGTAGTGAATGGGCATTTTTACTATGGATTCCACTAGTAAAGCCAATTTTTTTACTAGTTGCGGCCAAATCCTCTGTGTCATCAATCTCTTTTGCAATCAGATCTGTAATATCGGCAATTTTTTTACGAAGCGGGGTTGGATCAATTCTATGTTCGGTGTTATATGCAACTTGCTTAGCCCTTCGACGATTAGTCTCATCAATCGCGTTGGTCATAGATTTTGTCATGTTATCGGCATACATGTGCACCTCACCAGAAACATTTCTGGCAGCTCTACCAATTGTTTGAATCAATGAAGTTGTCGATCTTAAAAAGCCCTCTTTATCTGCATCCAAAATTGCAACAAGTGAAACCTCGGGTAGGTCTAATCCTTCTCGCAGAAGATTAATGCCTATTAAGACATCATATTCGCCAGTTCTGAGCTCTCTTAATAATTCAACTCTTCGCAGCGTATCTACCTCAGAGTGCAAGTATCTAACTTTTACTCCAAGCCCCAGCATGTAATCGGTTAAATCCTCTGACATTTTCTTAGTCAAAGTTGTGACAAGTACTCGCTCATTTTTTTCTGCTCGAATTCTTATCTCATTTATCAAGTCATCAATTTGACCCTTAATTGGTTTAACAACAATCTTTGGATCGACTAGTCCGGTTGGACGAATTACCTGTTCAACTACATCGTTATTTACCTTTTCTAATTCGTATTTACCTGGAGTAGCAGAGAGATAAACCTTTTGCCCACACCTATCTAGGAACTCAAGAAACTTTAACGGCCGATTATCCATCGCGCTAGGTAATCTAAATCCATGCTCTACTAATGTTCTCTTTCTAGCAGCATCTCCCTCATGCATAGCTCCGATTTGTGGCACCGTCACATGAGACTCGTCAATTACAACTAAGAAATCCTCTGGAAAGTAATCAAGTAAGCAGTTTGGTGCAGAACCAGGTGCTCGGCCATCTAATTGACGAGAGTAGTTTTCAATACCCGAACAAAAACCTAGTTGTTGCATCATTTCAATATCAAAGGTGGTACGCATCTTTATTCGCTGCGCTTCAAGTAATTTTCCAGATCTTTCAAACTCATCTACACGTTTTTCTAGCTCTGCCTCAATCTCTCCAATGGCACGCTGCATAGTTTCAGGACCTGCTGCATAGTGTGTTGCAGGAAATATATACATTTCGCTTTCGTCACGAACTATCTCCCCAGTTAATGGGTGTAGTGTCATTATTTTCTCTATCTCATCACCGAACATTTCAATTCGTAGAGCCAACTCTTCATACATCGGGATTATTTCGATAGTGTCGCCTCTTACCCGAAAAGTTCCCCGTTCAAATGCCATGTCATTTCGTTTGTACTGGATATCAACAAATTTCCTTAGCAATTGGTTTCGATCAATTGAATCCCCTACCTTTAAGCGAACCATTCGATCTACATATTCCTGTGGTGTACCTAAACCATAAATACAAGAAACTGTTGCTACAACAATTACATCTCGTCTAGTTAGTAGAGAGTTAGTTGCAGAGTGTCGCAACCTTTCTACTTCATCATTGACTGATGAATCTTTTTCAATAAATGTATCTGTCTGAGGAACATAAGCTTCTGGTTGGTAGTAGTCGTAGTAAGAAACAAAGTACTCCACAGCATTGTTTGGGAGTAACTCTTTGAATTCATTAGCAAGCTGTGCTGCCAAGGTTTTATTTGGAGCAATAACGAGAGTAGGTCTTTGTAGTTGTTCAATTAGCCAAGCAGTAGTCGCAGATTTACCAGTTCCAGTCGCACCAAGCAACACAATATCCTGCTCGCCTTTGCCAATGCGTTTTGTTAATTCAGCTATTGCAGCTGGCTGATCTCCGGCTGGAACATAATCGCTTATTACTCTAAATGGCTCAACTCTTCTTGCTAGATCGGTTATTGGCCTCATTACTTACCCACATTTTTTGATAACAATTGCTCCCATATTTTCTCAACTTGATCTGTGAGCTCCTGTTCGTTTTTCTCATTGACTATCACTGAATCTGCAATGTCCTCTCGCATCTGATCAGTTGCCTGTGCGCCCATACGCTGCTTTATTTGATCATTTGTTAAGCCCCGTTTAATCAATCTTTCACTGCGAATACTTTCAGAGGCTGAAACAGTAATTATATGGTCGAACTTGTAATCATGATTTGATTCCACTAAAAGCGGAATTTGGTTAATTACAATCGAATCGGGCGAAGCATTGGAAACTACCTTTGCGAATGCTTTACGAATTAAAGGATGTGTTATCTGCTCCAGTTCAGAACGCTTTGCAGGATCTTTAAATATTAAAGATGCCAGAATTTGTCGATCAATTTCACCATTCTTTAGTATTTCATCACCAAACTTGGCAACAACCTCATTAAAGCCAATACTTCCCCGCTCTATTACATCTCTAGCTAATTGATCAGAATCGATCACGGTAGCGCCAAGTTGCGCGAAAATCTGCCCAACTGTTGATTTACCGGATCCAATTCCGCCGGTTAAAGCCACTACTAACATAAGTTAAACCCTACCCAATAAAAAATGGCCCCAGTTTCCTGAGGCCATTTTAAGTTAATTTTTACTCTGCTACCGGTGCAGCAGGGGCTGCAGCATCGGCTGCCTTAGCCTCAGCTTTTTGTTTCTTATGAGCCATGAAACGTGATTGCGCTTCTGCATATTGGCGCTCCCACTCTTCGCGTTGAGTCTCATAACCTGGCTTCCATTCTTGAGTGTCAGAATCAAAACCTTCTGGGTAGATGAAGTTACCGGCAGCGTCATATCTTGCTGGCATTCCATATTGAGTTGGATCAAATGCTTCAACCTCAACCTCTTGGCCTTCGTTTGCTTGCTTAAGGGAAAGTGAGATACGTCGACGCTCTAAATCAATATCGATTATCTTTACAAATAATTTATCGCCAACTTGAACAACCTGTTCTGGAATTTCAACATGTCGCTCAGCAAGCTCAGATATGTGTACTAACCCTTCGATACCTTCAAATACCTTTATGAATGCACCGAATGGAACTAATTTAGTAACCTCACCTGGCACAACTTGATTAATTGTGTGAGTGCGAGCAAATGCCTGCCATGGATCTTCCTGAGTGGCTTTAAGTGAAAGTGAAACGCGTTCTCTTTCAAAATCTATCTCTAATACTTCAACAGTAACCTCATCGCCAACCTCTACTACCTCAGATGGGTGATCGATGTGCTTCCATGAAAGCTCTGATACGTGAACTAATCCGTCTACTCCACCTAGATCAACAAATGCACCAAAGTTAACAATTGATGAAATTACGCCAGAGCGAACTTGACCCTTTTGTAATTGGTTTAGGAATGTAGTTCTAGACGCAGATTGTGACTGCTCCAAAAATGCGCGACGTGATAGAACAACATTGTTGCGGTTTTTATCAAGTTCAATTATTCGACACTCTACTTCTTGACCAATATAAGGAGTCAGATCACGTACACGGCGCATCTCAACTAATGATGCAGGTAAGAAACCACGAAGTCCGATGTCAACAATTAAGCCACCTTTAACAACTTCAATGACAATTCCTTTAACAACTTCATCGCGCTCTTTCTTTCCTTCAACATCTCCCCAAGCTTGCTCGTATTGGGCACGCTTTTTGGAAAGAATTAAACGTCCTTCTTTGTCTTCTTTCTGTAGAACTAAAGCTTCAATTCGATCTCCAACTTTTACAAGTTCGCTAGGAGCAACATCATGGCGAATAGACAATTCGCGGGATGGAATTACACCTTCTGTTTTGTAGCCAATATCAAGTAATACTTCTTCGCGATCGATTTGAACAACAATGCCTGAGACTAAGTCTCCGTCGTTGAAATTTTTGATTGTGCCTTCGATAGCGGCTAAGAAATCTTCTGCAGATCCAACATCATTTACAGCAATTTGAGAGGGGGTCATTAGGTAGGTGTACTCCGTGGGTAAATCAACTAGTAGGGACAGGGACGCGCAAGGTTACTTACGATTAGACCATAGGGTCAAACCGGTTAATGCCCAGATAAAGGATTTAGCAAATATTCGACGGTTTTGGTCACTAAATGGGGCCAATATCTTCTAATAATCGCCTTTGCGCCTTGAATGGCCTATCAAATCCTCTGCCTAGCGATAAAGCAAGATGCTTGATCAACTACCGCTAATCAATTAGTGCGCTGCTAAATCCCAGCTTTTTCCAAAACCAATATTTACATCCAATGGCACATTTAATTTGTAGGCGTTAGACATCTGATTTCTTACAATGTCCTCAATTATTTCTTTCTCATCGGGCGCTACTTCAAGAATTAACTCATCATGCACCTGTAGCAATATTCTGGATTTAAGATTTTTATCATTTATTTGCGATTCGACTTTTAGCATCGCTATTTTAATGATGTCTGCTGCAGAACCTTGAATAGGAGCATTGAGTGCGGCTCGCTCTGCAACCTCTCGCCGCATACGATTTTCATGATTTAAATCTGGCAAGTATCGCTTTCTTCCCAAAATTGTTTCGGTATAACCCTTTTCCCGTGCTGTTACTACAACAGTTTTTAGATAATCTCTAATGCCACCAAATCTTTCAAAGTACTTGCTCATGAGATCACTTGCTGATGCGGGATCAATATCTAACTGCTGTGCTAGCCCGAACGAGGACAATCCATATGCTAATCCATACGACATAGCTTTTATTGTCCGTCGCATCTCCGCATCAACATCAGTATGCTTAACATTAAATACTTGCGAGGCAACCGTAGAATGCAGGTCCTCACCAGATTCAAAAGCAGCAATCAACCCAGCATCGTTAGATAAATGCGCCATAATTCGCATTTCAATTTGGCTATAATCAGCTGTTAATAGATCCGTAAATGGATTCTGTGCAATAAAACAATCTCTAATTTGTCTACCCTCATCAGTTCTAATTGGAATATTTTGTAGATTCGGATCGGTAGACGAAAGGCGCCCAGTTGCAGCCACAGTCTGCTGAAAATTTGTGTGAATTCGACCATCTTGATCAGTTGCTTTTATTAAGCCATCAATAGTTGTCAGCAACTTTCCAGCTTCACGAATTCTTAGAAGGTGCCTAAGAAGTGAATGTTTTGTCTTAGCAGCCAACCATTCCAAACTTTCAGCATCTGTAGTAAAGCCAGTTTTTATTTTCTTTGTCTTTGGTAATTTCAGCTCATCAAATAGAACTACTTGAAGTTGCTTAGGCGAACCAACATTAAACTCGTGTCCGGCTTCCCGATAAGCACCAGCTGTTTCATCTGCAACGACTTTCGAAAAATGCTTTGATAATTGTGTTAATTTTTGTGCATCAACAGCAATCCCGGTTTCCTCCATTTTCGAAAGCAGAATCAAGGTAGGTTGCTCCAAGTCTCGATAAAGATCAGCCATAGACTTAGATTTGATCTCCGATTCAAGCTCTCTTTGTAAAGTAAATATCCAGGCAGCGCTCTTTGGATCAAAGTTCGAAAATAGATCATCGCTAGAACTTGAAACACCCAACAATCGTTCTGCGAGATCCATAAGGTCAAGATTTCTGCTGCCAGGATTAATTAGATATGCCAGAAGCTCAATATCTGAAGTAAGTCCTGCCATTTTTAGTTTTTTAATCGGATATTTTGCGCCATGAACATACTTTGGAATATTGGGATCTGAAATCCAATCGCCTATTTTATTCTCATTAACGCTGAATACTTCACTTTCACTGATTGCTACAGAATAAGAAGTAAGAATCCCCTCTAAAACTTCAAATGAAATAGCGACAGGGTCTTTTCTGTCTATCAGAATTTCATCTAATTTCTTTGAATCAAATTTAGTGACACTAATTAAAATCTCTTTAGACTCACTTCCTCCAATCTGTGGTAGGGATTTAATTCGCTCTTTCAGAGCCCGGATCTCTAACTTTTCAAAAAACAAGCCCATTGCGCTAGCATCAAATCCAGACCAGGTTAAGTCTTCAACATCTGATGGTAATTTAATATCATCTAGTAAATGTGTTAGCTCGCGATTTAGCTTAACAACCTCAATATTTGCTCGCAGTGACTCACCGACTTTGCCAGTAATTTCTTTAGAATTTTCCAGTAATTTCTCTAGCGACCCATAATCAACAATCCATTTAGTTGCAGTCTTTTCGCCAACACCTGGAACGGACGGCAAATTATCACTTGGATCTCCTCGTAATGCTGCAAAATCTGGATACTGCTCAGGAGTTAAACCATACTTTTCAACTACCGCGGCAGGTGTCATCCGAGACATCTCAGTTACACCTTTTTTTGGATATAAAACTGTAGTTTTATTATTTACCAATTGAAATGAATCGCGATCTCCAGTGCAAATCAAAGTTTCGAAGCCTTTTAATTCTGCTGCCTTTGCAAGTGTTGCAATAATGTCATCAGCTTCGAATCCTTCGACCTCGAAGTGCTTAATTCCAAAGGATTCGATCATCTCGTTTATGTGAGACATTTGTGATCTAAATTCGTCAGGTGTACTTGCTCTATTTGCTTTGTATTCAGGAAATCTCTCAGTTCTAAAGGTTTTACGAGAGACATCAAATGCAACTGCTATATGCGTTGGTTTTTCTTCCTTGATTAAATTAATTAACATCGATGCAAATCCATATATCGCATTTGTTGGCTGCCCAGCAGAGGTTTTAAAATTTTCAACTGGTAGCGCATAAAAAGCACGGTAAGCCATGGAATGCCCATCAATAAGCAATAAACGCTTCGGGTTAGCACTCATATTGGGATTCTAATTCCTATTCAGGTTAAACTTCGCACATGAGCGATTTCTTAGAGATAATTCGTGAGCGAGGTTCTGGTGCCCTTGATAAAAAAATGGGTATCGAGATAATCGAGGCTTCACCAAATAGGTTGGTTGGAACTATGCCGGTTGAAGGAAATACCCAACCAATTGGATTGCTTCATGGTGGGGCAAATGTCGTGCTGGCTGAAAGTCTTGGCTCAATCGGAACTCAACTTCATGCCGGACCTAATCGAAGAATTGTTGGCGTCGATATAAATGCAACTCATCATAAATCAGCCTTATCTGGAGTAGTAACTGCAGTCGCAACTGCAGTTACTTTAGGTAAAACACTTTGCTGTTATGAGGTAGAAATTACTAATGACAAAGGTGAGAGAACATGCAGTGCTCGTATTACTTGTTTAATTCTTGCTGACCGGTAGGACTAACCGCCTAGATAAGCTTTTGTAACCTCATCATTTGAAATCAAATCTTTTGCGTTTCCACTCATTTTAATCGAACCAGACTCGAGAACATAAGCACGATCGGCAACATTTAATGCCGCAAGTGCATTTTGTTCAACCAATAATATTGTGGTTCCTTGTTTATTAATTCTCTCAATAGTTTCAAATATCATTTCAACTAATACTGGAGCCAGCCCCATTGACGGTTCATCAAGTAATAGCAATTTTGGTGAACCCATTAATGCTCTGCCTACAGCTAGCATCTGTTGCTCGCCACCAGACATGGTGCCAGCTTTTTGATCAATTCTCTCTTGTAACTTAGGGAATAACTCAAGCACTCTTTGGCGATCGTTGGCGATCTCTTGCTTATCATTACGCAAAAATGCACCAAGATCTAAGTTTTCATCGACAGTCATCTTTGGAAATATTCTTCTTCCTTCAGGTGATTGGCAAATTCCCTTTGCCACAATCTCATGGCCTTCGACACCATCAATTCTTTCGCCATTGAAAGTTATAGACCCAGTGCGTGGCTTTAGAATTCCAGAGATTGCTCTAAGGGTTGTTGACTTACCAGCACCGTTTGAACCAATCAAAGTAACAATTTCTCCCTGATTTACTTCAAGTGAAATTCCTTTAATAGCTTTAATATTGCCGTAGGCCACTTCTAAGTTTTCAATTTTTAACATTATTTACCGCTTTCAGAGGATTTACCAAGATAAGCCTCAATAACTCGTTTATTTGATTTGATCTCATCTGGAGTTCCTTCGGCAATTTTTTGACCACGATCGAGCACTGTGATTCGCTCAGATACCTTCATAACAACAGACATATCATGCTCAATTAGTAATATTGAAACATCCTTTTCGTCCCTAACTCGATACACGAAATCAACAAATGTTTTTGATTCTTGTGGGTTCATGCCAGCAGTCGGTTCGTCCAAAAGTAATACTTTTGGTTTTAATGCCAAAGCACGAGCAACCTCAAGACGACGTTGATCACCATAAGACAGATTTCTTGCGAATTGATCAGCAGTATTTCCAATACCAACAAACTCGAGCAATTCTCTTGCTATTTTCTTTGATTCACGCTCTTCTGTACGCTGCTTCTTTGTACCTAGGATCGTGCTAATAATTCCAGACTTTAAGTGTGAGTGCATCGCAACCATCACATTTTCCTCAGCCGTCATAAGGCCAAATAAACGAATATTCTGGAATGTTCTTGCTACACCTGCTTGAGCAATCTTATGTGGCGGCTTAGCTGTAATATTTTTACTATCAAAGGTTACAGTTCCACTTGTAGGCTTATAGAGCCCAGTTAATACGTTGAAGAAAGTTGTTTTTCCAGCACCATTTGGTCCAATCAAAGATACAACTCCACCAGTTGGAATATCAAATGAAACATCATCGACAGCAACTAATCCACCGAATTTTACTGAAATATTATCTGCTTGTAATGCTGATGTACTCATTATTAATGGCCTCCAATATTCGAGGTCGAATCATCAGTTTCATGCAGAATCTGTTTTAATCGGGATTCTGGTAGCAGGCCCTCACGCTTATAAAGCATCATGAAAATTAAAATTCCACCAAATAGTAAGAAGTTGTAGGACGGGAAATTAATGCTTGTACCAAGGGCATTATTAACAGTATCCCCGAATGCAGGCAAACCGGTTGAGTTCACCCAGGCAATTAATAACGCACCGACAATTACGCCCCAAACATTTCCCATTCCACCAAGCACGACCATGGCTAACAAAATAATTGATATAGAGAAACTAAAACGATCAGCAAAAACTCCATTTACGTGTGTTGCAAAAGCGACGCCGCCAATACCGCCGGAAAACGCTCCTACTGCATAAGCAGCTAATTTTGATCTCATTAATGGAACACCCATCATTGAAGCCGCTAATTCATCTTCTCTAATGGCCAACCAAGCCCGACCTAATCTTCCACCTCTGATGCGTAGCGACACGAAAACCATAAATGCGGCTAAACAAACAAATATTAAATACTTCCAATCTAAGTCAAAGGGCCCAAGTGTTTTGCCAAATAGTCCAACGTTATCTACAGGTGATATGCCTTTTGAACCATTTGAAAGATTAAATCCACCAATGTTCTCTCCGTTATAGAAAATTTGAGGAATAATTTCGCCAAAGCCAAGTGTTACTAGCGCAAGATAATCACTCTTAAGACGAAGAGTTGGCGCACCAATAATTACACCAAAGGCTGCGCAAATTAATGCACCGATTAGTAAAACTGCCCAAAAGCTTATGTGAATACCTGGTTGAGCCGCTGGTGATGTTGAACCCAAATGAAAACTTACTTGATAGAAAAAGTCGGACATAAACCAACCAGCGCAGTAACCACCGATCGCCCAGAATGCTACGAAACCAAGATCTAGCAAGCCTGCATAGCCAACAACAATGTTCAAACCTAAAGCACAGATAACCCATACAAGCGCCTCGTTAATTGTTGTTGCTGGAAACCATGTCTGAAAAAAGTCAGAAGCAGCGTATGGAAGGCGATCAACTACGAATGCATAAAAAACCCAGACCAGAATAGCTGAAATTGTGAATCCGCGAATCCACTTTCGTTGGTCAAAGGCTTTGAGAGAGTTTCTCTTCCTTGTAGCTCTTCTTGATTTTAAACCTAATATGTCCATATCAAACCTTCTCAATCATTGGTTTACCAAGTAAGCCAGTTGGTTTGAACACCATCAACAAAATTAGAATCGTAAATACCACTGTTTGTGACCATTGTTGGCCAAGCCCAATTGGTAATCCGTCATTTAAACCCTGGATTAGTCCAATAAGAATAGCTCCTAACACCGCACCTGATAAGTTGCCAATTCCACCGAGAACCGCGGATGTGAAAGCGATCAAACCTAGTTGGTAACCTAAATTGTAATTTGTCACTCCACGAGTTTGTTGGAACAAAAGTCCCGCAGCGCCAGCAAGTGCTCCGCCTAGTGCAAAAGTAAATCCAATAGTTTTATTGACATTTATTCCCATAAGGCGTGCTGCGTCCGCATCCTGAGCAGTTGCACGCATTGCCTTTCCACGACGAGTTTTAGTCACGATAAAAGTCATCAAGATTAAAAGTGGAATTGTCACCAAAAAAGAAATAATTGTTGTGTACGCAATGTGGACTCCGGAAATTACAAACTCTCCAGCTGGTAGGACTGAGTTCCAAGTTTTAGGTCCAGACCCATTCCAGCGAATACCAACAAACTGAATAATGAATGAAACGCCTACCGCCGTAATAAGTGGGGCCAACTTTGGAGCCCTTCGCAACCTGCGATATGCAAATCTCTCAATTGCAACATTTATCGTTGCACAAAAACCCATAACTGCGATTAAACAGAGGAAAAATACCGCGAACCCTGTTCCGGAAGCTTCTTCCTGGCCAAACCAAGTCGATATAAATGTAGCAGCGAATAATCCGCCTAGCATAAACAAATCACCATGAGCAAAATTTATCAATTCAATAATTCCATAAACTAATGTGTAGCCAAGTGCTATTAGCGCATACAAAACGCCGTTACTGATTCCAATCACGCTGGCCTGAAAAAATTGAGAAGGAGATTTTATAAAGTTTACAGCTAACCAGAAAATTACCAATGTCATTATCACCGAAGCTGTACTGCGTTCAATTAACAGTCGTGTCGAAAATCGCTTTGATGAATTAGCCATAGCCGCTTCCTTTCTCTCCATGGTCGGACCATGGTGGCCCATAATATGCGAATTGGGGGTGCTTTGAAACTCCTTTAAGCGCGCCTTTATTTCAATTTTTGAATTTCGACCCAATTCTGAGAAGTCTAAACCTACAAAATTGTACTTTTCGAGTGCTTAGCATCCCAATAGTGGTCGTAATTCTATTGGTTGCCTATCGCCGGATGAATCACAATTTTCAAACGTTATCTGTCCGGTGCAGCCTCTGGCGAGATGATTGCATTTGCAACTTCTTTCATTGAAATTCGACGATCCATTGCAGTTTTTTGAATCCAACTAAAGCTTTCCGGTTCGGACAAATTCATAGCCTTCATTAAAATCCCTTTGGCACGATCAATTACTTTTCTTGTCTCCAACCTTTCATAAATATCAGCAACTTCAGTTTCAAGCGATTTCATTTGCTTGTGCCGACTAATCGCAATCTCAATTGCCGGTACAAGATCATTTATTGAAAATGGCTTTACAACATATGCCATCACACCCGCATCCCTTGCACGCTCTACCAATTCTCGCTGACTGAACGCGGTCAACATTAAAACTGGGGCCAATACAATGATTTGTTCTGCTGCTGTGATGCCATCCATCTCTGGCATCTTTACATCAAGAATTGCTAAATCTGGTTTGTGTTGTTTTGCAAGCTCAACTGCAACCGCACCATTTTCGGCTTGCGCTATTACTTCATAGCCAGCCTCAGTTAACATCTCAACTAGATCTAACCGAATGATAGTTTCATCTTCGGCAACTAATATTCTTACCTTTTTATCTTGATTATTCATGTGCCTCGAGTCGGATTCGAACCGACACTATACGGTTTTTGAGACCGTCCTCTCTACCGTTGGAGTACCGAGGCGAAAAGAG
>Ga0209191_1000576_pt1 | contig 28213 bp, 13 predicted proteins | sample S_130626_EF_Meta_FD_187320 | JGI IMG/M metagenome (GOLD analysis project Ga0209191, IMG submission 187320) | Freshwater microbial communities from Lake Simoncouche, Canada to study carbon cycling - S_130626_EF_MetaG (SPAdes) (version 2) | ecosystem: Environmental > Aquatic > Freshwater > Lake ...
AGTGCAACAACAGCCACTATTTCAATTGCTGCCACAGCAACAGCAACTGGCGTCACAGTAACTCACTGGGGTGCTTTCCAAGTTGGTACAACAGTTGACACAACACCAAATGCTAACGGCGAAATCCTAATTCAAGGTTCTACAACTGGTTTGTCAGACACTAACCTAGTACCAATTCGCAAGTTGACACGTAGAATTGCCTATGGTTTTCCATCGAGCCCAGTATTAAGCGGTGGCTTCCAACGCGGTGAAGATGATAATACAGCTACTAACCACGATGCAACAAAGTACTACTGGACTCTACAAAACGATTCTACAACAGACTACATTGCATTAACATCATTTACTACAAAGATGTAATTTAAGGAAATAGAATGGGACAAGTAGTTAGCACAAGCGGCGATTATACACTTAAGAGCGGAGTTGGCTCTACGGTCACCATTGACACAGGTCCGGGGGTAGGCAAACTTATTGTCACTGGAAACCTGTTGATTACTGGTCAAGCATTAAATGTTGATACAACAAACCTGAATATTAAAGACAATTTAATTGAATTAAATTCAGGTGAAACAGGTGCAGGAGTTACTCTTCGTTGGTCTGGTCTACAGGTCAACAGAGGGTCACTTGCACCTGCTTCGGTGTTGTTTGATGAAACAACTCAGACGTGGATCATTGCACAAGGTGCTGCCGGCACAGTATTAAATTATGCCAACAGCAAATTACAATTAAGAACTATTACAACAAACAATACCACAGACAGTGGAGATCTAACACTAGATACTAATACTGGTTCTGGAGTGGTAAAGATTACAGGAAGCTCTGCCTATACAAATCAAGTTTTAAATAGAGCAGACAATTCGGTGTTGACTAACAAAGGTTATGTCGACTATGCAATTCAAAACTCACCATCATTTCAAATTACAGCAACTAACACTCGCGTTGTTGCTACTGATAAAGATGTAACTGGATCACTACAATATCTTATCGATAACACAGGATATTCTACATTTGGCGAAAGTGGAGTGTCTGTTATAATTGATGGAATATTAGCATCACAATTTTATAAGAATAGAGTAGTAGTACAGGATTTAGAATTTAATGGTAACGAAATTACCAATAATTTTACCAACGGAAATATCAGCCTAAGAACACAGGGCACCGGTAAAGTTCAGACTAACTATGCTATAGAGTTAGATAATATAGCATCAACTCCAGCAACTGTGGCCAATGCAACATTAGTCTACGGTTCGACTGTTTCCGGTGGAGGTACTGGATTATATTTTGCTAACACTTCATACGTTGGTGAAGTTATTAGTAAAAATAGAGCATTTATTTTAAGTATGATATTTTAAGAGAAAAAAATGATAACAAGCACACTAGTTAACTCATCGTCAATCACAGTTCCAGTAAGGGTATTTAAAAGTACTAACACTGGTGCTAATGGTGGCACACCAATAACTTCAGCAGTTACAACTATTATGATCTGTAATACTGCTGCAATTAACTTAACTGACGAAACAGTTAACTCAGTAAACGTCAACGTTTATCTAGTTAAAGCAGGCGGAAGTTATTCAACAACAAATCAGGTGGTTAATACCTTGATAGTACCAGCAGGCGAAACTGTATTCTTTTCAGAAGAACGCATTGTGCTAGATCCTAATGATGAAATTTGGATCGGTACATCAACAGCAAATGCAGTAGCAGTTACAGTGAGCTCACTACTAGTATGAAATTTCTTAAAGGTTCTAGTCTTAATAAGTTTAAACCAAATAGTCAACAGCTATTTGGAAATGGCAGCGGCCGCACAGTAATGGATGGCAATGGCGGCCTAATGATTCCAAAAGGAACTACATCTCAACGTGCTAAAATTACAGGGGTTAGAGAACCAGGCGGAGATGCTAACGGTTATATTCGTTACAATACTCAGACCAATGTGTTTGAAGGATATATTAACGGTGCTTGGGAAACTATCAAAGCCCCTAGCGGTTCCTCTATTGCAAAACAAACACTTGGCCCAGGAGATGCAACAACCACAATCTTTGGACCATTAACACTAACTCCAGCGAACGATGACAATATCATTGTGTTAGTTGGTAATGTATGGCAAATTTCAGTATCAAACTATAACATATTGTATAACTACCTAGGTAGCAATAACGCCTTTATTCAGTTTACAAGTCCAGTACCTATCGGTACATACATCACAATTTACTTCGGTTACGTTTAATCCAAATTAGGGTAAATATACGTATCGGAGATTTGGAGATACGCAATGGCCCTTGTTTTAAAAGATAGAGTAAAAGTAAGAACACGTACCCTGGGTACAGGTACCTTAACCTTAGAAAATGTCGTTGATGGATTTCAATCTTTTTCTACGATCGGTAACGGAAACGAAACATATTTTGGAATTATCGATCAGGTTGGTAATTGGGAAATTAGCCGCGGTACTTACACAGCCATAGGCAATACACTATCAAGAACTATTGTAGTAGCTTCTTCAAATAACAATCAACTGGTAGATTTTGAAGAAGGTTCAAAAAACGTATTCTGTACATTCCCAGCTAGCCTAGCACAGACAAATTTTACAAATGCAGGATATGGCGTTGGAAACTTTTCTTTCAACGGCAGTATTTTAGACACTGCAAACAGTACACCGATCACAGTAGCAAAATCAACAACAGTACAAGGTAATCTAACAGTTACAGGCACAGTTTCTGGTTCTGGTGATTATCTTGGAAATGCCACAACAGCAACTACATTAAAAAATGCTCGTACTATTAACGGCGTAAGTTTTAATGGCTCTTCTAATATTATAGTGACAGCAGATGCTAGTACATTATCGGGGTCGGTATTAAAATCTTCTGTTACAACTTCTAGTCTAACCAGTGTTGGAACTATTACTTCAGGAACTTGGTCATCAACATTTGGCGCAGTCAGCGGAGCAAACTTAACAAACTTAACCGCAGCAAATCTAGCAGGTACTATCAATAATACAGTACTAGGTAACTCAGTGTTGTATGTCGGAACAACATCAATAGCACTTAATCGAAGTCCCCAATCTCAAACACTAACCGGTGTGGGCATTGACGGCAATGCTGTTACAGCAACACGTTTACAAACAGCCCGTAACATCAACGGTGTAAGTTTTAATGGTGCTGTAGATATTACGGTAACCGCAGCAGCCGGAACAGTAACTGGCGGAACGCTGGCATCAAATGTTTTAGCATCTAGTTTAACTAGCGTTGGTACATTAACTGCATTGACAGTTAATAATGTGGTACGCAGAAATGTTCCGTTATTCAGTCGTAAACACGCTTCTAGTCAACTGATAGGCAACGCTTTGCCTTTTAGAGTTGAATTTGACACTGTAGCTGAATCCGTATTTGACACAGGATTAGCGTATAATTCAACCTCTAATCCAGGCCGAATAACAAATAACACAGCAGAGACTAGAGTCTATACAGTTTCTTTTACTGTAAATTTTGATACCAATTCTTCGGGTTATCGCAGTGCTTGGATTGAGAAGAATGGTGTTAAACTGGTACAGGATCAACGGCAGGCAGTTAACGGCGATCATACATTAATTACGATTTCTACTTCGGTAGTATTAGCAGCAACTGACTACATTGAAGTATACGCATATCAAACATCCGGAGTTAACCTATCTATTGGCACTGCTCCGTTTAGCGGAAATTATATCAACATAACCTGGATCTAAAATGAGAGACGGTGATTTATCATTAGGCGACAGTGGCCTTGGCGAAGAGTTTGGTAGTGTAAATTATACCGCAGCTCTTGGCCGCATCAGCGGAAAACTACTCAGTCCCGATCTAGTTAGAAACGGCATTGATCTAACTTTTAGAAACTACACAGCCGATCCAGATATATTATATCTAGATGTCACGAACAAACGCATCGGTATCAATACAGTATCTCCTGTTTATGATTTAGATGTTGATTCTGTAATAAAAACAACAAAGCTAGAAGCTACAAATCAAGCACGTATTGGCAATGTTATTGCCAATGCTCCTAGCAGTTTTACCACAGTAGTTGGCGCACTACAGATTTTACCTGCTGATACGCATACACCAATTCCGTTTTATAGAATTACAACTGCTAACTTAGAATTCCGTTCTAATATGATTGGCAGTTTAAGCAATTCAAATATTGTGCTTGATCCTAACGGCTCGGGAACAGTAGAGCTACAGGCAACTACAAATGCAACAGGTAATGTTGCTGTAACTGGAAATATAGCAGTAACAGGAAATTTGGCAGGTGCAGGTACTATCACAATCGGCGATCAAACGACAGACATTGTTTCGATTAGCCCCGATCTCACTCAGAGTATTATACCAGGAGTAGATAATAGTTTTGATTTTGGTAGCAGTTCAAAGCGATGGGCGTCTGCTTACATTCCAGACTGGAAACAGGTTAACAATCTAGCACCTTATCGTATTAACGTTAACGATCGAACGTTAATCGATGGTGTTGATAATAAAATTTCTGGAGTGCAGCTCAATGACGATATCAACATCAGTCCAGATAGCGGAATCACCCAAATTGAACAATTACGGTTCAGCAACGGCACGATCACTAACTTAGTTAATAGCGGATTAACAGGTACTCCGGGCATACTCAGTGTATATATCGCTGGAACAGGATACACCAACGGATTAGCTATTTCTGAAGCTGGAACACGATTTAATATTGTAACAGGCTCGGGCGGGTCGATAGCTTCTATAACAGCGATCGATACTATTGTTGCCTATGTTGGGCAAGGAGCATTTACATTAATTCAAGGAACAAACACTACTGCTAAATTTACAGTCAGTGGTTATGTATCAACAAACCCTATGACCTTTGCGGGCACCGGCACGGGCTATCTTCAATTTACAGGAGATGGTGCTATTTCATTACCTGCAGGTCCAACTACACAACGTCCACCAAATCCAGAAGTCGGTGACACTCGATGGAATACTGATTTACAGTATATGGAGTGTTTTGATGGCAGCACTTACATCATAGCAACAGGCCCAGGCGAAACCATTAACAGAGCAAAAATGGAAGAACTTGGGAACCTTTGGACGCTTATCCTAGCCTAATTTTTCAATCTGAATAAATACTATTACTGTAAAGACTGACCAAGTTTTTACGATATCAAACTGTGGTAAACCCGCAATGTAAGGTGGTTAACCGTGAAACACGGGGTCAAAGGAGAGCTTATGGCGGCTGTTGGTCGAATCACAGGCCCGCTCTTAAAGGCGAATCTTAACCGTGACGGTGTAGATCTGGCTTTTGAGACGGACTTATTATATCTTGATGTTACTAATGCTCGCATTGGTGTTAACAAAACTTCTCCTACGACCGCAATTGATGTTAATGGTACAACACGTACTACTAATGCAATAGTTAATACACTATTGACAGTTGGAAATTTAAACATCAGTGGCAATACTATTTCAAGTACATCTGGAACTATTTCTTTTGCACCAAGCGGTACAGAAGCAACGGTCTATCACTCAAAACTTCAAGTAGACGAATTACAAATTACTGGAAATACAATTTCCACATTTGTATCTAATTCAAACTTAGAATTACGTCCAAACGGATCCGGACAGCTTAACATCGTCGGTAACACAAATATCACTGGCAACTTAAATGTTACTGGAAATATCAACGCCACTGGAAATATCACTATCGGTGGTAACATCCAGATTGGTGATCAAACAACAGATAGCGTGGTTATCAATGCTGGAATTAACAGCAATTTACTACCAGCGACTGATAACACATATAATTTAGGTTCGCAGTCGTTTAGATGGCGCAGCGTTTACGCAGCTAATCTATATGCTGACGTACTAAACACAGCTTCATTTAGTGCAGGTAATATTAATTTTACCGGCAACACAATTAGTACACCTACAGGACAAAGCCTTTACATTGACGGTAACGGCAGTGGTGGTGTACGTTTAGGAAACTTTAGAATTGTAGATAACGTTATTACTAACGTTGTGACAAATGCCGTTTCTGAAATTCAACATTCAGGAACAGGTTATTTTAAAATTAGTGGTACTAACGGATTTGTATTTCCAAAAGGCACAGACGCAACTCGTCCAAGTCCTGCATTAGGATATGCAACAATTCCAACAGGTATGACACGTTATAACACTTCAGCAAGATCGCTAGAAGTGTGGGACGGGTTTAGTTGGTCTAGTCCAGCAGGTGCCAGCGGTGCTGTTAGTGAAATTTTAGCTAACTCCATTGCAGTTCAATTTGTATTGACTTTAGGATAAGAAAATGCCAACCGTATTTAAAAATGTTTTATCATCGGGATTAGATATAGCACCAGCTACTGTGTTCACTACACAGGCCGGTGTTAAAACAACTGTGGTTGGTCTAAGTCTTACAAACACCACAAGCAGTATTGTACTAGCAAGCATCTTGTTAAATGATACAGCAACAAGCACACAGGCGTACTATATACAGAATACTGTTATACCGCCAAATCAAAGTCTCCGAGTTGTTAATAACGGAGAACGTCTAGTGTTAGGCGAGTTAACACAGATTATTATCAGTACCAACGTAGATAACAGCATTGATTTAGTGTTAAGCTACGTTGAGATTAGTTAAGGAAGAATATTATGAGTTATGTTGGTCAATTTACCACAGGCGATATTCTAGGTTCAGGTAACCCTAGATATTTCCTTGCTCTGAGAAGAACAGAAGAAGGAACTTTGTATTTTGCTAAGATTGACCAGATCAACTCTACAGATACAATTCAAATTAACATACCTGGTCCAAATTCAGGAAACTATGAAGATTTCGAATATGGCGTAGATTTCTTTGACGGTCGTGCAGCAGGTGATCATAGTAGACCCTATGCAAATTTATTCTACGATCAATATCGTTGGGACGACAAAAACATTTTTTACTACATTGATTCAGAAGGCGGGCTAGTTGTTAGAGTCAACCAATCATATAGTTACAGTTAACAAGGAATTAGATAATGTCAGCAGAATTTAAAATAGCCCGATTAAGATATAACTGGGCCGGAGCTTGGGCAACAGGTCAACCTTTCAATCGTGATGACGTAGTGTCATATAATGGTAAGACATACATCTGTTTAATTCCACATACCGCAGGTGATTTTTATGATGATATTGGACATCTTACCGGTACCGGTGCAGTTACTCCTTATTGGGAATTAAGCATCGACGGCAAGCAATGGAAACAGGCCTGGACTGCAAATACTTACTATAGTCTAGGTAACATTGTTCGTTACGGCGGTGTTGTCTATGTCTGTACAGGCCAACATACAAGTGCAACAGGAGTTAATCCACAGATCAATTTAGCTTTTTGGACACCGTTATCAACATTCTCAAACTGGAAAAATACTTGGACTCCTAACACAGTTTTTGGTGTAGGTGATATTGTAAAATACGGCGGTATTGTCTACAACTGTAATACTAATCATATTTCTGCTGTCGATGTAGCAACAGGTCTAGAAGCTGATCAAAGCAAGTGGACATTGGTAAACAATGGTGTTGAATACAAAGGTACTTGGAATAGCAATACACGTTACAAACTCAACGATATTGCAAAATACGGTCCAGATCTTTTTATCTGTACACAAGGACACACGTCAGGAAGCTACGATTCGACATTGGTATTCGATCCAACTAAATGGACAACTTGGATGCCAGGTATTGAATTCGCATCTACATATAGCGATCTAGCAATTTATAAACCAGGTGATACTGTTATCTATGGTGGATATTCATACGTAAGCATTACAAACAATAATAGAGGAAATATTCCTACTCAGTCATCAGCTGATTGGTCAGTATTGACACAGGGCTATATGATGCAAAACGAGTGGTCGATGACCGCAACGTATAAGATCGGGGATATTGTAAGACGTCACGGTATGTTATTTGAAGCTGCACAAGATGTGCCAGCGACATCGATGTCTCTAGATACTGATCCAACCTCTTATAGCATTGCAACGACTCTATCGGCTGCGTCAACAACTACTACCCTCGTGTTACCTTCGACTACTGGATTACAACCAGGAATGATCGTTGCTGGTGTTGGCTTTACCCTTGGACAACAGGTTGTTAAAGTAGTCAACAGCACTAACGTGTTAATTGATCAAGCACCAGACGGTGTAACATCTTTAGGACAGGCTGTTAGCTTTAATGGTATCAATTACATTTACTGGACATTGCTAAATCCAGGTATTCAATATCTTGGACGCTGGTTATATCTAACTGAATATGTAGTGGGCGATGTAGTATATTGGGCAAACGGAACATATCGATGTGTGCTTAATCACGTATCGACTGGGAATGGTGCGCTAGTTCCAAATAGACCAGACTCAGAATTATCAAATACCTATTGGGTAAAATTAGTACCACACGCAAAAAATAATTCATTAAACACTCCGGGTGATATTGAAACATATTCCGCAGTTGCCAACACACACGTTCCTGTGGCAATCGGTGCAGAGACTCAGGTACTGAAGTCAAATGATAATTTACCAGCCTGGAGTACAATTAACGAAATTACCAACGTATTCTATGTTTCGGAAAAGCACGGTACCGACGGTGCTGCATATGGCGCTACTCCAGACAAGCCATTTAAATCTATCAAATATGCCTGCGACAGAATTCTTGCAGGCACAATCTATACAAATGCCAGAACAATGGCAGAATTAAACAGAGACTGGGTCATCCAAGAAATGTATCAATGGATGCTTAAACAGAAATCTACAAGCGGCGCACCATTTAGCCCAAGTTCTCAATTTGACGAAGCAAAAACAAAACGTGATGCAGGATTTGTTTTTGAAGCAGTACTTTATGATTTAACTAGAGGCGGAAACAGTCAAGTAGTAGCAACAACTATCGCATATTTTGCAGACGGTTCTGAAACAGCATTTGTTAATGCCGGTACTGAAGCAACAATGCCTTACATCATTGCGGCTATTACTAAAATGAATTCGCTAATTACACAATATGCTATTACCAGCACACCGATGTTAGACGTTGATAGTGCTCAAGCATATAATAATGTTCCAGTTGGATTAAGAGTTGCACAGGTAATAGATTCTGTAACATATCCTCTAGAAAGTGGAGCAGCCGCAGCTATTAACATATTATTCTCAATTGTTACAACCGCGTTAGCTAATCACACAATTGCAGGATTACCGGCTCGCAATCAAGGCATTACATCAACAATATTTCTTAAGACAGGTACTTATAGAGAAACATTACCAATTGTTGTACCAGAAAACACAGCGATCGTTGGTGAAGAACTCCGTGGCTCTGTTGTAACCCCAGCTAACGTTATTGATACTATTGTTAAGAGTACATCAAGTGGTGACTCGTCATTTACAGTAACTTCTACAGAAGGAATTGAAGACCAAACTCCGATTCAGTTCTCGGGTGCTATTTCAATCGGTGCAGGTACACTATCGATCGGTGGTATCACTACAGGTCAGACATTTTATGTTAACGACACTAACGCATCTAATGCAGGACTCCCAGAAGTTGATGCAATTGAATATCTCAACGGTTCTCTATTACATCCAGACGGCCACAGTAAAATTATTGGCTTTGCCTTAGACGGATATCCAATTTATGGACCATATGGTTACACAAATCCTAATAGTGCAGTCACAGCTCCAAAGAGAATGCAAAGTGGTTATACGTTAAATTCTTCAAGTACTCGTGTAACGCCTGTAACAGATACAGCAAGATATCCGATGGGCATATTCAATGAGGATTGGACATTTACCAACCCTGCAGGCACCGACCTAGATGAGTATAACGGTCGTTATTGTGTTACTCCAGACTATCCTAACGGAACCTATGCTTATTTTACAACAATTAATGCAAATAGTACGCCAGCATATCCTTATGTAGTTGGTAAACGTTTTTACGGCGCACCTAATCCTCTAATTAGCGACTACTACAGCGGCGGCGGCTCTTACCCCGCAGCATATTTTATCGAATACACAAGTCAAAAATCAAACTTTGACGGTGTGCAAAGCAGCTGGACAATTAGTACAGATGGCGGAACTATCAGATTAAAAGCCAAAGGTGTGCCCTACCATAGTTTTGGAAGTCAAACATCAACTAATAATCCAATTATTCAAAACTATGATCTATCATTTAAATTCCGTGCAGGAACAAACCAAGCAGCGGTAACAAAAACAACAGTAGGCACTGGCCAAGTTGGCTTCTGGTTAAATGGTGTAGCAATATTTGGCGCAACAGCAAGTCAAGGTGCACCATCCGGATATACTACGATTGCAGGGTATACATATAATGCTTCGGCAGCAGCAGGAAAAGCATTGGGGTATTCATTCAATCAGGATTTGTCAGGTGGTGTTGCAACATCCAATGGAGTATATCGTTACATTGACGGCAGCTTCTTTAGTGCTTGGACTACAGGCACAGGATCAAACATTACCGGTACAGCAATCACTGCAACTAAGTTCAGTATTTCAGCTTTCCCAGGTGGCCCAATATTTCCAATTCAAACAGCATCAGCTGGTAACGCAGCAATCTATGTCTACGGTGGCGATGCTATTCAAGATATGTTCCGCTTACGAAATGGTACCGGTCTAAGAAATATGACCTTTACTGGTCTACTAGGATCACTAGGCGGCATTAACGCATTTCAAACACAACGCCCATCAGGCGGATCTTATTCTAGTCTAGATCCGGGTCGTGGTCCAAACGACAGTCGTTCTTGGATTTATCGTCGAAGCCCTTACACACAAAACTGTACAGTATTCGGTTACGGATGTACAGGTATTAAGATTGACGGCGACCTACATCGCGGCGGCAATAAATCAATTGTTGCCAACGACTACACAACTATTCTTTCGGGTGGTATCGGTGTTTGGTGTACAGGCAGCGGCGCATTAACTGAACTTGTTTCTGTATTCGCATACTATTCATATTCTGGATATCTCGCTGAAGCAGGTGGAAGAATTCGTGCTACAAACGGAAATACATCCTACGGTACATTTGGTGTTATTGCAGAAGGTTATGACCTTTCTGAAGTACCTATTTCAGGAACGGTTTATAATAAATCAAGTCAAGTGCAGGCCAGTATACAAAGTTCGTTAAGCGGTAGTGCTCAGCTAACTGGAGTTAATTATGGCAATGCAGGTGTAGCATATTATACAAGCACCACAAATAACTTATTATCCAGTAATAACTATTTCAATGCTGCGTGGACTAATGACGGTAATGTAGTATTACAGAAAAATGCTCTAGCACCAAACGGTATATCTGAAGCGTGGACATTTACTGCACTCACTGGTGGTACAGATACTGCTTACCTTACACAGTCAATTAGTATTCCAGCAGCTGGTAAGACATATTCAGGACTACCAGCAAACAACTTAACAGGTAGCGGTGTTTCTGCAACATTTGATGTTACAGTCACAAGTACTAGCTACACTGTACAGGTCAATTCTGGCGGTAGCGGATATGTTACTGGTAACACAATGTTTATTCCAGGAAGCCAGTTAGGCGGTACTGACACAGTAAACGATTGTACAATTACTGTGCAATCATTATCTGGTAGTGCTATTTTAACAGTAGGTGTTGCTGGCACAGTACCGGCAAACAGCGCAAAAAACTATACACTCAGTGCTTATGTGAAACAGGGGAATTCAAATACTGTTGATCTAGCTGGTATATTTTCTGGTAATACAACTGTACAAAGTAAAGTGTCATTTAACTTTGTCACCGGAGTAACAACAGCATCTAGTGATGGCACTGGATTTATTCCTACACTATATGGTGCAAAAGTATTACCTGATGGTTGGTACAGATTATATATGGCCATTAACGATGTTACTGGTCTTAATACAACATTAACTCACAGGATTTATGCTCGTGGAGTTGGACAAGCGGCTGGCTATACATATATCTATGGTAACCAATTAGAAGTTTCCAAGACAAACGGTCAGCCAAGTTTCTATCAAGAAACACAGGCAGCAAAATACACAGCCTATGCAAACTATAATGTTGTTGGTTCTGGAACTGGTGCTCAATTAGTCGGCGACGAAAATAGATCCGGCGGCGTATTCCAAACTCGCCTAACTGATCTAGACGGTACCGGATCAACTGGCGGTAACGGATATCTAACAGCTTCAAACAACTCTCAAGGTGGAACTGATCAATATATTTTACTTGCTGGTTCTGACACAAGAACTGCCACAAACTATGTCGGTATGAACTTGTTTATTAACAGCGGTACAGGAGCAGGTCAATATGGATATATTTCCTACTTTGATTCAGGAGTGAGCAAACGTGCCAACATATTGAAACCAAGTTTTGATGCTTTAAAAATAGGCGGAACTAATGCAACTGGAAATACATTTACACTAACAACACCGTCAAAAGTAGATAAGCTCTATATTGATATGCCAGTGGAATTTATTCCTACGTATTATAAGACTAGTGTTTCTGCGTCTAGTGTTGGCTATCTTACATCAACAGCAGTCACTGGTGGAATTTATAATACTGTTAGTGTATCGTCAACAGCACAATTAAGAACCAATCAAGCAGTTAAATTCTTTGCAATAGACAGCACACAATCAGTGTTTGGTGGATTAACCGGGGATTATAATTATTATATTGCAGCAATCATTGACAGTACCACTATCCAAGTGGCTGCAACAATTTACGGTGCAGTACAACAATTGGTAACACAAAACGGCTCAATGACTATGTCATTCCCAAGTGGTACTAGTTATCTACAGGGTGCTACTGATACAATGACACCTAATTTGCTAATTCAGTTTACTGGAACAGCATTAGGTGGAACTGTTCTAGGTGGAACTTATTATATTCAAGATATTATCGATTCAACACACTTTACTGTGTCAACAGGACTAGTATCAATTGCCCCAACAGCTACAAGTGCAACTGGTAACATAATTACCGTGGCGTCTACAGCGACACTGGTGCCATTAAATCCAATTATATTCTCAGGAACAACAACTGGTACTGGATTGACTGAAGGCAACAAATACTATATCAGTCGTGTTATCAACGGTACAACATTCAGTGTAGCTAGTTCAATATTAACAAGAACAGCAACAGCAACTCAGTTAACATCTAACTTGATCACAGTAGATTCAACTGCTGGATTCTTAGCAAACAATCCGATTATCTTTATTGGTAACGGCTTTGGAAATGTTCAGACAGAATATATCTATTATATCTTGGCTGTTAACAATGCCACCTCGTTTACAATTAGTGGAACACCGGGCGGATCTTCAATTAGTTTATACAATGCCACAGGTACACTAACAGTACGTACAGCACCGTTAGCACAGACATTAACTACTAATGCATCTGTAACAAATCTAACAGGAACATCAACAGCAGCTAAACAAACGCTGACAGCAGCATTAGGTAAGATGAATGCTCAGTATCAAACATCAGTATACGGCGGTGTTACTGTAGGAACGGTCTATTATGTAAACACTATTGATGCAGGCAACAATACATTTACTGTAGCAAACAACACTGTGGCAAACAGTGGTGTTACAGTTACATTACAAAACAAAGTTGGCTCAATGAATCTTGGCGCGACCGGATTTGATCACGTGATTCCAGGTACTCCGATAATCACGGTTCTAGATAATTCGGCAGTGTATTTTATTGAACCTAGATTAACATTTACAGATCCTTCATTCACTCAAACTTCGTCTAATACAACAGTACTATCAGCACCTAACTACTGGATAGGAATAGCATATGGTGACAATACTTGGATTGCAATACCAAGTTCGGGTCAAGTTGGCACAAAATCAACAACCGGAAACAGTTGGACATCCACAACATTACCGTCGTCTGCCAACTGGACTGATATCGCCTACGGTGACGGTGCTTGGGTAGCTATTTCAAGTGGCGGTCTAGGCAACTCACCGTCAGCAACCAGTTTCTCAAACGGTGCAGGTTGGAGATCCTACAGCCTTCCAACAGCTGATACCTGGGCAAAAGTAAGATACGGTAAAGGTAGATTTGTAGCAATTTCTTCATCAAACGGAACTGCTGCATACTCAAACAATGCTGGTCAAACTTGGCAAACAGGTTCAGGACTACCAACAGCGATATGGACCGGATTAGCCTACGGAAAAGGTATATTTGTTGCGGTAGCAACTTCAAGTGCAACCGCAGCATCATCAACAGATGGCATCAACTGGACTACAAGAACATTACCGTCAAATACCAACTGGAGTTCAGTGGCATATGGTAACAATAAATTCGTTGCAGTTTCATCATCTAGTTCTAAAACAGCATACAGTGTTGATGGCATCACTTGGTATCAATCATACCTGCCAATTACTGCAGGATTCGTTGAATATGGTCAAGGAGTATTCTTGGCCATTACTGCCAGCAGCGCAGTAGCATACACTTCAGAAGATGGGTTGCAGTGGACTACTAGAACTGTAAGTCCAGACTCATACGGTGGTATAGCATACGGTCTTGCATCAACAAGTTATACTGGATATTTTGTAACAGCCGGCTCGGTATCAGCAGCTTCAAGAATCAGTGCTGGTTGCAGAACTAAGGTAAGACCAATTATAAACAGTAATATTATTACTTCAATTAATTCGTTTGAACCTGGTTCGGGATATATCACAGCACCAACAGTAACATTCACAGACCCTAACACAACATTAGAAGCAACAGTGCAACCTAGAATTGGTAACGGTGTATTAGGCAATCCAACTTTTGTTAGCAAAGGTTCTGGATATACAAGCACTAATACAACTATTACAATATCGGGTAACGGATATTCGGATGCTTATCAAACAGGTCTAACCTTGATAGTTAACAATCTAAGCAAACTACCTAGACCCGGTGATAACTTGAGCATTGTCGGCATTGATAAGATTTACAAAGTTACTAATGCTACCGTACAGTTTGGTACAACAGCACCGAACATTGAAGCGAATTTACAAGTATCTCCAGAATTAACAGTGGCAGTAAGTCCAGAAAATGGAACAGCTATTCTAATTAGACAGCAGTACAGTCAGGCACGCCTAACTGGGCACGACTTCTTAGATATCGGTACTGGCGATGTGTTTACTACAAACTATCCACAAGTTGATACATTAACAGATCAACCAGAAAATCAAGCAATTGAAAGTAATTATGGTCGTGTATTTTATCAAAGTACTGACCAAGATGGTAACTTTAAAATTGGTACATTATTCGGGGTTGAGCAGGCAACAGGTATTGTTACATTGAGTGCTTCACAATTTGGATTGAGTGGATTGGAAACATTGAGCCTGGGCGGTATTGCAGTGGGCGGATCAAGCGTTGTTATTCAACAGTTTAGTAAAGATCAAACTTTCGTGGCAAACTCAAACAATATTGTTCCTACACAGAAAGCTATTAAGGCATACTTAACTAGTCGTTTAAGCCAAGGCGGCTCTAATACATTTACTGGACAATTAATTGCCGGTACAGTGTTAGTTGGTGGTCCAGATAAGATTGGTTCAACAATCCCAGAAGGAACATTAGGTTCTAATATCAAAGTAGATAGGGTTGTATTATTTGGTAAGAATGGTGGATACGGGCAGTTCTGCGGCGACGGAGAAGCAATGTTCCGATTCCTAGCTGCAGGAGCGAGTAGAGGAAATGCTTAAAAGCACGGACTTTAAATTTAAGATAAATAAAATCGAGGAATGAAATAAAATGGCAGAATTTAAACTAGGTAGGATCAAGTTCGTTTATAAAAGTGGTTGGACCACTGGTACATCGTATGTCGTTGACGACGTTGTAACCGTAGGCGGAAAAACATACATCTGCGTATTGAGCCATAGCTCAGCCGCATTGTTTAACACAGACCTTTCAGCTAATCCACCAAAATGGAATATAATGGCTGACGGCTTAAGCTGGAGAGCTGACTGGGCTGCGTCTACATACTATAACAAAGGCGACCTTGCAAAATACGGTGGAATCGTTTACCAATGTAACACACCGCACACTTCTGCTACCAATGTTAGTCCAACCTACCTAGGACTAGAACAAGATCAAGCAAAGTGGGATGCTTTTGCCACATCATTCTATTGGTCAGGCGCTTGGGCAATCAATACAAAATATCGCATAAACGATTTTGTCAGCTACGGCGGGATTACCTACGTTTGTAAAACTGCACATATCTCTGCTGCTAATACTACTCTTGGACTCGAACAAGATCAAGCAAAATGGGACTCATTCAATTCAGGCGTTACCTATCTAGGCGCTTGGAGTGCTAGTTCAGTTCGTTATAAATTAAACGATGTTGTTAAGTATGGCGCAGACCTTTGGATCTGTACAACTCAACATACATCTAGTGCAACATTTGATATTGCAAAATTCCAAGTATTTGTAAACGGTCTACAATTTGAAGACTCTTGGTCACAATCTACAACATATCAAATTGGTGACGTAGTAACCTATGGTGGTTATTCATACGTTGCTTCACAGAATCATATTAATCAAATTCCAAGTACAGCTACCAGTTACTGGTCTGTATATACAACTGGATTTAATTTCCAGGGCGACTGGTTAGTTGGTACATCATATAAAGTTGGTCAGGTTGTAAGACTTGGCGGATATACCTATGTATGTACAGCAGATAACGTTGGCAATACACCGCCAAATGTATCCTACTGGGCAAGATTGAATCAAGGCCTACGCTGGAATTCAGCAACAGCTACATATACTAGTCTATCTGCTACTAATATTTTAAGTAGTGGAACTTCAGCAGTATTCACAGTAGTTCGTCAGGGCACTGTTTACACAGCAACAGCAACAACTCCTGGTAGCGGTTATGCTATTAGCGACACTTTAAAAATTCTTGGTACTTCTGTAGGCGGCCTTAGCCCAGTTAACGATGTAACATTAACAGTTACTGGAGTAACCACAGGTGGTGTTACTACTGTTACAGCCAGCGGTTCATCTACAACTTGGAGCACTGGAGTTACCTATGTATTAGGTGATGTTGTTTACTGGGGAGCAAGCTCATATATCTGCGTAAGCGCACACGTAGCAGGTTCTCCGAGCCGACCAGATAATGATACTACAGCAACTTATTGGAATCTATTAGCCAACGGTACAGATGTTGCAGTACTAACTACCAAAGGTGATACATTCTACTATGGAGCTAATGGTGCAACAAGATTGCCAGTTGGTACTGACGGACAAGTGTTACGTGTTAGTTCACAGGGATACCCAGCTTGGGCATACTACGGCCAAATTAATAACTTAGTTTGGGTAGCACCATCCGGTGTTGACACGCTTGATAACGGACAAGGTACAACTATTGATAAACCTTGGAGATCTGTAAGATATGCAGCAAACAAAGTTGAAGAAGGCTATCTAAATCGTCAAGCAAAACAATTACTTGATATTAATAAACAATTCTTAATTAAAGAAATTGACAGTTATGTTGCATACACATTCCGAGCTAGTGTAACTGGTACAAGCGCAGGCGCATTTACTACAGCTTCAACTGCTGGGTTATATGCAAATATGCCAGTAAATATTACTCCTCTAACAGGAAGTCTAACACTTGCCGGTAGTGCAATTACTGCAACAACTACATATTATGTAAAAACTATCGTTGCTAACACCAGCTTTACAGTCAGTGCTACACAGACAAACGGTGTAGCAGGCTCGGCAGTAACAGCCGCAGGCACAGGTACAGCAACAGCAGCCTATGTATATTATCCTGCAAAGACACAGCGAGATGCGGGTTATACTGTAGACGGTATTGCTTTTGACATTAGTCATAGTGGTACTTCTAAAACTGTAGCTAACGCATTAGCATATTATACTACTGCGGGCACTGCCTATGTTAGTGGTGTATATTCATATGATATTACTGCGTTTACTTCAGCATTAGCCTATATGAAAACATTAGTTGACAATGTTCTCACTCAGACAGCACCAGCAACAAGCTATCAAACATTGATGAGCGTTGCAACACCAGCAGTTCAACTCACTGACGTGACACTAGTTGCTGAAACAGGTACTTCGCAAACAGCGCAAGACCTAATCACAATCATTCGAACAGGTCTACTAGCTGGCAATACTACAGGTATTCCAACAGCTATTCAACCAACAACTACTATCCGTGTAACAACAGGAACATTTGATGAAGTATTACCAATTAACCTTCCAAGTTATTGTGCAGTAGTTGGCGATGAACTGCGCACAACTGTTATTCAACCAGCCAGCGCAAACAAATATTTGGTCAACGATAAATCTCGTTCAGTAAACGCACTACGCAGATTGCAAGCGATTGTTCCTACCTTAATGAGCAACGGTACAGTTACACCAACTACCGGCAATGCCGTAGCTCAGGTTACTTCATTGCCAGCAGGCAGTGTCGGTAGCACTCTAGCAGTTTCTAGAGCAGTTAAATCTGCACAGACAATTTATGATGTATTCACAAACGGAATCGCAAGTCTACCAACTTTTGAAATTCCAGATCCAACAGGGTACGGATCATCATTAACTGATACAGCATATTCTACTACAGGTAACCTAACTGGGGCAACAACAGGATACGATCTTGGCCGAGCACAGATTATTCAAAACATTGCTTTCTTAAAAGCAGATGTAAGCCAGTATTTGATTAACAACTATTCATCAGTATGGACTACTCTTGGAGCAACTGGCCAGGCTAAATGTCAACGTGACGTTGGTTATATTATAGATGCTCTGGTTTATGATATTACCTATGGTGGTAATACACAGGCATTAGTTGCCGGTAGTTCATATTTTTCATACTATCAATTAACTATTGCAGGCTACGAGAAAGATGCCACAATCGCAGCTTATGCTTACTTAAAAACACAGGTTGCAGCAGTTGTTCTAAAAAATGCAGTCAAAGCTTCTGGTAATGCAACAGATCCTGTAACAACAGGTACAGCCGGTTCAACAGCAGCAAGTAATTTTGCAGCTGATCGCATCCAAACTATTGTTGATTGGATTACTAACGGTACAGCTAGTGCTACAAAAGAAATTGCAACCAGCTGGGTAGCATCCGCAGTAGTTGCAGCCAATACAGCATTACAGGCAAGAAGAAGCGAAATTGCTTCTGACTCATCTCTATGGGTTAAGAAATTCTTCCAAAGTTTGAACTTTGTTGAAGCTACCTGCCAACGAGATATTGGTCTAATGGTGGACGCGATCGGACGTGATATTATGACCGGTAGTAACTATGCTGCTATCGTATGCGGAATGAGTTATTATCGTGGTACTTCGTCAGCAGCCGTTGTAGTAGCCAATCAGTTTGCTGCTCAACAAGGAGTACTTACATTCCTACGTGACAAAGTTAAAACAATCGCAGCAGCTGGCTCAGCCGCACAGGCAGTATCAAACATTGACGATTTAATCGGTTATATCTACAATGGTGCTGTGCCTTATATCCAAGCTCCTGATCAATCTACAACAACTGCCGCGTATGCCGCAGCTAAGAATTCGTTAACAGCTAATAAAGCATTCTTACAAGCAGAGGTTATTGCCTACATTGCTGCTAACTACTCATCTGTAGTGTACGACGCTAATATCTGTAAGCGTGACGTTGGTATGATTATTGATGCTGTTCGTTATGATATGACCTACGGCGGAACTTTTGCTTCAGTTCAAGCAGGTAAAGCATACTATTCTGCACTAACATCAGCATTCCAAATTGCGGGAACAGAAAAAGCGGCTACATTAGCAGCTTATGGATACCTAAGCACACTGATGCAGTCAGTAGCACAAAATACTGCGGTAGCTAGTCCATTACAAGGATCTGTGACACAGGTTAGAAACAAAGGTACACAGACAGTTGGATCAGCTGGTGCTGCCACTCAAATTGGCGCATTGATGACAATTATTACTAATATCATTAACAACGGCACAACTAGCGGTGTACAGACATTAACAGTGACAACCATTGCCACTCTTAATACATTAACATCAAACGGTCACGGTCTAGCAGTTGGTGATATTCTTATACCACAGGCTTCTAGCAATGGATTGACTGCAGGTGTACAATATTATGTACAAAGTTTTACAACTAACACATTTACACTAAGCACCAGTTACCTAGGTGCAGCTATCGGAACACTTACAAACGGCACTGGATTGACATTAGTCTTTGAAAAGATTGTTATGGCAACACTAAGTGGCGTAAGCAACGATCTAACATCACAGTATGTGACATTGTCAGCAGCAAGAACAACATTGCGTACAGCAGTGATCAGCTTTATCACTACTAACTATCCGTTGTTATCATATGATCAAGCAACTTGCTCACGTGACGTTGGCTATATTGTTGACGCTATCTGTTTAGACTTCTGTCTCAATAGCAACTTTAGATCTATCAAAGCTGGTAAGAGCTACTACCAGGCTCAAGCAGCAGTGGTCATTGCCGGGCAAAAACAGGCAACTATCGATGCAATGAACTATTTGAAGACACAGATTAGTTCAACATTGTATGCGAGTGCTACTGCACAGGCAAGAGCTAATCGTTTGATGGATATTATTGTTAACATCCTTACAAAAGGTGTTGGCGATGCAGCCTCAACAGAATACACTCCAGAAGTTCACGGTACTATTACCTATGAAAATACATTAACAATGATCCGTGGTTCTGAAATACTACGTGCAAACAGTAATTTTATCGCTGCTGAACTAAGTGCATACACAACATTAACATACAGCGCACCAGTTACAAATACAACTGGCAGCACTAATGTTATTACAACAACTTCAGCTCACAAATTAATAGTAGGCGATCCCGTACAGTTCTCTGCAGCAACAATAACAACTATTGCTACTGCGGCAACTGCAAGCAACGATCAATTTACAGTAAATTCGACCGCAGGCTTTGTGGCTAATATGCCAGTATCATTCACTGGTACTGCGTTTGGTAACGTTACTCCTTCAACTGTCTATTATGTTAAGACTATTGTCGACGGTACTAAATTTACAATCAGCGATACATCAGGAGGAACAGTTAGAGATATTCCAACTAATCAAACTGGTTCAATGACTGTGACTGTTGGCGGACTATTTGGCGGACTTGTAGCAAATACTGTGTATTTTGTAGCAACAACACCGTCAACTACAACATTTACAATTACAAATGCTTCAACAGGTAATACACAGACGTTGACAACAGCGTCTGGTATTGCTACATCAACATATTATTTTAATGATGCAAAGTGCAAACGTGATACTGCTGAATATGTCAAAGCATTAGTATACGACTTACAGTATACAGGAACATACAGAACTCTAAATGCAGGTATGCTATATAACAACTCTGTTGCAGGTTCGGCACTACAAGATATGTTCCGTGTAAGAAATGCAACAGGTCTACGTAACTGTACACTAAGCGGTTTAAATGGTGTACTAACAAATGCAAATGCCTATGGTACACGTCGCCCAACCGCCGGTGCGTTCGTTGCACTTGATCCAGGATTTGGTCCAAACGATACTAATGTATGGGTAAACACTCGTTCGCACTATTCACAGAACGTTACAATGTTTGGTACAGGCTGTTCTGGTGCTAAGATCGATGCTAGTTTACACGGTGGCGGTAACAAGTCGATGGTTAAGAACGACTTTACAACAATTATCAGTGATGGTATTGGTGTATGGTTATATGGATCTGGTTCATTAACTGAATTAGTTTCGGTGTTCAACTACTATGGATATGCTGGTTACCTAGCAGAATTTGGTGGACGTATCCGTGCTACAAACGGTAACAGCTCATATGGTACATATGGTGTTATCGCTGAAGGTGTAGATACATACGAAACACCATTATACGGCACAATAAACAACCGTTACTTCCAAGCTCAGATCACAAATACTGTAACTGATTTTACAAATAAAATCTTACGCTTTGAATTCGGTAACGCAGGAACAAATTATACAAATACAACACACTCAATCAGTGGATCTGGTTACAATGCTACAGCAGTAGCAGATGAATTCCGCGATGGTGCATTGTTTGAAACACGTATCATTGACTTAAATGACGGTAACGGCTATGGCGGATCAAGTTATGCATCTTTTGCCAACGCTGCTCAGTCAGGTGATAGAACATCGATCACAATCGCTGCTACAGATACAAGTTTAACAAATGCCTACGCTGGAATGCGTATCCAAATCACAGCTGGTACTGGTGTTGGACAATACGGTAACGTATTAACCTATCAAAACGGTAGCAAAGTTGCTAGAATTTGGAAAGATTCATTCACTCCATTAACAATCACAGCAACAACAAACGGTACACCATCGAGTGTAACAGTGGCAAATACAGAAACTCTATATGTTAATATGCCATTCTATGTTGCTACCACTGTTGGCGGGCTAACTGTTGATACATTGTATTATGTTAAAGCAATTCTTAGCGGTACAACATTCTCAGTAACTGACACAAGTGGCGGTACAGCATTTACAAGTCAAATTACAACAACAACTGGTCAATCAGTAACATTATATTGTGCAGGTTGGGATCACGCTGTTCCAGGAACAACAATTCCAGCAGCACTCGACTTAACAACAACTTATGTTATTGAACCACGTCTAAGCCATACAGCTCCAGGATATGCAAATACAGCACGAACAATGCCAACTATTGCAGCTTCTGTATCAGTCGCAGCCACAGGTACTAGTGGACAAAACACTATTTCTGTAGCAGCATCCAGCAACATTGCAATTGGACAGGCAGTATCAGGAACAAATATCGGCACTGGCGCTTATGTAACTAATATTGCAGGCGCAGGACCATACACAATTACACTAAGTGTAAACAATAGTGGTGCAGTTGCTTCAAGCATAACATTTACAGGTAACTGGGCAGCAGCCGCTTACGGTGCAGGAAACTATGTTGCAGTTGGTACTGGTAGCACAGCTATCGCCTACTCCGCAGATGGCAAATCTTGGACACAGGTTGCCGCAGCATTACCGGCTCCACATAACTGGAGAGATGTAATCTATATAGGCGGTGAAGGCGCAACAGCAACAGCGACAGTTGGCGGCTTTGGCGGCTCCGGTGCAGTACTAACAGCGGTATTAGGAGTTGCCGGCAGTGCAGTTGCAGGTGCAGATCAAGTGGCCAGCGTAACCGTTGTTAACGGTGGTACTGGTTATACAACTGCTCCGACTATTGTGTTTACAGCAGCAGCAGGATCAGGTGCAGTTGGTACAGCGGTAGTACTCAACGGTGCTATTGTTAGTGTATCAATAGTAATTCCGGGATCTGGATATACAGCAACTCCAACAGTATCTGCAGCGATCGATCGTGTAACTGCAATAACACCAACTCAGTGGGGTAAGAACTATTACGGTTCAGTAACAGTTAACATCACAGACCCGTTCAGTGGCAACGCTTGGGCATCTAGCGGTGCTAGTGGTGCATTGAACACAATCATTTATTACAACAACAGTGGCATTAAGAACTGGTATAAAGTAACGACCACAGGTACATTTACCTTAACTGGTCCAACACATACTAGCGGCAGTGCTTCAAACGGTACAGCAGTATTGTTGTACATTGGTACAACAGCAGTTGGGTCAGCAGTTATTACTAACTACGGAGTATCTGGAGTAACTGTGACTAATACTGGTCTAGGTTATACAGCAGTACCAACAGTGACATTTACTGATTCATCATCAAGATTCTTAGCAATATCTAGATCAACGATCAACACTGCCTACGTAGCACCAAGTAATATTGGTGGCGCTTGGTCAGGCGGTGGCAGCTTAGGTTCTAGTTTAGTTGCCGGCATCGCTTATGGAGCAGGCACAGTTGTAGTAGTTGGTGGTACAAACTATGCAGCGACTTCAACAGACGGGGCAGTAACAGGGTTTGTTGCGAGAGCGATTGGAACAACTTCGGGTACTTGGGTAGCAGTAGCTTATGGCGCTGGAACTTTTGTTGCAATTTCAAGCAACGGTGCTTCTAATACAAGTGCAAACGGCGTAAGCTGGGCGGCACAAGGTACATTACCTGGCTCAGTGACAAACTGGGTTGATATGTGCTACGGAGAAGGCAAATTTGTTGCAATCAGCGGTGGCAGCACAGCTTCACGAAACATTGCCTACAGCATTGACAACGGTGTAACTTGGTTAACATCTGGTGCAGGCTTACCAAGCAGTCAACTTTGGAATAGAGTTCGTTACAGTCAGGGTGTGTTTATTGCAACAGCAGATAACTATAACGCAGTAGCATTTAGCTATGATGGTATAACTTGGGTATCCAAGACAGTTTCTGCAACCAGCAACTGGGCAGGTATTGCATTTGGTAACACTAATAAGAATCCATTATGGGTAGTGACTTCAAGAACCTCAGGTACATTGGCAAACACACTGCGTACAGGCGCACAGGCAACGAGTCGTGCAAAAGTAACTTCAGCAGCAGTGACCGAAGTACGTATGATAGAGCCAGGTTCGGGATATGCAAAAGGTGCGGTATCAGCAACTACTGTAACTACTAACTTGATCACGGTTGACAATACAGAATTAATGTATGACGGTCAACCAGTAGAGTTTGTTGGATGCGCGGCAGCAGGCCTAGCTGAGAATGTAACCTACTATGTAATCGGTTCAACAATTACATCAACACAATTTAAAGTTGGTTCTCTAGCAACTCCGGCAACTCCAGTGACATTGTCTACACAGACATTGACTGGTACATACCGTACTGCTCCGATCCTAACACAGTTTGATCCAAACAAAGTTAAGACAGCAGCGTTCCGTCAGCGTATGGGCGATGGCGCATTGGCAAACCCAGGTTTCCCAAATAGAGGTACTAATAATACCACAGCAACTGCCACAACATTAGGTGACGGATTCAGTGACCTGTATCAACCAAGCACATTCGTTAACGTTGGTGGATTATACGATATACCAAAACCTGGTGCTAACGTAGAATTCGCTAATATTCCAAGCACTTGGTTTAAACTGGTTGCAGTAACTAATATCTTAGGAACACCTGGAAACTACACAGCACAGTTCCAAATTAATCCAAGCCTAAGCGTATATAATGCACCTGCACAAGGTACATTGATTACAACAAGATTGAAATACTCACAGGTTCGTTTAACTGGACACGACTTCTTGTACATTGGTACAGGTAATAAGACCAGAACAAACTATCCATACGTAGATACCACACTGGCTGTTACTGCAAATCAGGCTAACTTCTCAGGTGGCGGACGAGTGTTCTTTACAAGTACTGACCAAGACGGTAACTTCAACGTTGGTAACTTGTTCGGAGTTCAACAGGCAACTGGTACTGCTACATTGAATGCGTCAGCGTTTAACTTATCAGGACTACAATCCTTGCAACTTGGAGCAGTAAGTATTGGTGTTGGATCAGCTGTTATTACACAGTTCTCAACAGATCCATACTTTACAGCGAACTCAGACAGCATTGTACCTACACAAAGAGCTATTAAAGCATATATCACTGCGCAAATTGGTGGTGGTGCAAGCTCATTGAACGTAAATACATTGACAGCGGGCGTAGTTTACTTGGCGAATAATACGATAAGTACTACAACGGGTGTACAGATTAATGTAACATCCAAAATGAATTTCACAGGTGGCGTTGACGGGGCTCCCGTTGCACTTGGGTTCTTCTTACAAAGATAAAAATGGAGATATAAAAAATGGCAACAGGAAGATTATATACACCACTAGCGATTGCAGCAACCACCAACACACCGGTGTATACTGTTCCTACTGGATACTATACAGTGTTAAACGTATCGTTTACGAATACCAATGCAAGCTCGGTTACAATTCGTCTGGCGATAGCAACGACAACATCACCAAGTACACAAGAATTTATTGAATATGATACTGTTATTGTGGGCAAGGGTGTGTTTGAACGCACTGGTCTAGTAATAAATGCAGGTCTAAACGTAGTGGTATACAACAGTAACACTGGTGTTAACGTTAACGTTTACGGCATCGAAACATCAACAACTTAATGAGCGAGAACTAATATGGCACGTTATAATACAGTTTTTCAAACTACGTCAGTGACTGGTTCGCAAACACTAACTGCGGCTACACAAGGGTTGACGACCACAATCACAGGAGCAGCTGGTGTTACAATCACGGTACCTAGTCCTGTATTATATGTTGGCTATACTCAGACGTACTATAATGCTACCTCTGGTAGTATTACACTAAGCACTCCAAGCGGACTATTTACTGGTCCTGCTTCAAGTGGCACACTTAACCAGTCAGTACCTAGTCAAAGTACAATGACTATCACGGCTGATGGCACAAACTATGTTGTAGCAAACATCGAAGGCGGTGTGCTAGTTGCTACAACAGGTACATTTAGCAGTACAGTCGCAATGAACGGTGCAACTAACGCAGTTAGCTCAGCACACGTTACTTCTGCACAGTATGATATTGTTCCATTAGGTTTCCTACAAACCAACTATGGTAAAACCTGGCAGGTCATCAGCAGTGGCTACACAGCAGTTACCGGGGATAGACTAATGATTAATACCGCTGGTGGCGGATTTACAGTTAATATGCCAGCAAGCCCGGCAAGGGGTGATGCAGTACATTTTATTGACTACGGTGGTACGCTATCCAGCAATAACCTTATTGTTAACAATAATGGTAACTATATTATGCGCCAGAACGATACACTACGTGTGTCTACTAACGGTGCAGCATTTCAATTGGTTTTCTCTGGTGCTCAAAACCCAGGGTGGCTGGTTGCACAAGGTATCTAATAGAGGAAAATTATGCCGTTTGATTATCAATCACTTAAGAATATACGAAACGATGCAATTATCGACGGTACAGTTTCCACAGCCGATATTGGCAACAATCAGATCACTGCTGGCCTAGTTGGCAGCGGAAATATTTCCTCATCGAAGTATGCCAATAATGCTGTTGATAATACGTCAAGTGTAGTAACAGGAACTTTGCCGGTCAGTAAAGGCGGTCGCGGCACAACTGGACTTGGGTCTGCTTTCAATGCAGTATTCAGCGACGGTTCAAATCAGTATTTTTCACCACACGGTATCTACGGTATTCAGGTGTTTACGGGTTCAACAACCTGGAATAGACCAAGTAACGTACGATACATTCGTGTGCAGGTACAGGGTGGAGCAGGTGGCGGATCGGGCCACGGAGAAGGCGGCGGAGCAGGCGGATATGCAGAACGTTTCTTAGACGTTACCGGTATTTCATCTGTATCTGTATATGTCGGTGGTGGTGGTGGTGGCACTTATTATGCTAATGCAGGCGGCAATGGTGACTATGCTTCATTTGGACCATACATTTCAGCAGGCTATGGGCACGGAGCCAATCGTCAAAATCAACACAGTGGTGGTGTTAGCGGTACTGGATCTGGTGGTAACCTAAATATTCACCAAGGTGGCGGACTAAGTCACCACGCTTTCTCAGCACAAAGCTGTGCTGATACATATTTTGGTGGTGGTGCCCCAAGCAGTCATCCACAGGGCGGACACTTTGCACACGTTCATCAAGGACACTCAGCACCAGGAACAGGCGGAGCAGGAGCTCACTTTCACGGTCATAGAGGATCAGATGGTCGTCCTGGTTTAGTTTTAGTTACAATGTATTATTAAGAGAGAATATAAATGCCATTTGATTACAGCACACTTAAAAATTTAAGAAATGATGCCTTTTTATCCGGTACAGTTACTGGATCAGACGTCGGAGCAAGCCAAATTACCACTGGATTGTTTTCTACAGGTACATTAACTGGTAATGAATTAGGTGCTTCTTCAATCAACCTTAGTTCAAGTATTACTACTGGCGTTACTCCATACACTAAAGGTGGTACAGGACAAAGCGGTGTAGGTGGTGCATATCAAGTATTAGCTACAAACAGCAGCACCAACGGATTGACCTGGGCAAGCCACGGTATCTATCGTATGGTTGTGTTTACAGGTTCTGGAACATATACACCAGCTGGTGGTGTTCGCTATGTTTGGGTACAGGTTCAAGGTGCTGGCGGCGGTGCAGGTGGTCACGGCGAATCGGGAGCAGCCGGCGGCTACTGTGAAAAAATTGTCAGTATGATTGGTGTAGGTTCAGTATCAGTTTATGTAGGTGGTGGTGGTGGTGGTACTTACTACAATAATGCAGGTGGCAATGGCGATTACGCAGGATTTGGA
>Ga0209191_1000579_pt1 | contig 28070 bp, 46 predicted proteins | sample S_130626_EF_Meta_FD_187320 | JGI IMG/M metagenome (GOLD analysis project Ga0209191, IMG submission 187320) | Freshwater microbial communities from Lake Simoncouche, Canada to study carbon cycling - S_130626_EF_MetaG (SPAdes) (version 2) | ecosystem: Environmental > Aquatic > Freshwater > Lake ...
ATACATTTGCAATAGCTTTAGAATCTAGTTTAAATACTGAAGTAAAATTAATTGAAGCAATTATTCTTTAAGGATTAGAAATGGCAGGATCAGGAACCACAGCCCTTGCAAGCGATGTCTATAACCCGTATGGCACCGGCGTTGGTATTATGGGTACAGGATCATTAAGCAGGGGTTATGGACAATCAACTTTTGGTGTTACAAAAAATGTAGGCGATACGATCTCAGCAAATGATTTTAACAATATTCGTTATGACTTATTAAATGCAAGTGCCCATCAAAATGGATCTGCCACCGCCCTTACTCTAGCAGGCAATGTTACTGGACAATTAATTAATTCTACTGATCCTAATTCTTTTGCTTCTTATTCGTCTACAATAGACGGAGACAGATTTAATTGTCATAGTTCTAGAAAAACAACTACCGCTGCTGGAAGTAATTCTAGGACAAGTTCTTGGGCTAGTGCTGTTTCTGCTACCTATGCTCTTAATTTTTCTAATGCAGATCAAGCTAGATATTTTTGGAACGGTGGCGGCCGAATTAGGTTCGCTAGTTCTAGGACCGGTGGAGCAGCCAGCGCACAAAATACAGCTTGGAGTAATCTTCTTTCTTCTGCAGGCACGCAGGAATTTGGTGGCGCAGCAGTCTATGGTTGGGGAACAGGTTCTACAGCATTGTACTCGATTTATTCAAGTGCTCCGTATGCATCAAATAACTATGCTATTTCAGTGGCGTTAAATGCAGCTATAGGATCAGCCACAACTTTTAATTTTGCATTATCGTGGAATGATCCTTATGTTGACCCAATGCCTGGTGCTCCACCGTTGCCAGAAGACATTGTAGATGGCACATTAGCTTATTCAGTTGAATTGACTTATCCTACCGGTGGCCACGCACTTACCCCGAGCGGTACATGGACCAGTTATACATGGTCATCTTATTCAGCAGGCGCAATAACAGGCGGATAATATTTTGGACTCCTAGACTAGCTGGTAAATAATCAGCTATGTTTATTCGGAGATTCCATGGACAAAAGATTATCTAAAGCTCTAGAGTTTGCCAATTATCGACAAACTCTCGCTATTCAGAGAAAAACTCTTAAAGAAAAAATCAACGCAAAGTTGACCTACGGTCATGCTGGCGGCCTATTCAAAATCAATCGCGAACTCATTGTATTTGTTCAGATGTTAATTGATCAAGGCCGTACCGAAAATGTACCGTTTGTTGACGAAAACGGAAATCCAGTACTCGTAGCTGACCTACAGACTTTTAAAGATGAAATCATAGATAGGTATTTTACCGCTACCTACGAATACTATGAAGATTATCAAAAAATTAAATCAAGTAGATCTGTTGAAAAGTTATTGGATGTATGACCAAAGGCGTACTAATATTTGCTCACAACAGTCCTGATATTGATTATGGTTTAATGGCCATAATTGCAGGCGGCCTTGCCAAAAAGAATTTAGGTGTTCCTGTAAGTCTTGTAACTGACTTAGGCACAATATCTTGGTTAGAAGAGTCAGGCACATTGATTAAAGCACAAGAAGTCTTTGATCAAATTATAGAAGTTAACAGACCTTACACTAAGAATGTGAGAAATCTACACGATGGATTTGAAAGCAAAATTATTCCATTTGTAAATTCAAATAGATACAGCGTTTGGGAACTTAGCCCCTATGACCAAACCTTGCTGATAGACAGCGACTATTTAATCTTTTCTAACAAATTAAATGAGTATTGGTCAGTAGATGCTCCAGTGATAATGGGTCACAGTATGACAGACCTTACCGGAGAGCGTGGCGGCGTACTAGATAGTCGAGTAAGTGAAACTGGTATCCACATGTTTTGGGCAACTACTGTGATGTTTGATAAAAGTGTTGAAAGTCAATTCTTTTTTAAACTGGTAGATTTTGTCAAAGACAACTATGTTTATTATGCTGACCTATTCCGATTTAATCCTAAACAGTTTAGAAATGACATTGCCTTTAGTGTTGCTAAACACATTATGAACGGATTTGAAACAGAATTTGCCTACACACTTCCGTCTATCCTTACTGTTTTTGACAAAGATATTTTACATAGTGTTGACAACAATAAACTGACTTTTTTAGTTAGTCAGCCACAGGATGTCTCTGCTTTTTGGGCTGCTACAACTAAGGGTACTGATGTTCATATTATGAATAAACAAAGCATAATCAGAAACGCTGACAGTCTTCTGGAGTTAATATGAACTTTGGTTATTTGATATTTGTAGCAGCCCATCCTGATATTGACTATCTTAAACTAGCCTATGCTCTGGCCTTAAGTATTAAAAACACACAAAAACAAGGTTACGATCGAGTAGCTTTGGTTATTAACGACAAATCACCAGTTGATAAATTAAAAAGTCCTTGGGTATTTGATAAGGTTATAGAATGGCCCGAACAAAAGTTTTGGGATGGCCGTTCGTGGATGGATGAAATAACTCCTTGGGAGCACACCGTTTGTCTAGATGCAGATATGCTGTTCCTTAGAGATTACAGCCACTGGATTGATTATTTTATAGAAAACACAGAATTATATGTAGCTAATCGTGCTTACACATTTAGAGGTGAAGTAGTTACCAGTGATGCTTATCGTAAAGCATTTACCAAAAACGATCTGCCCAATTTATATTCAATGTGGACTTTTTTTAAAAAAGAATGTAGACATGAATTTTTTGAATTAGCCCGACAGATTTTTATTAACCCTCAGGAATTTAAAAATCTCTATTTAAATAATCACATACCTAAAGTCATAGGAACAGACGAAGCCTTTGCGTTGTCGGCCAAGCTTCTAGACATTGACTGCGAAATAGCCTACCCTTTAGATTTTCCAAGAGTAGTACATTTAAAACCACAGGTACAAAACTGGCCGTGGGATGCTGATCGGGTGACCGATCATGTAGGGTTTTATCTTAAGAGCAACGGCAGTTTAAAAATTGGTAATTACCAACAGACTGATATAATTCATTATGTTGAAAAGGATATTATTACAGATGAATTAATCAGTATCCTAGAGGAGATAGTATGGAAGAACACCTAGATCTAGCACCTTTTGACGAATGGATTAAAACCATTGAAGTACCTGAAGAAACTTATTTCTTTGAATTTGATAATGAAGGAAATGTTATAGCATTGCATCCAGGTTTTTCTGTTAATAATATTAAAAATAAAATACAAGTAGAGTTAGATATTGCATTAGGAATATACGAAAGAGGCGACACCTTAAGACATTATAAAGTAGATATAGTTTCTGGAAAACTCATTAAGGTAAATCTTGCCTCAATTACTGGTCTTAATAAGATTGACGATGTGTTACACAGAGTTGTTGATAAACGTTGGAGCAATATTACAAAACCTGACATAGCTATAGAATACCATAGGCAAGAACTGGTACTGACATTTAAAATTAATCCTTTATTAAAAACTATAGAATGGCAAGGAGATCAAGATATGATATTTTTAATAACTGAGTATAATGATCCTAATGTATTAAAAGAAATGATTAGTTTTAATGTTAACGAATTAGTAAAGTATCCACATCGTTTTAAATTAGAGCTATCTCAAAAGTTTAGCATTTATACAAGAAGAATTTTTGACAAGTATACATATGAAGACATTAGAACTTGATATAGTTTTTTTAAGTTATGACGAACCAAACGCTGACCAGCATTATGCTGATTTGTGTAATAAGGTACCTTGGGCTAAACGTGTACACGGAGTTAAAGGTAGTGATGCCGCACATAAAGCCGCAGCAGAAACCAGCGAAACAGAATGGGTTATTACTGTTGATGCTGATAACATTGTAGACAATAGATTTTTTAATTTGGAATTTGATCCTAACAATAAAAATATACAAGTTTATAGTTGGCTGGCCAGAAATCGCATTAACGGATTGCTTTATGGAAACGGTGGCCTAAAGATATGGCGCAAAGATTTTATCCTAAACATGAAAACACACGAAGCTAGCGATAGCGATCGTGGCCAGGTAGATTTTTGTTGGGAAGATGGTTATAAACAGTTTTCTGAATGTTACAGTGAAACTGTTATTACAGGAAGCCCATTTCAGGCATGGAGAGCAGGCTTTCGAGAGGGTGTTAAAATGACTCTATTAGATGGAGTTCGAGTTCCTGCAGATGAAATTCGAGAACGTATATGGTGGCATAATCTTCATAGATTAAAAATTTGGTCGACAGTTGGAGCACATGAAGAAAACGGTTTATATGCTATCCATGGAGCAAGGTTAGGACAGTGGATGACCAATTGCACTAAATGGAACTATGTTGATGTACGAGACTTTGAAATATTAAAAAACATATATGAACAAAACGTTGATCATAGAAAACTAGAGCATGACATACAGGATCTAGGAGAGAAAATTAAACAAGGAATGGGATTTGATTATCCTTATTTAGATGTTGATCAAAGCAAGTACACATTAGACCTGTACGAAGAAACAATTAAACTTACAAATACATACCTAAGATGATCTACGATATTTTTTATGTAAGCAAAAAAACCATTAGCGATATTGAATGGAAAAAGTTTTGTGAACGGTTTCCCTCAGCTCAAAAAATTGAAAATGTAAACTCTATTGATGATCTTAAAAAGAAATCATTTACTAAATTCTTTTGGCTGGTTTGGGACGATGTTGTAATTGTTGATGATTTTGCATTTGATTATCGTGTAGATAAATGGGACGAAGATTATGCACATGTATTTAAAAACAGTTGCAACGGAACTGAATCGTATATTTCTGGCGTAGCACTAATACCTAAAAAAGCAAATATTCTTAAAAAAGAATTTGATTTTAAATTTTATGTTAATAAAAAAGAAATTGATGTTGTTGCTAGTAAGTATCAATACCCTATTAGATATATTAGTACCTATGATGAATATTTAAATCTAATAAATGAAAAATCAAAATCTATGTTTTGGTGTGTGTGGCCAGACATTGAACTTGTAGATGACAGCATTTTTGATTTTTACTTTGATCCTAATGATGGAAAATACAACTATGATCGAAGTGAAAATCATGTGTATAAAAATTCATGCAATGGGGTTGAATCTTATCTAAGCGGAGTTATACTGTTTTCAACAGAAAAAACAATAAGCAAAAGAGAATTTAATCGCAGATTCTTAGTAGATAAAAAAGAACATGACCTAGTAGTTAGCAAGTACCGATATCCACGATATGTTATACATAGCTATCAAGAATATCAAGATATTTTAAAAAATGAAACTCAACAGATGTTTTGGTGCGTTTGGCCAGACATTGAACTTGTAGATGACAGCATTTTTGATTTTTACTTTGATCCTAATGATGGAAAATACAACTATGATCGAAGTATAACTCACATGTTTAAAAATGGGGATTTCTACGACGGGCTTATGTTAATGAGCAGATCTAAAACACTAACAGCTAAAGAATTTAATTATCGATTTCCAGTTGAAAAGAAAGAATGGAATATACAAGTATCAATACCTGTTCCTTTTGAGATTTTTCAAATAAACACGTTTGAAGATTATATTACAACATTACAAAATACTAAAACAGAAATGTTTTGGGTAATCCGTAATGATGTTGTGTTAGATAAAGATTTTGATTTTAATAGTTATTATGTTCCTGTGTATGATCATTTTCATAGAAACATAACTCACGTATTTAAAAATGGAGATTGGTACGACGGTGTTGTATTATATTCTAAAAATTCCCCTATTACTAAAAAAGAGTTTGATCATAGATTTCCTATAGAAAAAAAACAACACAACATTGTAGTTAGTAATCCTAAACCGTTTGATATAGTTTTTATTAGTTACAACGAAACTAACGCAGACAAAAATTTTAAAAGATTAACAGATAGGTTTCCTAGAGCCAAGAGAATAGATGGTGTAAAAGGAATTCATAATGCTCATATTGAAGCAGCAAAGATTGCTACAACAGATATGTTTTGGGTAGTTGATGCAGATGCTATTATTATTAAAGATTTTAACTTTGAAATAGATTACATTCCTTATTACAATAGAAACGAAAAAGACATTTTTCTTGACACGGTACACGTTTGGAAAAGTTTAAATTTAGTTAACGGATTACTCTATGGTTACGGAGGAGTAAAGTTGCTTCCTAAAAAATTAATCCTTAACATGGATACCAATACCACAGATATGACTACAAGTTTAAGTAAAAATTTTAAAGTTATGCCTTCGGTTTCTAATGTAACTGAATTCAATACAGATGCATTTAGCACATGGAGGAGCGCATTTCGAGAATGTGTTAAATTATCCAGTAAAGTAATTGATCAACAATATGATTTAGAAACTGAAGAAAGATTAATAGCTTGGTGTTCACGAGGAGAAGATAAACCGTTTGGCACATACTCTATCGCTGGAGCAAAAGCAGGAAAGAAATATGGCGAAGACAATATTAATAATAAAGAAAAATTATCATTAATAAACAATTTTAATTGGTTAGAAGAAGAATTTTTAAAATGGAAAACAATCAATGAATGATAGCAATAGCTTAGAAAGAATTAAAAAATTCATACCAATTATGAACGAAATTTCGCCTACTTTCTGTATGGCTAAATGGCATCATACTACAATATATCTACAGACGGGAGAAACACACAGTTGCTATCATCCCCGTCCCCATAAAATTCCTTTAAATGAAATTGCAATTGATCCTAGTGCATTGCATAATACAGAACAAAAAAAGTTAGAACGATTAGAAATGCTCAACGGAGAAAAACCTAGCGGTTGTCAATATTGCTGGAATATTGAAACATTAGGTGAAGACTATATTAGTGATCGAAAAGAACGTAACAGTTCAATATATAGACCTGATCGATTTGAACAAATCAAAAACGGTGATTGGAATCAAAATATAAATCCTGAATATATTGAAGTTAGCTTTGGTAATGAGTGCAATTTTAAATGTGGATACTGTCATCCTAAACATAGCAGTGCATACTATAAAGAGATTAAAGATTTTGGGCCGTATGATATGGTCAAGAATCATCGCAATGACATTGATTGGTTTAAAGTCTATGAAGAAGAAACTAACCCCTATGTTGAAGCCTGGTGGCGTTGGTGGCCAGAAGTTAGTAAAACTCTAAACATCTTACGCATTACAGGGGGCGAACCACTGTTACAACAAAGTACCTGGCGGCTATTAGAAGACTTAGATAAAAATCCTAAACCTAATTTAGAGGTAAACATTAATAGTAATTTTGGAATAAAACCTATTCTAATGGAAAGACTAGTAGAACGAGTGAATAAGTTATTAAGTGAAAAGAAAATTAAAACATTTAAAATGTTTACTAGTTTAGATACTTGGGGAAAACCTGCTGAGTATATTCGTACAGGCTTGAATTTAGAAGTATGGGAACAAAATTTTCATACCTATATGTCAAAAACAAACCTGCCGTTAACTTTTATGATTACGTTTAATATTTTAACAGTTACTAATTTTCAAGATTTGCTTGAAAAATTTTTAGAATGGAGAAAAATATATAAACACCAATCATGGGCCACAGTACGATTTGATACTCCATATTTAAAAGAACCGTTGCAATATGATATGAATATCTTACCTAAAGACAAATTTATGCCATATATGTATGCCCATTTAGAATTTATTAAAAACAATATCGATGATAAAAATGTTGAAAAATTTAATAGTTTAGAATATGAAAAATTTAGGCGTGTAGTTGATTACATGGAATCTACTGTTTATTCTAAGGAAAAATTAAAAGAAGGACGTCGTGATTTTTATAATTGGTTCACAGAATATGATCGCAGACGAGGCACAGATTTTGTCTCTATATTTCCAAAAATGATAGAATTTTATAACAGTTGCAAAGATGAATAAAAAATTAAATCTAGTATATGAATGGATAGGGCCCAACGGCCCCATAACTAACAATAGGATTCCTACTATATCTGACCTAATGGAAGCATCAGTAGATTATCATTTCCCCCAAGTAAAGGGAGACCTATTTCAAAAACCGCATTTTCATTCTAGGATTCTTAATTCTAGAATATCTCCAACTTATAAATTACCTGACGAAGTGTTTTTATACGAATTAAATTGGACCAATTTTCATTATAGAGATAAATTCCATAATTTTCACAATTCTGACGGCCTCTTTGATAATAATCAAATACATTTTAACGTTTTAGAACGCATAAGAAATAAAACTGCTTACTTCTTAGTAACACTATTCTATGAAGGATACATGGACGACGAATTTTTAAATCATCTATCTGATTATTTTATATCTAAAGGTCTTCCATTGACACAGGTAATCTATCTAAGTAATTGTTACAACGGTACTGAAGTATATGAAGATTATTGTCGTAGAAATCACAAACTGCCTGAGATACAAATGGAATATTTTCCAGTGTTTAGAATTGATAAATGTAATGTTGGCCCAGCAATAAAAAACTCGTTAATATTAAAATATCAACCCGGACCCCGTAAAAAAACATTCTTGTGTTTTAATAGAAGATATAATGATCATCGACTAATGTTGTACCTAGCAATGGTGCAATATGGTTTAATCAATCAATGTTACTATAGTATGGATAAAACTCAACCAGAAGCTAATAGATCATTTGTTGAAAATTGCAAATATCTTTTAACTCGATTTTCAGATATGGAGTTAACTAGCGAGGATGTGTTAGCCGCAGATAAATTATTACCATTGGTATTAGATAATCCTAATTTTAGTCGATACCCTATGGAGGATAGTGTTGATCCTGTACAACATCTTTACAACGATTCTTTAATTAATATTGTTACTGAAACATATTTCTTTAATAAAATTATACATATTACAGAAAAAACATATAAACCTATCGCCTTTATGCAGCCTTTTATATTATTAGGAGCTGCCGGAAGTTTACAACATGTAAAAGATATGGGATTTAAAACTTTTGGAGAATTTTGGGACGAAAGTTACGACCTTGAAAAAGACGATAAACTGCGTTTTAAAATGATTATGAATACTATTACATCAATTGCCAGTTGGCCTGATCATGTAAAGATTGATTTTACCTATGCGGTTAAAAATATTGTTGACTACAATGTAGCTCATTTAAATACAATGCAGGACATTGAGATAGATGACTTTGTGGAAAAATATGGAATATGATGCTATGATGACTGTTCCTGAAATAATTTTCTTAAAAGAAATAGTTTCAGGTATTCCTCCAGATTCAATAGTATTTGAAATAGGAACAGCAGTTGGCGGATCGGCAACAATAATGGCTCTAGCTAATCCTAACATTAAAATTTATACAGTTGATTTATTTTCAGTTAACGGAGAAAGCACGGATCTAGTAAACATTGAATATAAAAGAGTTAAAGATATATTGTCTAAGTATAATAATGTAGAAGTGTTGTGCGGTAATGCACGGTCCGATTTTAACGATTGGAACACAGAAATAGATTTATATTTTGAAGACGGTACACATTTTGATCCTGTATTACATGATAATCTTAATCGTTGGTCTTCATTTATAAAAATAGGCGGGTTGTTGTTAATACATGATCACAATGAATTTTGTCCTGATGTAGAAAAAAATATACAGCAACTGGTTAAATTAAATAACTTTGAAATGGTAAAAACAGTTGGATCTTTAACAATGTTAAAGAAAAAGGAAAAATAATGAAAAAAGTATTAGTATGCGGAGCTGGTGGGTTTATCGGAACTCATTTAGTAACTAGTTTAAAGCAGCAAGGATATTATGTTATAGGTGCTGATTTAAAATATCCTTCATTTAGTAAAACAGATGCAGACGAATTTCACATTGTTGATCTCCGTAATCAAGACGATGTTGCTAAAGTTGTAATAGAAGAACTTTGGTGTATCTATCAACTAGCAGCAGATATGGGTGGTGCAGGGTTTATTAGCACCGGCGATAACGATGCTGATATCATGCACAATAGTGCCACAATAAATCTTAATATTCTCAATGAGATGGTTAAGAAAAAAGTATTTAAAGTTTTTTATACCAGCAGCGCCTGTGTGTACCCCGAATATAATCAATTAGATCCCAACAACCCTCTGTGCAGCGAAGAAAGTGCATATCCTGCAGAACCAGACAGCGAGTATGGTTGGGAAAAACTATTCAGTGAACGCCTATACCTAAGCTATGCTAGAAATTATCATTTTATTGTTCGTATTGCTAGACTACACAATGTATTCGGACCACTTGGATCTTGGTGTGATGGTAGAGAAAAAGCACCAGCAGCACTTTGCCGCAAGATAATTGAAAGTACAGGCGAAGTAGAAGTTTGGGGGCCGGGTAATCAAACTAGAAGTTTTATGTACATTGACGAATGCATTGAAGGTATACATAAAATAGTTAACGGAGAAACTCAAGGACCTCTTAATCTTGGCAGTGAAAGAATGATTAACATTAATGATCTTGTAATGTTAATTGCTAAGATTGCCGGAAAAAATATTTCAATTAAAAACATTGCAGGTCCTCAAGGAGTAATGGGTCGCAATAGCCATAATGATTATATCAAAGGCGTATTAGGGTGGGCCCCCGCTGACACACTAGAGTACGGACTAGAAAAGACCTATGCCTGGATTAAAAGTCAAAAAAAGATTTTTAGTAAAACAGGCAAGGTCTATGATCTAAAAGTAAACAAAAATATTGTGGCCCCATTATCCGAGTGCGAATGTGCGCCCGATACAATTTACTATTTCCATTATTATTATGATTTACATGAAGGCGTTGGCCTAATAGACAGTATGGAAGATAAACATTGGGATCATCTACGAACAGATCCCACTGCTAGATTTATCTACGAAAATTGCAACGAAACATTTACATATAAACTAGCACACGATATCAAACAAGTAATTGTAGAAAAAAACATTCATCCAGCAAAGCTGTATATAATTGTCATGGACGAAGTTCATAGGAAATTCTTAACTGATAGACTAACTGAACTAGCAGTCTACGGAGTTAATATTGGAGTGTTTAACGATCTATTGGCAAAAACACAGATACACGATAATCAACACACTGAACACAAATTCAGTATGCTAAGTAGAAATTATCGTCCTTGGAGACTGCACCTATATGCTAAACTGGCGCAGCAGGATCTATTAAAAGACTTCAGATATAGTTTTTACAACATATTCCCCTATGGTGAAGTTAGATACTTTGACAAAGACACAATGACCAAAGATCTAACGGCACTGAATTTTAAAATAGATTCCACGGTAGACACTTGGTTATCCGGAGTGCCTTATGCACTAGATGTTAACGACAATGTTCTAAACAAATGGGGTGATGTAACCTACGATGCAATCCTAAACGCAGATTTTCATATTCTAGTAGAAACACACTACGATGTGTCTTATTATGTAGATATCAGTAAGGGCAAGTTAAGAGATCTAGCGCCAAGCAGTATAACAGAAAAAACCAATAAGCCCATTGCCTGCGGCAAGCCCTTTATTGCATTTTCTACAGCATACTTCTTAGAAGACTTCCGTAGTCTAGGATTTAAAACATTTAGTCCATATATAAACGAATCATACGATCTCGAAGAAGATAATCACAAAAGACTGAGTATGATAGTTGCAGAAATAAAAAGAATATCAGAATTACCAAAAGATCAATACGACGATCTGTTGTTTAATTGTCGTTTAATCGCAACTAAAAACCGTGAAATATTGCTTTCTAAGAAAGACAATAAATCACACAATACATCGTTTGAATTTTTAAGGAGTCATTTTGAGCCACAGTCAAATATACAAATTCTTTAATGAATTGAATCAGCATTACAGCCCTGCCGAATTAGCAGTAAGCCATGCTGCGGGTTCTCCAGTTCCTTATACGATCATAGACAATTTTCTACCAGAAGAACTATTCAACACCTTGAGTTTTGAAGTTGATTTCCTTCAGGAAACTGATTGGACTGTGTTCAGCAACGGAACAAGTTATAGAAAAGAGTGTAGGAACTTTACCAGCACTCCTAGAATACAGTCAATGGCCTACAGTTTTCAAGGAGCCCAATTTCTCAACTGGATAGAGCAGCTGACAGGCATTGACAAACTAGTAGGTGATCCACACTATCGTGGCGGCGGTATTACTCGGGTATCTAGCGGAAACAGCCTGGGTCTGCATAATGACTTCAATTGGAATGAGCAGCTTAGACTTACCCGTCGTGTTAATATAATATTGTATATGAATTCTGAATGGGACGATAGTTGGGGCGGCGATCTAGAATTTTGGGATTTTGATAAAACTCAATGTCTAGTTAAAATTGCACCCAAGCCTAACAGATTAGCTATTTGGAATTATGATGAACGCCTAATACACGGACACCCTAATCCTTTAACTTGCCCTGAAAATGTAACAAGACAAAATTTTATTCAGTTTTATTATAGTAGTAATGCTACGCATGAAACTCCCCCGCATCGTAGTCAATTTATATAATGTCAAACTTTCATCTTAATGCTCAACCTTACTTAGAACAGCTGTCTTATAATAAAGACACAGATATAATATTAGAAATAGGCAGCGACCGCGACGAAGGGTCAACACCGTTTTTTAATGGATTGTCTGTGGGAACAGAATTACCTTTTTATACTGTTGACATTGTTGACGAAGTTAAACATAAATTTACTCATCTAGAAAACATAAGATGGGAAATTAGAGACGGCGCTACCTGGGCTAAAGAAGTTCTGCCAACATTAAATAAAAAAATAAAAGTTTTATATTTAGACAACTATGATTGGTCTAATCCAGGACTTAATGCTGACAGGATCAAAGAACAGTATATCAAATATAATATTCAATGGTCAAATTTAGGCAGTCAGGTTGAACATCTTAAACAAATGATCAATTGTTTACCCTATATGGCAGAACAATCTTTGATTATCTGTGACGATACACCGTATGTTGAGTCTGCAGGAATATACATAGGTAAGTCTGGCGCGGTAGTTCCCTTTTTATTGATTCATAATTACAAAATAGTCTATTCGGGCAATAATGGAGTTATACTTTCTAGAGGATTATAATGCTTTGTTATTTTGATGATTGCAACAACGTTAATCTTTCTTATATAGAACAAATTAACAATGTAAGAACCCTACAGGAATTAAAAGAAAGTTTATTGAAGTCAGATTTTACACCTGTATATTCTGATAGCTATGATTCTCCAGGAATATATCTAATTGAAGTTAGCAAAATACCTAGTCTTTGGTGTGCAAAAATATCGAAGCCTAGTTCAAATATTTTATTAGATATTCGAAGTAAAGTTATTTCTGCTGTTAAAAATAAAAAATTAAGAATTGTTATTTTGTCAATTGTAGAGGGAGACAATTTTACCAAAGAAGATTTTGATGGGTTCTTGCATTTGCACAATACTGTTAAACTATTAAGGTTGCCAAAACACGGACTACTAATAATTTCCGGTAACTTGAATGCAAGACAACAATATGCAGACTGGTGTAATCAACATAATCAAGATGAACTAATAGAATTTCAAGAAGGAATCGAGTGGGACGGAAAAACTTCAAACAATTCTGTACATTTAACACAGCCTGTTACTATAAAAGATCATTGCTTACCTTTTAATAGTTTAAACCGTGCTCATAGAAATCATAGAACAGAACATCTATATTTTCTTGCTGAGAATAAATTACAAGGTCTAGTAAGCGGTGGAGCTTGGTTTAGTACACACAGTATTGATACACCGATATACCAAACAGTAGAATACAATCATTATAAATCTGTATTAACAGCTAACTATCCCAAGACTGTAGATGTAGCGGATCTAGTGAACCAAGTACCAAACTTAATTAACAATCTTGAAATATATGAAAATAGTCAACTAACAGTTGTAACTGAAAGTCATTTTAATCAAACAGGCGGATTGTTTATTACTGAAAAAACATTTAGACCGTTATTAGTAGGTCATCCCTTTGTGATATTAGGGCAAAGCGGCACTTTAAGAAAATTAAGAAGCTGGGGATTTATAACTGACTTTGCCGGCCTTGATCAAAGTTATGATGATATTGCCGATGACAGCGACCGATTTTTACAGTTTCACCAATCTTTAAGAAATTGGTGTGTGCAAGATCCTGAAATTAGACGAACTGCAATTTATAAATGGAATAACACGATCAAACATAATTTCTATCATTATAAAACTTTAGATTTTAAAAAAATTATGTTTGATCGTGTTATTGACTCAACAGAATCATATTTCATAAAAGATTTTTAGAACTTTCCTGGATGTCGTTTTTTAAACGTTCTACATCCATTTGAAAATCTATCTTTTTAATATCATTCCTATACTCCTGAAATATATTCAAGAGCTTGTTAGCAATTTCGTCAGCCTCGGCGTTTGCCAATTGCTCTTGAACATTGATTTCCCATATCCGACCATTAGTAAATTCTAACCGCAAAAGTATCAGATAGGCTACAGGCATTGTATTCATGTAGAGGTCCTCAAAGACCTCTGGCCATTCTTTAACCAAATGTCTGGGCGGTTTGAATAATGCCTTAGACACCAGCCTCTTCGGATGTTTTTGCAGTGGCTTTCTTCTTCGGAGGATCTAAAGCATCTGCTTCTTTACGAAGTCTTGCGGCTTCTTTGTACATTGAATCAGCTTGACTACGATAACTCTTGGCAATGTCTGTATCTGTAAGAACAGCATCGGGTGCTGCCTGAGCTCTTACGGGCGCAGAAACTGCTTCGGTAGTTGGCGCAGAATTTTTCTTGTCTTCTTGTGCTTTCTTAGCCTGAGCATTAGCCTGTGCTCCGCTGACAAAATTGCATAATTCGTCAACAGCACAGTTCTTCTGTTCAGCAATTAGAACATTTAATTGATCCAAAGGAACAGCAGCATTAACGGTAGGAGTCATTAAAACATCGCTAGTAGATACTTTTTGCAATCTTCCGTCTTGCTGTAATGCTGATAGCATTGGACGCCCATCTGGGAAATGACGAATAAACAACATCTCTCCAAATTCAAATGCTTCTTGTGCTTGATCAGTTTCAAGCAATTGCATAATTGCATCATGGTATTCATCTTTAAGTTGATTAACTTGAATCACTAAAGCTGAGTCTGATTCTCCCGGAAGGGTTCTAAACACTGTAATTACTTTAACCCCAGTGTTTTTGATCCTGCCAACGTGTTTAACTGGATTAGCCATATTATTCCTTTTTAGCAGTCACTGACTCTAGGAAAGTGTTAAGTTTATTATAAATTTTACCTACAGCTTCTAACTCAGCGGCCTTAAATGCTCCACGTGAACTTGCTACATCAATGATACTACGCAATGCTGCAAGATCATTGATGTTAAGATCTGCCCCGCCCTGACCATTAGCTTCAGCAGCTGGTGCAGTGGTTGGCTCTACTGGAGCGCCTGGTGATACTTTGCTTTCTTGTTGGTCCATTAGTTTCTCCTTAAATGTGGACAGGCTAACATAAAGTATGTTAGTTCTTTTTGATCTTCAAAAGCCACAAACGTGGCTGTTTTTAAATGTTCGTCTTTGTCAATAGTAGGCTGTTTGGCAATTGCGTACCGACCTTTTAATCGATTGCGGATCCAATTTTCTAGATTATCGCTGCCAAAACTAACTCCTCTATCATCAATTTTAAACTTCGCGAAATGCGGAGGAATATGAGATAGTGATCGTTTGTTTAAAACTTCTAAAGGGTTTAGATCGAACATGGTGAAATATTTATATAGTGTTATTATTCGGAGGTGGATTCTTGGCGCAGTCTTTTTGCTAGAGATCTTGCAGTGCCAAATTTCTTAACATCGCCTGAAAATAGATAAAGCTCAAACGCTGCTTTTTCAGATATTACAGTTATATGTTTTTTAGTTAGATGGAATGGAGTGTCCAGATATTGATCAAGCCAAACAAGTACCTGTGAACTTATGGTAAGCTCTTTTGGAATATCTATTTTATAGATTTTAATTTCTGCTTTGTCAATTAGAAAATCTAAACATTGATCGGTCATCCTTAACCCGCCGATATCTTTTCCGCGAGTGCTGAGCCACCAAATTGGACGAAAGTCTTTTATTCTTTTTTCATCTGCATCTACACCTGCAGCCCTTAAAAAAACTTCAGTGTAGGAATCTTTGCGATCCATGATATTACTTTATTTCTTCGCCTGTTGTGAGTTTATAAACAGCAAAGTCTGTAGATTTAAATAACCGATTAAGTTTTTTAGCAAGGTTGTGTGCATGACCGGGATTACTGAAACTAACTTTTTTATATTTAGGTCCAGGATAACTTGCTACTAGACTTCCGCTCTTTAAATTAAAAGGAGCACCTTTATAAAAAACAGCCCAAATGGCCTCGCTGTTGAGAATTTGCTCAACTTTAAAAGTTTCTTTATTTGCGTATTCTAGCAATATTTGGGGCTTAGGTCTGCTCATAACTATATATGTTCAATTAAGTACACATATATTTATGTTTATTTGAAGCCTCCACCATCAACCTGAACTTCTATTTCGGTGGTGTTTTGGCGAATTTCATTAAGCATAGCATGTATTTCCTGCATGGTTTTTGCCATTTTAGAAGTCATTATAGCTAATTCGCTAGTTAAATCTCTTGCTTCTTGAATACTTAACCTAATATCTTTTTGTTGACTGCGTTCAGCTGTATTCAGTCTTTGAATAAGACGTTCTACAGTGGGCATGGTCACTGGTTGATTATTTTGAGACATTTGACAATACCTGTTTCATTTCGAATTCTGTTTTGAATGGACCTTGGTACTGATATCTTTGTAGGGTAATAAGTTTAGGACAGAAACTTTTAACCCAGCCTTTGTCAAATTTAATAACATAGTATCCTGCACAGTAAAGGCTTTTACTATCTCCGCTCTTAGTAAAGAGTGGTAGTTTTCTTTTAACATCAAACATTGCATTGTGGGGTGTGGCCGAAGTTGCATACCCGTGTACCTCATTTGGTTCTGCGTCATCTGCTTCTTTAATAATTTTTGCAACAAAAAAGTTTTTGCCAAATTCTTTAGTTAGATCAACTTTGGTCTGATAAATTTTAACACCGGCTTCGTTGCTCATAACAAATCGATCGTCTTCGTTCTTTCTAAGTGTAGCAAATTTTGCTCCATCTTTCTCAACAATCCAAAATTTATTTTCAATTATTGGCTTAGCGTGTAATTCTTCCATGGCTTCCTCCAGACATGTATCAGTTTTATTTGGACATGTATCGTTATACTGACATACTTTCATTTGTGTACCTTGCATTAAGCGGCTCGGCATAGGCCTGTGCCTGATCTGAAATTTTCTTTAAATCATATAAATTACAGAATTTTATTAGACGAATCCCAACCTGACTGATATTTTTGTTTGCACTAGTTGCCTCGGCAATAGTTTCAGTCATAATAGTTTTAATGTCTTCGGGCTGTGCAGATAAATCAATCAAAACACGATTACGTTCATAATCATCTAGCACACGATGTTCTTTACCTTCGTGGTCGGTCCAACGTTGCAACATGAGATTGTTCCACGAGTAGCCTTTTAAGGCTCTGTCACCGTAGGCCTCACGGAGACCAACTTTATTCTTTGTCCCTTTCTCACGTACTCCCGGATATGCAGAGAACACGTTGTCTGAGGTATCGCCTCGCATACACTTCTCAAAGAGTAACCACTGGGGGTCCGGAATGGCTTTTGGCTCTTGAGTCTTTTTATCAATAACTCTCTTACCTTTTGCATCAAAGATACCTTCATGTGTAATAGTAGTTTCCATAACACCGTTGTATTGTTTTACGTTAGGTGCAATAAGTTGTACAAAATCTGTATCTGTGCTAACGATCACGTGGTTATCATTCGGATGACTCTGGATCCATCCAGCAATTAAATCATCTGCTTCTAGGCGTTGATGTTGCATAACTGTGCAGTTAGTTTTATCTTTAATAAAATCTTTAAATGTGTCAAAGGCTTCCCAAAAGATTTTTTCTTCGTCTGCTTCTCTTTCTGTATGTGCGGCACGAGCGGCAGCACGTTGAGCCTTGTAGGGAGCATAGTAGTCTTTGCGCCAGCTGCGACCTTCTAAACAGAAGACCACGTGACTACCGCCAAAGTCTTGCCAAGCCTTTTTAATACTGTTAAGGGTGATGTGAAAAGCCATGCCAAGTTTGATATCAGCATCTCCATTGATTACATGCCTAGCACGAAAAAACGTATTAGCAGTATCAACTAAAATATAGGTCATTTGTTATTCTTTTTAACAGTTTTAATATCAATAACGCCGGTATTAACAGCGCCTCCAAAATCTCCGTCAACTACTACATTAGCACATAGTTCACGGAACCAGCGATCTATGATTTCTTCATCGGCATCGCCGTCAAAACCATATCCCTCTTGCTTTAATTTTAACACAAAATCATCATTCCAGTCAAGCTCAAAAAAACCGTTGCGTATGTTATCTTTGTTAACGTGAGTGTTAAGTACACCTACCCACGGTTCTTTTAGTTTGGTAGCCCGATCTTTTGGACTTAGTTTAGCAATTTCTTCTGCTTCTTTAGCACGTTCTGCGGCATTGACTGCATCTTCCGCAACTTTTTTAGCGGCTTCTGCTTGCTTTAGACTTTCTTCAGTTTGGATTCTAAGTTTATCAATGCCAAACAATTTTTCTACAAATTTACGCATTAGGTTCCCCACTCGTTTTTAAATAATGGTACCTGAAGCCTATCACTGTATCTTAGTCCTCTAGCCATTGCTAATTCTGCAACACGGCGATTATTTAATGTGTAGACACTTTCAACGCCACCTACAGGCATTAGATAGATTGGTCCATCAAATCCTGCTTTACGATATGCCCCGATCGCACATTCTGCATCCGCAACATCTTGTTCAGTTGCTACTACAAATTTAAGATAAGTGTAACCTACATCCTCGTATTCGTAAATAATAGAAGGACATATAGCATCTTCCCACTTCTCGCCACTGCAAGGTAATTTAGGACTAACGCTGAATGTAATAGATTCGCACCAAGATTTGTTATTCCGCAATTTCCATTTGTTTAAATAATCTTTAAATTCTAGTGTAAGTTTCTGAGTACCGTTTGTTTCAAACGTAATCTCTTTAAGCCTATGCATACTATCATGCTCTAATAAATCCGGATAAGCACGTTGCCAACCTAGCAACGGTTCACCACCTGTAATCACAAGATGTTCTTCTTCCCAACGCTTGTGAGGAAGTATTTCCATAATGCGATTTACAATACCATTACTTTCCATCATTGGACTAAGATCTTTAAAGCGTGGATCCCAGCTAGCATAACTATCACAGCCTGTAGCTACCAGCGGCAAGTCTTTATAATCCGTATAAGGAGTATTACTATGAGCGAAAGAAATATTTTCAACTTCTGTACTCAGTTCACCACGCGGCATACCAAAGCCTGCACATTTAAAGTTACAACCAAATGTACGTAGGAACACACTAGGCACACCCATATAGCGGCCTTCACCTTGTATGCTGTAAAACAGCTCTGCAATTTTAATTTTACTCATAGTTTATTATACACTCTTTTTCTCTAAAGACCAAGAACCATCTCCCCGATCTGTCCATTCTAATATGTCTCCTTCTTTCCAACCTGCCTGTTCTAATAGGTCTGGAGGGAATTGGAGTATAGCATCCCCAGTAGCTGGATCTTCCTCAACGGTCAAGGTCCAGGAGTTGCGATCCTGTCGCTCAGTAACATCTTGCATATAAAAGCATCCTCTTCTGTGTTAAAATAAAAAGTCATTTTGTCCATAGCTGGACTATATCGAAATCGATCACCGGGTAATCCAAACACTTCAATGACCATAGCACAGGTTTCATTCCACCAAAACCCACTTTGGCCGTCATGCCAAGGAACAATAATCTCTGTATTCATTCCGGTAACGCTGTAAACCGTGACAAGAAGCTATCTCGATAACAACTATATTCTCGAGGAGGGTCACCTAATTCGTCTCGATAGTAAATCCAGACTCCGTCATCTAGATATACCTCTGATAATACTATAAATTTTTTACTATGATCATTTCCGGTCCAACGACTACCTTCTTTTATTCTCATAATTCGTCTCCAAAACATTTATCAATCCAACCTGCCGCCGCACATATCCAACCGTAACTCATTGGATCATCCCAATACAGTAATGCAAGAACTGCCGATAAGGCAGTTATTACAATAGCTAATGATCTCTTCATTCGTCTTTGGCCCAAGACTTAGAAAAATGATTAACTGCTTCGTAAGCATCGAGCTGTATATGATATTCTTCTTCGGTTAATCCGTGCCAGCCAATACACTTGCCTGTCGGACTGCGACCACAACCACATTTTCCAATTTCGTCTGCGGTTTCTTTGACTCTTACCTGCATATCTTTATCCTTTTTACCAAATATTTTTTCAAAACTGTTAGCATATTCTTCTTGACTTACACTAAACGGTCTTGGTTTTGAACCCTTGCCATTCATTTAGCCCACCACTCTTCGTAAGGGAATTCAATCCAGACATCTTCTTCTGCCTTATTTACTTCCATACCCCAGTAGTTCATTCCTATATTACATTGACTTGAAAGATTGTCAACTACAACAGCAAATCGAACATTATTGCCCCAAACATGTTCCCAACGATCATTATCGGGAAAGCAACCACTGGGCCAATCTTTCATAATCCAATTGAGCGTGGTGCCCTGATCGTTGATATCATCAACAACAAGGATATTCTTACCTTCGTAAGCATCTTCGCCCATGCCTAAGTTACTAACGGTGTTTCCGCCGTCTCTTAAACTAATATCTAGAGATTGCATAGGGATATCAAAATAATGACTAATCATTACAGCAGGCAATAGTCCGCCTCTTGTAAGACCTACAATATAATCTGGCCGCCAGCTATCAAATGTAATTTGTTTACAGATACTGGCGATTAGATTTTTAAATTTTTTGTTTTTAATTATGAGCTTGTTCATATCGTTCTTTCAAATATTGTTCGTGTTGTATCCATCTGTTGTTAACTAGAAATCCCCAATCTCTTTTCTTAGGACCGGGCATAAACAGTGTCCATGCTGTTACGCTAGGATCAAGCTCAATGCGATGATAGCTATTAGCCCCGCATATACGAAAACTGCCGGGTCCTCGCCATACACACATTTCAGCGATCTTGTTACCCTTGCTGTCAAACTGTGGAAGCCATTCATAATATCCGCCTTTTAAAATTAATGTAGCATAGGGCCATGGATGATCATGAACATCATCAGGGTCGCCCTTTAAGAATTTATGCAAGAACACATTAAAAGGAAAACGGTCTCTATCTTTTAAAAACAAATAGTAGCGTTCAAGATAAGGTTCATCACTTTGACGATCCATAACAATACGCTTGCGACCTATACGCTCTAAAAAATCTAGAAACCATTTCATCTACACGTCTCCAAAAACTCATTAAGTCTATGCACTGCCTCGTTAAAATCAACAGCCCATACTTCAGCTTCAATAACATTGTCTTCAATTTTCATGTCAAAAGGTACAACACCGTTAAATCTAAAATCACCCGGCACATCTGTTTGAACAATATATTTCTGCAAATTTTTAGCCCTAAAAATTAAATTATGGGCCATGTCTACTGAATTCATAGTGTTACCTCTTGATATTTAGATGCTGGATATCTTTCTTGCAACCATTCTAACAATCCAGGTTCCCAGGGAAGCTGAATGTCACCTGACCGATTTGTAATTATTCTCATCGCGGAGCAAACTCCTGTTGCATTTTAATGTTGTCAAAGAATTCTTTCTTTGTTCCTTGGTCACTATTAAATGCACCACGGAGAACTGTAGTCTGTGTCAAACTTGAGTGTGCCATAATGCCTCGATTTTCACAACATCCGTGTGTGGCTTGAACATAGACTGCTACGTTCTCGCTGTCTGTGGCTCGCATAATTTCACGGGCTATGTCGTTACACAGTTCTTCTTGTAAGGTGCCGCGACGAGCACACCATTGGGCAATACGTGTATACTTGGACAGTCCGATGAGCTTTTGGGCGGCAATGATTCCGATGTAGGCAACGCCACTAACAGGCTGATGATGATGGCTACACATACTACGAAGCTCACTCCTAACCACCAACATACCTTCATAGCGATCTTTACTATCGTTTGGAAAAGCTGTTGCATCTGGTGCTGGTTCATATCTACCTGCCATTACTTCATTAAAGTACATCTTAGCAAGACGTTTTGCTGTGCCTTTACTGTTTGGATCGTTTTCACGATCAATTAACAAGCAGTCTAACACTTTTTCAAATGCTAGAGTTGTTTCGTCGATTAATTGTTCTTTCATTTTGTCATCAATGTATTCACTGATGTTGTCTCCAGCCCAGAATCTTTTGCCATTGCGTTTCATTACAAAACCCAAATAGTTATGTGCTGTGCCTTCTTGATAACCGCTGTCGCCATACATAGCGTCAAGTGCTGTTTTATCTGTCAATTAAATTTCTCCGAGTTAATGTCGTGGATGACATAAATTACTATTTTAACATCTCTAATAGTTTATTGCAACTAAAAAAGTTTTCTTTTAATTCATACACCTGTTTATTTAGGTTAGGTAAGAATTTTTCATAATTGTTTATATACTGCATAATCTTGTTACAGACTTCTGGGCGATGAGCTTCGTAGGCAGTGTAATTTTCAGTCCATTCACTAGGATACTTAAATGTATCAAAAGCCATTTCGCTATAGCTAAGTCTATCTGGCACCATAGGAATAGCATTGACTAATGCACCTTCGTACCAGCTAATACCTAGGGTTTCTTGTAAGTTAGCACTAAACACCAACTTAGCTTCGCCTAGTAAATTATGATATTCATTCTTTGTTAACTGCTGGTCTTGACACACAACAAATTCATATTGCGGTAGGTATTGTTTTAGATCACGGAAAATTTCAACCTGCTTCTCTGGCGCTATGCGATGAGGAAACAGTATAAGGTCACGTTTTGGCATGCCTTTATACATAGTCAATGTATTTTCCATATACTCCATAGGCCACCCACTGCGTACAATCTTACCTTCATTGACAAATTCCTGTACAGTATCTTCTAGTGTTTCATCTAAAAGATTTTTACAAAATAAATCAATATGGAACTGTGAAGCAAAATAATTGTGATCAAAAGATGCAAAGAATGATTTCTCGGCATGTCTAACCCAAGGAGCATCTCCTATAAGGCGTCCTAGGAAGTCTTGCGGATCATACGATCCAGCATGCCATAAGCCGTGTGTAACTACCGGGATGCCCAGCAATTCACTCATGTACTTTAGGTTAATGATGCCCGGGTGCCAAGCATCAGTAAAGATAAAATGATCGCCGGCCTTGACGGATCCTGCACAAAAAAGTCTTCCAAGCTGTTCAACTTGGTTTGCCTTATAGATATTAGTGCCCCCAAAATTAAGAAATGCACCAGGAGTAGTGGCGCTAGGAATATCGCTAGGGCCAGAGATAACTTTGACATAGTGTCCTGCCTTTCGTAAGAGTGCAGGTACATGGGCCTTCCATTGACCCGTGTACCTTGTCTCGACTGCTTCTAGATCAACGAGAAAAACGTTCATTGTTGTTGTATCTCGGTTTATTACCTTGATAAGGTTTACGCTCGCCTCGGTCTACCCAAGGTCTACGTGGGCGTTGACTATCAAGGAAGGCCTTGTAGTTAACGTTAGCACGATCATAAAGATGTGCCGGGTTAAAATCGCATAACTCCATTCTGCAGAAATTGTGATATGCCTCTAGGTCGTCAAAGACCTTACTAACTTCGGGCTTCATTGTAAGATACTTCTTAAGCCATTCTTGAGCCATTATAGCTTTCCTTATTAATACTTGATAAAAGAACCATTTTCTCCGTCTTCGGAGACCTCAATCCAAACCTCACGGTTGGGATACTTTTGTGAAATGATGTCATATAAATCACCTGACATCATCTCGCAACTCTTGTGATCTAAACTTAGTGTAGCATCTTTGTAAAGATTTTCCAACCATCTCTTGAACTGAATAAACTCAATATCTCGGTCATCATGTGTTACACTTATCCAAACTTTAAAGTGGAAGATGTGACGATGTTCGTTAGCAAGAAACGAAACATCATATTCGTCGCCTGTGGCTAGACTAGGATCAGTTGCTGCCGCAGGATAACGATGCATACCTTCTTTACGGAAAGTAACCCAAATCATTTTGTTTGGACGATGGTCTTGACGAATAATCATACTGATAATAGTCCTTTAGCGAATGATTGAATTTCTTCCCTAGTCATATGGAAGTTATAGGTGCTGACAGAATCTACATCACCTTTATCGTTAAGGCATTCCTGAATAACATCAACAGCCATTAGTCCTTTAGGGCTAATTGCTTCCCACGATTCTACACGCACTCTAAATGCAGAATCTTCTTTAACTGTAAATTTTTTTACATTTAAACTTTCATGTTTCATCTCAAACTCTCCAAAGTGATAATTTTTGCTAACTCTTCTCCAAGATCTTTGTCTTCAGTAACCACATGCAGACTGTGTCGGTGATCATCTTTTTGACGATCATACTTAGTGGTTTCGATAATAGTTCCACCACTGGCACTATAAACATTTAGTCTAAATCCCTGCGACTGAATGTTCGGTCCTTCACTGTCAACGGAAATCAGCTGATTACTATACTCTTTGTCGTCGTTCATTAACCAGTTGCGAATTCTTTGTTTAAATGTTAATTTCATAGGTCTTTCTTCTACATATTGTCTTCTTGGTCTAACCATAGACGAGGATTTAGTCATTGACCGCTGTAAGCGATGAATAGACTTTGCGGTTGATGCTACCGCTTGCCCGTATCCACTCATTTAATAATCTCATCTTTACCATATTGATCCCAGCTAGTAAACTTATTTCTATCTAGTAGGTCGTGGAGGTTATGGCACCACACTCCAGGATTAGTTGCTTTAAAATCTTTGTCGTCTAGCTTTATTGTAGCATTATATCCTAGCTGTTGTAAATAGGGCAGTTTAACTGAAATCTGCGGAATGAACTGACGCTTCTCAGTTAATCCACTTTCAAGCAAGCCTTCTACTTCGCTGACATCAAAGTCTAGCGTACACCAAAGATCATATTCACTGTCAAGGCAGACATAGATCATATTCTCCCAAGGACGCCATGTTTCACTATCGTTAACACCGCCTGTCTTAAAACTTTGATTAGCACCAAAGTAAATGTGCGTTATATGTTTACTCTGATCAGTGTATGATCTAGATTCTTTGACAATATCTAAAATTGTATAGGGATCGTGAACACCCACTACAAATAAAGTTTTCATTCCATATGCAGGAGTCTTTTCAATCTCTACGCCTGTAAAGAATGTGATGCTGTCTGCAACACCTGTGTCATAATCTCTTTTCATTTGTCGTCTTTTGGAAATGCCTGACTAAATGGCCAAGCGGTTGAAGGTTCTGGTCTAGGTTTTAATTTAATGTTCTCTTCTACTATTATACCATCATTATCGCAAAGGTCAACCTGAAATGGAGCCAATACATGGATAGCAGAATCTTCTTCTTGCCAATCATGCTCGCCATCGAACAACCAAGCCGCACCGCCTTCATAGTATGCTTCTTTGATGGCTTCTTGTTCTTCTTCAGAAATATCATCGCTAAACTCAAACCAGCAAGCACAGCTATCATCCAGTTCTGATCCCCAACCTGCGTTAGGATCGCAGTAAGCAAGGTCACTGCCTTCGTATGGTAAGTTACAGTCCATGTCAGCTTCAATAAAACCTTGACCCCAACGATATGTTTCATCTAGGTTAAACCAACTGATACTACCGTCCGCATTTTCACGGAACATCTCTACGTGATATACAACACTTTTCTTTTCAAGAGGTGTAATGCGATATACTTGACTCATTGTTGCTCCACAAAGTCATAAGACTTTTTAAAAATAGGACCATCACAAATATAAAGTTCACCGTCAATGCCACGCATTAAATAGTCGCCTGGCTTGCCTTGTTTGTAATTGCCTTCTAAGGTATTCACACGGAATTCGTGATCTATCTTTAGAGCATGAACAACAATGGGTCGCTTAACACATGGCCCCATGCCTTCTACTTGTTCGAATGTATCAAATGTTTTCATAATTATTTTTTGTTGAAAAGATTTTTAATTGATTGAATTAGATTATAGAATCTAAAATGATAGTCTGTTAACATAGGTGGATGTAAAGGGCAGCGACCCTGACGGTAATCACACTTAGAGTCATACTCCTTACCGCAGGTGCTGCACTTATTCTTCAAGTCCGTTTGATCTAGCATATTCTGCCCGTTCTTTTTCTCGTTTCTCTTCACAGGGCTCGCAGTAAGTATGCACCCAACCACCGCCCTTGCGTTCTCCAACATTACCACAACCTTCACAGGTTACACCACTCATGCTCTCAGCCATACGTACCATACCATCAATAATTTCGTCTCCACCTGTGTAGTAGAATCGTAATGTACCAAACTTTTCTTTAACTTGGTCTAAGGTCACTTGCGGAATAGATTCAGGAATCACTCTAGGCTCATCGGGATGTTCCTTGTTCCATTCTATATTCCAATTGCGTTGTTTTTCTTTCCAGTCAATATGATGTTGAATATTACCCATAAGCTGATTAAGGATATTGTACCAACCATCACCACATGCAAATCCCCAACACATACAAGTTTCTTGCATGTTCTTGTTGCGGTTGACCATCATCTTTGGATACTTCTCACACAACAACGAATCTAGTTCTTGTCTCATCACCAATCCTTTATGCCAGATACTTCTATTTCAAAAGAGCCGCGAAGGCCGCCAATTTCTCTAGCAAAGGTCATACTAGTAATTGATCCAATACCACTGCTAGAGTCTTGCTCGAGTTCAAAGACATCTAAATCAGGAAACTGATCTAGAACCTCTTTGATTTTTTCTATGTCTTTTCGAGTTAGAAAAATATTAGTCATTGATTTCTTCACGTAGTTGCTTGTGTTTAAGTATAGCAATTTCGTCTTTTAAATGCAACCTTTGTTTCTTCAATTCTTCAAGTTTTAGGTCTTCAAATAGCCCATTCTTTTCCAATGTGTCTACTTTCTTGTCTAGAGCACGATGTGCTTCTTCCAAATGTTTAATTCTCATTTCGTACATATTACACCTCTTCAAATAAACTTGTGAACATTTGATTTGTATAAGAATATCTTTTCCGATTGTCACCAAACTCTTTTGTTTTCTTTTGATGACAATTTGCACATAACACTTTTAAATTTGATTCACTAGTGTTTAGTTTGTCTCCGTCGTGATGGTCAATAGTTAAACTAGTGTTTAACGGATCTTTACAAAACCATCCCAAGTATCCGGATTTATTTTCACAACCTTTTGATTGCATCCACTCGTCTACTTCAAATCGAAGAACAGTTCTGTGTATATCACAGAATGTTTTCCACTTCCAAGTAGGACTACCATCTTTTTTAACATAACCTTTATGGTATCCTACTTGAGAAGTGCAGGATGGTAAACTACATTTTGGAGAATGTAGCCTAGACAATGATCTCATTTTGCTTCCTGTTCTAAAAACTCTGCTTCTAATTCTTCTAAAATATTTTCATCTAGTTCAGGCATAGCACTAACAGCACTCACACTTTTGTCTAACACAACATCATCGTGATCAAACAAGTTACTGAATGTGTTGTTGGCATTGCCTCCACGTAGACGCATACCCATCATGTTGTTTAACATTGGACGAGCATCTTCAATCATTTGCATAGGAGTTTCGGATTTGAAAAGTTCTTCAACAAAACGATCAAAGTAAAGAATGTTGCGTGGAACCCACTCTGAATACTCATCGCTCTTGTCAGCATCTTTGACTTTTTTCCATAGTCTCCAGTCTGGCTGTGCCTTGTGACGTTCAATGTCCATTAATGTGTTAGCACGTTGAACAGCAACAATATGGCAATATGTATTATGTGCCATCATTAGAGCATAACCAAAGCTATCCCAAGCAGTCTTGCCTTCTTTGCCTATCTTGTTTAGCATTCCTGG
>Ga0209191_1000582_pt1 | contig 28010 bp, 29 predicted proteins | sample S_130626_EF_Meta_FD_187320 | JGI IMG/M metagenome (GOLD analysis project Ga0209191, IMG submission 187320) | Freshwater microbial communities from Lake Simoncouche, Canada to study carbon cycling - S_130626_EF_MetaG (SPAdes) (version 2) | ecosystem: Environmental > Aquatic > Freshwater > Lake ...
AGGGGATTTTTCCCAACTGGTAATTTGACTAAAAGCAGGGCTAACGACGAAGACAACAAAGAACAGCCATATTTTTTTCATAGATCCTCCAAATAAGATATATTCATCATGAAGGATCTCAAGCTCAATTCATGAGCGAGTCAATACCTAGAATGACATATTCCTCTACAAATTTATTACATCGTTATGTTGATCATTACCCTACTCATGTCTGTCTTACTTCCTTTTCAAGTTCACCCAGGGAATACGTCGAATGTCACTCCAGAATATCGCTGGGCTGCAAAAGCAGTGATGGATGCCACGCGAATTATTACTATGAGTAATCACAAGCAGAAGTTACAAGTACTAATCAATCCAGAACTCCTTCTTCGAGATTCCATCCCAGATGACAAGCCTATACCGAAAAGAAGGCAGTTCATCCAAGATTATGTGAATCAGTCAGGGAGTAAACGACTCAATTAAATAAAAGAGTCGGTCTTTCCCTACTGTCCGCTCATTATTTTGGAATCAGTAAAACCAGCATTTGTAATGTGAAAAATCTATCAAAGACCTAATTAAGATTCACAAAGTTAAACTGCCAAATGTTCCATATAAAAGGCTTACTCCAAAAGGGGTAAGCCTTATTTTTTAAGCTTCGAAATCGATATACTCTTTATATAATTTTTTGGGGGGAATGATGGATAAAGCGTATATTTTTATGCATGGTAGAAGTCAAGCAGTACGGTTGCCAAAGGCATATCGATTTAAAGATACAGATGTAACGATTGAGCATTTTGCTGGTGGGGTTTTACTACTTCCCAAGGAAAGATTCTTTGGTAATATTTGTGCTGCACTGGACTGTCTTGAAGCAGACTTCAAAGTGAAACGTGACCAACCAATTCAACAAATAAGGGCGGAGATAAAACCATGATTCTATTAGATACGAGTATGTGTATTTATATTATTAATCAGCGACCATCCAAAGTACTGAGTCGATTTCGTAAGTACAAGTTTGAAGAAATTGGCATCTCCAGTATAAGTGCTGCGGAGTTGAGCTTTGGTATCGAACATTCTGGTTCAATCAGAGGTAAGCAATTTTTGGATATGTTTTTAGCGACTCTAAAAGTTCATCCCTTTGACGAGGAGTGTATTTGGAAGTATGGCAAGCTACGGGCTTTTTTAGAAAAAAAGGGACAGCCTATAGGTACCTTAGACACCATGATTGCTGCCCATGCTTTGTCTTTAAATATGTTGCTCGTCACCAATCATGATGATGAGTTTGCGGTAGTGCCTGGATTAAAAACTGAGAACTGGGCATGAGTCTACGGGAGGTCATGAGTAATTAACTTAAAATCATTCAATGCCCCAAAGATAAAAAGCGAGAATTGTTCAACAATCCTCGCTTTTATTATTCCTCTCTTAGGTAAGAGAAGACCAATCCTAAATTAATTATTGATGCAACTCAGCGGCCTCTTGAACCACGAGTGGATCTAATGTTTTAAGAGGCGCAGCTGTCTTTGATTTTGTACCAGGCATCAACTCAAAGTCAGGCGTAAAGCTGACTAGGCTACTACGCAAATCTTCAAAGACTTGACGATTGCCATCAAACCTAGCCTTTTTCTCAGTGATGAGCTGATCAAAGGTTTTTGTACCGCCCATGACTGAATTTAAATCAGAACGATTGAGTGTGATGGTTAGATCTGCATTTTTCGCTTGTTGACCTTTAATGTTGGTCAGTGCTGAATTACTTAACTCGACCACAAACTTTTCACCATTATCGGGAGTGACGAGATTAATGATGGATTTTTTACCAACCACTTTTTGCGAATCTAGGGAGATTGCTAAAGAGTTAAGCCATAACTCAGTAGGCATCCCGCGAATCATGTCAGGACCACTTGATTTAGGAGGAGTTCCCGCTGGCATACCGTTACGTAATTCATAGGCGGCGCCGAGGAAACTATTACGTACACTCGGGCTTTCTTTTTGATAACCGATTTGCTCAAAAAGATCCGCTAACAAATCTTTGGCTTCAGTATTATTCGGATCAGCGTAAACCAGCTTATTGACAATCTCCACGCCCTGAAGATATTTGCCTTCATTAAAGAGCTCTTTCCCTTTGGAGATAATCTTTTTACTACCGCCCATCATCTCAACATACAAAGGTGCAGAATCTTTCGGTGAAAGAGGCGTTAAGGTTGCAGGATTACCATCCCAGTAGCCGATATAACGGTTAATCACCGCACGGCTGTTATGTTCTTCTGAACCGTGGTAACTATGCGCAGCCCATTTGTTTTTTAAGCTATCAGGCAGTTTGTAGACGTTCTGAATTTCATTAATCGTTACACCCTTATTGGCGTGATGTAAGACTTCATTATTTAAATGCGCATACGTATCACGCTGCGTTCTCATAATGTCTTGGATTCGAGCATTACCAAAACGTGGCCATGAGTGCGAAGCGAACATCACTTCAGCTTGTGTACCGTAACGATAGAGGGCATTGTTAATATTCTTTGACCAAGCCAAAGCATCACGCACGAGTGCACCACGTAGGGTGTAAATATTGTGAATGGTGCCAGTAATGTTTTCAGCGGCCCAAAATGCTTTCATGTCTGGGAAGTAGGTATTCATTTCTGCTGGTGCTTCGGTGCCCGGTGTATTTTGGAACTCCATCTTGACGCCATCGATGATCATTTCTTCGAAAGGCTTCGAGATATATTTTGTTGGGGCAATCAAACCTAAATTACCGGCAGCCGTATTCTTACCAATCGATTGGTCCACGTGACCAAAAGGGCTTCTTGGAAGTAACACACCATATTGGAAGAACATTCTACGTGTCATTGCATTACCTGCGTAGACGTTTTCTGCAACAGCAGATTCCATAAAGCCAGCTGGGGCAATAATCTGTACTTTGCCAGCCTTCACATCAGCTTCATTGACTACGCCACGGACACCACCGAAGTGATCGGCATGTGAGTGTGAGTAAATAACAGCGACAACAGGGCGCTTACCGACTTTTTCATTAATAAAATCTAGTGCAGCTTTGGCGGTTTCTTTTGCGGTGAGAGGATCAAACACAATCCACCCTTTGTTAGATTTAACAAAAGTAATGTTCGCGAGATCGAAGCCACGGACTTGATAGATTTTTCCTGGAAGTACTTCATAAAGACCGTAAGCCATGTTTAGGATCGCTTGACGTTGTAATGAAGGATGAACGCTGTCAAAGTTTTTACCTTGTAACAAGAACTCGTAACTACCAATATCCCAAGCAACGTTACCAGCCTCAGCTTTAATGGTCTTATACGTGGGAGCAGCAATAAAGCCTTTTTTAGCTTCTTCAAAATCGGTTTGATCTTGAAACGGTAGTGTCTTGCGCGACATTTCTTGCATTTTTACGGTGTAGCTAGAAGGGTACTTTCCCTTTTTATCAAAGTGCTTGCCTTCCATCGCTCCAGGGTCGCTGACGATGGCACCACCACCTGCAGCAAATGCGGTGGATGTCGATAGACTGAGAGCCAGAAATAAGGCTTTATAAAGTTTTGTCATGGTAATTTTCATAAAATATTGTTTATTTAAATTGTGTCATATTTACTATAGTGCATATTTGTGATTATTTCTTTACATTTTGATGTAAGTAACTAATTTATATATGAATTTTTACGAATATTTAGTCAAAAACCCCTATCGAACGGAGGATATGACTCAGAAAAAAGAAGTATTTTATTAAAAAAGTCGCAACTTAAGTAATTGTTTTTAAATCAAATAATCTTAATTTAGACTATTTTAAAGGATATTAAAAAAAAGTCGCGACTATTTTTAAATATCCTTTAAAATAGTGCAATGGAACGATATATTCAAGCGCATGTTTTATCTGATATTAAAAAAAAGTTAGTCATCCTGACTGGACCGCGCCAGGTGGGTAAAACTTACCTGAGTCGTCAATTGATGGCTAACTTTCAAAACCCTATTTATCTAAACTGGGACGTACCAACTGATCGCGTGACCTTAAATCATCAATCCTGGGATGTTCGACATGACCTGATTGTGATGGATGAGATTCATAAAATGACTCATTGGAAACAATGGCTCAAGGGAGTAACAGACGCAAGGCCGCCAGGGACCGCATTATTAGTGACAGGTAGCGCGCGGATGGAAACATTCCGTCAAGCAGGCGAGTCTTTGGCTGGGCGATATTATTCCTATAAATTTCATCCTATATCTGTAAAAGAGTTGTGTACCGAATCCAAAATTAAGCCACGAGAAGCGCTCGATCATCTTTTAGAGCGGGGTGGATTCCCAGAGCCTTGTTTAGCAGAGAACAAGTTAGATGCTGATCGATGGCGAATCAAGTACGCCCAAGATTTGATTCGAGAAGATATTTTAGATTTTTCCCGTATTCATGAGTTGAATGCCATGAAGCTTTTTTTAGAAATTCTTCGAGACCGTGTCGGTTCACCCCTATCTTTGCTCTCGATCAGCAGAGATATCGGTATTTCCTCGGTCACTTTAGGGAAATATTTAGATATTCTTCAGGCGCTATTTGTAGTTTTTCCCATTCATCCACTCAATAAAAATATTGCTCGATCACTATCAAAATCTCCAAAGGTTTATTTCTATGATCAAGGATTAGTAAGAGGGAATGAAGGAGTAAAGTTAGAGAATGCTGTGGCATGTATGTTGCTTAAACATGTGGATTTCATTAGGGACACAAAAGGATTAGAGACTGGATTGCATTATTTACGAACCAAGGATGGTGCTGAAATTGATTTTGCAATAACCACAGATAATCCACTCACGCATCGCCATGAACTGACGCACCTCATTGAAGTTAAATGCAGTGACAATACGCCGCACGCCACTCTCATTCGTTTTGCGAAACAGTTTCCTGAGGCAAAGGCGGTGCAACTCGTTTATAACCTCAGAATATCGCTAAAAACTAATGGCATCATCATTGATGACATGGCGAGTTATTTGTCTGAGTTAGAAGCATAAAAAAACATGCTAAAAAAAGCACCTGTTCATAAAGCATGAAGACTAATTTTTACTGAACCGTCGTGCCCGTTTCTTTAATCACGCGGTCCCATTTTTTAATTTCTACTTGAATATATTTAGCAAACGAATCAGAAGAACCGCCAACAGGCTCAAACCCTAAAGATAAGAGACGCTCCTTAAATTCTGCTTGTGCTAACAAACTCGTAATATCACTATTGACCTTTTGTATCACCGCATTCGGAGTACCAGTTGGCGCAAAAAGACCCACCCAGGTATAGTCCTCAAAACCAGGGTAGCCAGACTCCGCTAAAGTAGGAACATCAGGAAGGACAGCCATCCGCTTCGCACTCGTTACCGCTAAACCTTTAATACGACCCGACTTGATCATTTGCAAAGAAGGTGGCATCGAGACACTGGTTAAATCGACATCAGCAGCAACTAAGGCATTAATGGCAGGACCAGCCCCGTTATATGGAATCGGCACAATATCCACCTTACTCATTACCTTAAAGACATACTCCGCTGCTAAGTGAGCTGTAGTGCCTGGACCAGGAGAGCCATAACTCAGACGACTACTTTTGGCTTTCACTAATGCCTCTTGTAAAGTATTTACACCAAGCTTATTGCTACTCGCAATAATATTTGGGCTCCATGCGACATTAATCACGCCCGTAATATTTTTTTCTAATTCATAACCAGGATTGGTAAAGAGCGTGGTGTTAACCGCAATCGAAGATGTATTGAGTAAAAACGTATAACCATCAGGCGCTGATTTGGCGACGATGGCAGTACCGATATTACTGCTAGCACCGGGGCGATTTTCAATCACAACCGGTTGCCCCCAGAGCGAACTGAGTTTTTGACCAAGTAGTCTACCCATAATGTCTGCAATGCCACCAGGCGCCCAAGGTATAACTAATTTAACGGGACGATCAGGATAGGATTGTGCCAAGGCAGGGGATAGAGAAACAGCGCAAATGCAGAAGGTAAACCATATCCGTACTTTTTTCATCAGATCCCCCAGGGTTTTTAATCTGTTAAAACAGCAAAAAAACTTTATATATTTTTTAAATGATCCCGCAAAAGTACTCCATAACCAGGTAATGTATTGACATGACCAAGTATTTTTAATGCGCCCCAAAGACTTACTTGATTGGTGGTCAGAACGGGCTTGCCTATTTTTTGTTCGAGCTGATCAATCACTTCCATCGTGAACCAATTACCACAAGCAAGCATGATAGCTTCTACATCTGAGCCATCAAGTTCTAGAGCCATATCGTAGGCGGTAGAAGAATCAAGTCTGCCGATATCTAAATTCTTTGCAATACCGAGGGCTTTATCTCTAGGTACTTCAATCCCATTCGCTCTTAAAAACCCAACACTAAACCCATTGATTTCATCGGTCCAAGGCGCACAAAAGGCAAGACGTTTAACACCCAATACTTCAAGTGCTTGAATGGTGGCAGTCGCTGCAGTGGTCGCTGGCTTGCCAGTCGAGTCTTCCATCATCTTTTTGAGGGTTTGATCGTAGCCTAACCCTTTTCGTGATGAAGGTGCAGTTAAGCCTAGAAGAAGTACATCGACATCCGCATCAGCAAGGGTTGCAGATGCTTCACCTAATTTTTCGACGACTTTGATCGTGGAGTCAGCTTCTACGTGAGTTAGTTTCAATCGTGAAATATGTAACGAAGTTCCTTTGGGTAAGGCGCTATAGAATTCTCGTTCTTGAACAGTATTCGATGATGGAATTAAAGAACCAATCCGTTTTAAAATCTGCGTGCTTGACTGATTAGTTGCCATTGATATGTCTCCTTCATTATTTTTTTGATTTATGTTCCATCATAAAGTGTTTTTAGGCGAGATTTTATTTTTTTGATCATGAATGTTATGAAAATAAAGGTATCAAAGGCTAGATATGCCTTATTTGTTTGATGAATCAATCGTTTATAATCGTAACTCTTACTCAATCTAGCGCGACAATCTAAATACTTATGCCCGTAGTTACCTTACCCGATGGCTCACATCGCCAATACGATGCTCCTTTAACTGTTGCTGATGTTGCACAAAGTATTGGCTCTGGCCTTGCTAAAGCAGCCCTGGCAGGTAAAGTTAACCAACACCTCGTTGACCTCAGTTACTTGATTGACCAAGATATCGAACTGGCGATTGTGACGGATAAAGATCCTGAAGGATTAGAAGTCATTCGTCACTCGACAGCTCACTTGCTAGCTTATGCAGTCAAAGAAATGTTTCCAGATGCACAGGTCACGATTGGTCCTGTGATCGATAATGGTTTTTATTACGACTTTGCTTATTCAAGACCATTTACACCTGAAGATCTTCTCGCTATTGAAAAGCGCATGGCGGAGATTGCAAAAAAAGATGAAAAAGTGACACGTACTGTAGTGCCACGAGATGAAGCAATCAGTTATTTTAAGGGCTTGGGTGAGCATTACAAAGCAGAGTTAATCGAAAGAATTCCGCAAGGAGAAGACGTTTCTTTATACGCTGAAGGCAACTTTACGGACTTATGTCGTGGACCTCACGTACCAAGTACAGGCAAGCTCAAAGTGTTCAAACTTATGAAAGTCGCTGGGGCCTATTGGCGTGGTGACTCCAAGAATGAGATGCTTCAGCGGATCTATGGCACTGCTTGGACCAAAAAAGAAGATCTTGAGCAATATCTTCATATGCTCGAAGAAGCAGAAAAGCGTGATCATCGTAAGTTAGGTAAACAACTCGATTTATTTCATTTTCAGGAAGAGGCCCCAGGACTGATCTTCTGGCATCCAAAAGGTTGGAGCATCTGGCAGCAGGTCGAGCAGTACATGCGCAAAATTTACGAAAACCATGGTTACCAAGAAGTCAAAGCACCACAGATCTTAGATCGTGTCTTGTGGGAAAAGTCAGGCCACTGGGATAACTATAAAGACAATATGTTCACGACCGAGTCGGAGAACAGAACCTATGCGCTTAAACCAATGAACTGTCCAGGTCATGTCTTGATTTTTAATTCAGGTTTGCATAGTTATCGTGATCTACCTCTGCGTTTTGGTGAGTTTGGACAATGTGTCCGTAATGAACCCTCGGGTGCTCTGCATGGACTCATGCGCGTGCGAGGTTTTACCCAAGATGACGGTCATATTTTCTGTACTGAGAACCAGATTCAGCAAGAAGTAGCTGATTTTGACAAACTGGTCAGAAGCGTTTACAAAGATTTTGGTTTCAAAGAGGTTGCGGTCAAACTTGCCCTGCGTCCAGAAAAGCGAGTGGGTGAGGATGCCATTTGGGATAAAGCCGAAGATGCATTGCGCGCAGCCATCAAAGCTTCTGGTCAAGAGTGGGAGGAATTACCTGCAGAGGGCGCTTTTTATGGTCCGAAGCTCGAATATCACCTGAAAGACTCCATTGGGCGGTCGTGGCAGTGTGGCACTGTGCAGGTAGATTTTTCGATGCCAGGACGATTAGGTGCGGAATATGTCGCTGAAGACAATAGCCGCAAGGTGCCGGTGATGTTACACCGGGCAATTGTGGGGTCTTTGGAGCGTTTTATTGGGATTTTGATTGAAAATCATGCTGGTGCGATGCCTACTTGGTTATCGCCAACCCAAGCAGTGGTACTCAATATTTCAGAAAATTCTGCTCAATATGCGCAAAATGTCGCACAAATGCTAAAAAAACAAGGATTTAGAGTCTTTGCAGATTTGCGTAATGAGAAAATAACGTATAAAATACGAGACCATGCTTTACAAAAACATCCTTACTTAATTGTGGTGGGTGATAAAGAGCGTGATGGCAACTTAGTTGCTGTTCGTGCTAGAGGCGGAGTTGATTTAGGCGTTATGTCGATTGAAGACTTCTCTAGCATGCTCCTGAAAGATATTTCTCAAAAAGATGTCTGAAAAGAGCGTCTGTAAAAAGACGAGCAGTAACAGGTATTGATTAATTGAGAGAAGAGGTAAAGTTATCGCTACAGAAAAACTGCATCGTATTAACCGGGAAATAACTGTTCCTGAAGTGCGATTGATTGGTTCCCAAGGACAAGCATTAGGCGTTTTCAAAGTATTTGATGCATTGAAATTAGCTGAAGAGGAAGAAACTGATTTAGTAGAGATTGCTCCTACGGCGGTTCCTCCGGTTTGTAAGATCATGGACTACGGTAAGTTCAAGTATCAAGAGGCCAAGAAAGCGCATGAAGCAAAGTTAAAGCAGAAGGTGATTCAGGTTAAGGAAGTGAAGTTTAGACCTGGAACAGATGACGGTGATTACGGTGTGAAGTTGCGAAATCTGATCCGCTTTTTAGAAGAGGGCGATAAAACCAAGATAACGCTAAGATTTAGAGGCCGTGAAATGGCTCACCAAGAAATTGGGATGCGGATGTTGGATCGTTTGAAAATAGATTTAGAGCCTCACGGAGTTGTTGAACAATTTCCGAAGATGGAAGGCAGACAGATGGTGATGGTGTTATCTCCCATCAAAAAGAAGTAGTGTTAAAAGCGGAAGCTTTTAAATAAGAGCGCAAGCTCTATGTAGTGAGAGTGTTATAGCTCAATAGAAGTATGGCTGGGTTTTAAAAGTGTTATTGAATATGAATAACCACCTGAGCAATACAAATTAGTGAAAAGGGAGCAATCATGCCCAAAATGAAGAGCAAAAGCGGTGCAGCCAAGCGCTTTAAGGTTCGCGGAAGCGGATCGATTAAGCGTGGACAGGCGTTCAAGCGCCATATCCTAACCAAAAAGACAACGAAAAACAAACGTCACTTACGTGGTTCTGCAGAGGTTCATGAAACCAATGTGAAATCTGTCCGTGCGATGTTGCCGTACGCTTAATTGATAAAAGGAGAATCTCATGCCTAGAGTAAAACGTGGTGTCACAGCACGTGCCCGTCACAAAAAAGTAACCGACGCAGCCAAAGGCTATCGCGGTCGTCGTAGTAATGTATTCCGTATCGCTAAAGAAGCGGTGATGCGCGCTGGACAATATGCCTATCGCGATCGTCGTAACAAGAAACGTACTTTCCGTGCTTTGTGGATTGCGCGTATTAACGCAGCGGTTCGTGAACATGACTTAAGCTACAGTGTATTTATCAATGGCCTTAAAAAAGCGGAAATTGATCTCGATCGCAAAGTCTTATCTGACATGGCGATTCATGACAAGCCTGCTTTTGCTGCCTTGGTCGAAAAGATCAAAACTGTTCAAGCTGCAGCTTAAGTAAGTCTTGTATGGTTGATTTAGATCAACTGGTCAAAGAAGCTACTGAAAGTTTCTCCTCCACTAGTGACGTGGTCGCTTTGGAGGAGGTCAAAGCTAAATATCTCGGTAAGTCAGGTCTCTTGACAGAAATGCTCAAGGGTCTTGGTAAGCTCGACCCAGACATCAGAAAAACCGAAGGTGCCCGCATTAACGTTGCCAAAGCGGCTATAGAAGGCGCTTTACAGGCAAGACGTGCACAACTTGCGGATGATCTCTTACAAGCCAGACTTTCACAAGAGGCGATTGATGTATCCCTGCCAGGACGTGGGAGAGGTATCGGCAGTTTGCATCCTGTGATGCGTACTTGGGAGCGTGTCGAAGATATCTTTCATTCTATTGGATTTGATGTGGCACAAGGCCCCGAGATAGAAAATGATTGGTTTAATTTCACAGCCCTTAATAGCCCAGAAAATCATCCTGCAAGATCCATGCAAGATACCTTCTATGTGGAAGGTCATGATGCGCAGGGTAAATCTTTGCTGCTGAGAACCCACACAAGCCCGATGCAAATTCGGTACGCGAGCGAAGCAGTCAAGCAACATTTAACTACCTTTGGCAATTTAGACGACATGCCAGAGATTCGAGTCATCGCACCCGGTAGAACGTATCGTGTAGATAGTGATGCAACGCATTCACCGATGTTTCATCAAGTTGAAGGTTTATGGATTGGTAAAGATGTGACCTTTGCTGCTTTGAAAGGCATCTATACACAATTCTTAAAAGCTTTTTTTGAAAACGACGCACTCAATTTGCGTTTTCGTCCTTCATATTTTCCGTTTACAGAACCTTCCGCTGAGATTGATATTGCATTTCCGTCTGGAAAATTGGCAGGACGCTGGCTCGAGATTTCTGGGTCTGGACAAGTCCATCCGACGGTGATTCGTAATATGGGTCTTGATCCAGAAGACTACATTGGCTTTGCCTTTGGTTCCGGACTAGAAAGACTCACAATGCTACGTTATGGCGTTGACGATTTGCGTTTGTTCTTTGAAAACGATTTACGTTTTTTAAATCAATTTCCAGCTTAGTTCATCTTCCACAGAGAGTTAACATGCAATTTTCCGAATCATGGCTAAGACAGTTTGTTAATCCACAGATTACGACTGATGCCCTTGAGCATTTAATGACGATGGCAGGATTAGAAGTAGAAGAAATGAAACAATTAGCACCACCGTTTCATTCTGTAGTTGTAGCCGAAATACTCGAAGCCACTCAACATCCAGATGCGGATCGCTTACGCGTATGTAAAGTTTCAGTAGGTGCTCTCTCGTTAGAGCCGTTGCAAATTGTATGCGGCGCACCCAATGCCAGAGTTGGGATTAAGATTCCGTGCGCGATGGTTGGTGCAGAGTTGCCACCTAGCGAAGATGGTAAAAGTTTTAAGATCAAGATTGGTAAATTACGGGGTGTAGAGAGTTATGGCATGCTGTGCTCTGGTCGAGAGATTGGCCTTGGTGAAGACCATGCTGGTATCTATGAGTTGCCACTAGACGCACCGGTTGGCACCAATATTCGTGAATACTTAGGATTAGATGACACCATCTTTACCATTAAGCTTACCCCGAATAAAGCAGATTGTTTATCTGTATTTGGAATTGCTAGAGAAGTAAGCGCCCTAACCGGATCACCCTTGTTAGAACGTCCCAATTTTAAAGTGAAAGAAACGATCAAAGATTTTTTAAAAGTTCATGTGATGGATAAAGCCCTTTGTGGCCGATTTGCGGGACGCATCGTCAAAGGTGTCAATGCCAAGGCAGTGACACCTCCATGGATGGTGCAACGTTTAGCGAGTAGTGGACAACGAAGTATCTCGGCCTTAGTCGATATCTCCAACTATGTGATGTTGGAAATGGGGCAACCTACGCATATTTTCGATGCAGAAAAAATCAATGGTGACTTACAAGTTCGCTTTGCCAAACCAGGCGAAAAAGTCCTGTTACTCAATGGCCAAGAAGTTCAACTGGGTGATATCTCTTTACCCGTCGGAGTCATTGCCGATGACCATGGAATCGAAAGTATTGCAGGTATTATGGGGGGCGATCATTCTGCAGTCACTTTAGAAACCCAGAACATTTATATTGAATCCGCCTTTTGGTGGCCAAGCGCCATTCAGGGTAGAGCAAGACAACTGAAGTTTTCAACCGATGCAGCGTTTCGCTTTGAGCGTGGCGTCGATCCAGATCGCACGGTCAAATATTTAGATTATGTTACGCAACTGGTGCAAGAAATCTGTGGTGGCGAGATAGGGCCTCTTGATGATCAGATCTTTGAATTACCGAAAATACATCAAATCACTTTACGTGTTCCTCGAGTAGAAAAGATTTTAGGCATTCCGATGGATGGCAATCAAATCAGTGAGTACTTTGATGGATTAGATTTTTCTTATGCAAGAATGCATCCAGGTACACCACAAGAAGTGTTCGTAGTGGAGACACCAAGATATCGCTTTGATTTACAGATTGAAGAAGATTTAATCGAAGAGATTGCGCGTTTATATGGCTTTGAAAATATTCCAGAACTAGCGCCCCAAGCTAGTATTCGTGTCAAACCCACGAACGAGACTAGGCGCAGTATGCATGCGCTGCGTCACACGATTGCCGCGCAAGAGTATCAAGAGGTTGTTAATTATGGTTTTATTGATCAAGAGTCAGAAACGATCATTAATAATAATACGCAACCCATCCAAGTCCTTAATCCCTTTGCCGAACAATTTGCGGTGATGCGTAGCACACTGCTCGGTGGATTAGTGCACAACCTCAAAACTAACCTTAATCGCAAGGCAACGCGCGTTCGGATCTTTGAGATTGGACGAGTATTCATGCGTAATCAACATATCCACGACGGCCCGCTTAGTGTCACTGGGGTGGAGCAACCGATGCGCATCGGTGGATTAGCCTATGGTGATGTGGAATCAGAACAGTGGGGAAGTACTTCGAGAAGAATTGACTTTTTTGATGTCAAAGCCGATCTAGAAGCCATCTTACAACCCCTCACCATCATGACCCAAGCGGCAGAGCATCCAGCGTTTCATCCTGGAAGAAGTGCGAAAGTATTTAAACAAGACACTGTGGGTGATCGTGTTGAAATCGGCTATATCGGTGAACTCCATCCTAAATTACAACAGCACTATGGCTTTACTTTTGCGCCGGTGCTATTTGAGATTGATTTGGAGAAGGTTTTAGCAATCGATTTACCGAAATTGGTTGAGCCAAGTAAGTTCCCTTCGGTAGAGCGTGACTTAGCAATTGTGCTGCAAGCCAATGTGCCCGCTCAGCAAGTGCTTGATGCTTTGCGTCAAGCAGCCTCTGGCTTGGTCACGCATATCGCTCTTTTTGACGAATTTAGAACCACCCCTGAGCGTTTAAGTGGGATGCAATTGGATGAGAAGAGCCTAGCTTTTCGGGTAACTTTGTCAGATGATACTCAGACTTTGCAAGATACCGATGTGGAAAATGCAATTAAACAACTTTTAAGCCAAGTTCTTATTCAGTTTTCAGCGAGATTGAGGTAGCATACACTTCTAACTATAAGATTTAAAGAGATAATTATGGAAAATACGCCAACAACAATAACAAAAATAGAACTATCAGAAGCAATATTTGATCACGTTGGACTCAACAAACGTGAAGCGAAAGAGATGATAGATGCTTTTTTTGAGAATATTGCACATCATTTAGAGCGTGGTATTGATGTCAAGATTTCTGGGTTTGGTAATTTTCAGCTCAGAAATAAAACAGCAAGACCAGGACGTAACCCAAAGACTGGACAGGAAATACCGATTAGTGCTAGAAGAGTGGTGACGTTTCATGCTAGTCAAAAGTTAAAAGATTCGATCGATAGCAAAGATAGTAAAGTAGTTTAATCAAGTAGTACTTTAGGAAATATCAGCAGAACCGGACCCTTGTATTAAACCCTAATATAGCAAATATGAATTTACCCACTGAACTCTCGATAAGCGATATCAAAGAAACCCAAAAGGTTACTTTGCCGCCGATTCCTGCCAAGAGATATTTCACAATAGGTGAAGTAGGGGACTTATGTGCTGTCAAGCCGCACGTACTACGTTATTGGGAGCAGGAGTTTAATCAACTCAAACCGCAAAAACGTAGAGGTAATAGAAGATACTACCAGCACCATGAAGTTGTGCTCATCAGAAAAATCAGGGACTTACTCTATAACGATGGTTTTACCATTCATGGTGCCAAAAATCGCTTAGAAGAATTAGGTAGTCAAGGTCAAATTAGAACTGAACTTGAGGCCGTATTCAATATTTTGGGCGATTTACGTAAACTGGTTGATCACTCCAAATCAGTCAACTGATATAATTACAACTCGTCGGGGCGTAGCGCAGCCTGGTAGCGTACTTGCATGGGGTGCAAGGGGTCGTGTGTTCGAATCACACCGTCCCGACCAATCAAAACGCATATTGACACTGTTCTAAAATGTATCTACAATGTAGAAACATAGGAGGTTCAATCATGCAAGCAATTATCAAAAAATGGGGTAATAGTCCCGCACTAAGATTATCAACCTCGGTCATGGAGATGGCTCAGTTAGCGTTGGACCAATCTGTAAATATCAATGTGCTTAAAGGTAAAATTATTATCGAACCTATTCTTCCTAAACACACTCGACTAGACGATTTATTAGCTGGGATCACTTCTGACAATATTCACGCTGAAGAAGGTTTTGGAAGTCGGGTTGGCAAGGAAATTCTTTAGTGCCTAAAGCTTATATTCCTGAAGCTGGAGATATCGTTTGGCTTGAGTTTGATCCCCAGGCTGGTCGTGAACAAGACGGGCATCGTCCCGCTTTAGTGTTAAGTCCTGCCATTTATAATGACAAAGTGAGTTTGGCGGTATGTTGTCCCCTTTCAAGTAAAGTCAAAGGGTATCCGTTCGAAGTTGAAGTTGTAATAGGCAAGACAACAAGCGTTATTTTATCTGACCAGGTTAAATCGCTTGACTGGCGTGAGCGGAAAGCAAAATTTAAAGCCAAAATCACCTCAACTCAGCTCAGACTTGTCCGGGAAAATATTAAAGCCTTACTCTCAATTGATTAATAGCGCACGAAGTGCATTGGACTCAAAGTCGTAAAGTATGTGTCCGGTATAAAGCGTAAAGTATGTCTCAGTTCATACACTTATAATTAAAGGCTTAAAGGAACGCATATGATTAACGCAACATCTATACCTGTTATTACCTCTCAAGGATGTAGTATTCCTCAAATCGGCTTTGGAACTTCTCAATTGGGAGACTGTGCCGAACTAGTTTGCCATGCCCTAAAATTAGGATATCGACATATTGATACTGCCTGGAAATACGGCTCAGAAAAAGGAGTCGGCGAAGGTATACGTGCATCAGGTGTGCCACGCAGTGAGATATTCTTAGTAACAAAAGTCTCCCACGAATACCTCTCTAAAGATGCTTTTGCTAAATCAGTTGATGAGAGTTTGAAAAATCTTCAAGTCGATTATGTTGATATGCTGCACGTCCACTGGCCAACTATTGATAATATTCCAATGGCTGAAACAATGAATGCATTAGCGCTAGCAAAGCAACAAGGATTAACTCGCCATATTGGTGTAGCGAACTTTAATATTGCCCTACTTGAGCAGGCTATGTCGCTCTGCCCTGAACCCATTGTGTCTTTACAAGCGGAGTATCATCCCTACCTAGATCAGAGTAAAATAATAGCGTTTTGTAAAAGCAAAGGGTTAATTTTTACGGCTTATTGTCCATTGGCGCGTGGTCGTTTATTTGATGATCCAGCCCTTTTTGAGTTGGCAAGAAATAAAGATAAATCCATCGCACAAATTGTTTTACGTTGGCTCACTCAACAAGGGCAGATTATTCCAATTCCAAGATCGTCTAATCCCGAGCGTATTGCGCAGAACTTAGATATATTTAATTTCACGCTATCCCCTTCAGAAATGGAACAAATCCACGCACTAGCCAAACCGGATGGAAGAATAGCAAACCCAGCTGGCAGAGCACCGCTTTGGGATTAATTAAAAAAGAGCAGATGTATAAAACTCTTGAGGCTTGAGATAGATGACCTTGAGTTAGAACGTTTCGTGTGATCAGTCAAAGCGATTTGCCAATTGAGGATTCAATTGGACACACTGTTTTTGTTCTTATTCAAATATCAAATCAGATAACTTTAAAAAGAATCTGGTTACCTACTCAGATTTAATCCCTGCAGCTTTAATGACTGCTGCATTACTAATTAGTTCATCCTTAATTAATTGATCAAACTGCTCAGGGCTCATTGGCATTGCTTCTGCTCCTAGACCAACTAAGCGATCTTTGACTTCGTTGTCTTGTAGCGCTTTTAAAGTGGATTGATTTAATTTATTTACAATATCTCGGGGAGTTTTGGAAGATACCAACATGCCGATCCAAAATAAATATTCTGATTTAGCAATACCCGCCTCAGCTAATGTAGGGACGTCCGGTAATTGGGACGATCGCTTTGGTGTGCTCACTGCTAAAGGAATTAATTTACCTGCTTTAATCATGGGTAAGGCTGAGACTAAGGGTGCAAAAAAGTAATCTATGCGCCCAGTCATGGTCTCAGTAATTGCCTCAGGAGAACCCTTGTAGGGCACGTGAACCGCGTCAATGCCGGTTGCTAATTTAAATTTTTCGGCGCTCATATGCGTTGCACTGCCCAACCCAGCTGACGCATAATTAAGTTGCCCTGGTTTATCTTTAGCCGCTGCTACGACATCTTTGACCGATTTATAGCCTTTACTTGGCGATACAACCATGACGTTTGGGACTACTGCAAGTGGTGTCACAGCAGAAAAATCTTTCACTGGGTCGTAACTCACCTTGTTGATCAGAGGCAAAACAGTGTGCGCTCCCGTATAAACAAATATAGAGTGCCCATCTGCAGGAGAATTAAAAATGGTTTGAATAGCAAGAGTCCCAGCGGCTCCGGGCTTATTCTCAACGATGACAGAAACTCCAAATTCATTCTGCAATTTTTCTGCAATAGACCGAGCAATAATATCTGAGGCGCTACCTGCAGTTGCTCCAGAAATCAGTTTGATTGGTTTGCTCGGAAAGGTTTGGGAAAAACCGTTTAAATGGGTTAGTCCAAGACCAATACTAAATAGCAAAACATAAGTTAAACGTATTGCTTTACTTCTAATCAATAGCGATTGAGTCATTTTTTTTCCTATTTAAAGATTACTAAATACGTGGCAAACCTAATTGCTCAGCCATCCAATCTGCAGTTCGATGTCGATATCGGTAAGGGCGGTTATTCGCAATATGGTTACCATCTTCCACAATTAATAATTCTGTTGGTCCAGAAGCCTCATCTGCCATTCGCTTGGTATCCTGCCAAGGAATTAATCGATCTAACTTACCAGTAACTAAAAACAAGGGGCAAGTAATTTGTTGAGCAATGCCATTTTTCATCGTCAGCGTTTGACTATATTCTTTCGCCTGCGCCTCAGTCGCCAAATGACTTCTGACCCGAAATGCTTCTCGAGTAAGCGGGGGCAATTGCTCCCAAGTATCAGAAAAATCATAAGGTCCCGCTAGACCAATACAAGCTTTCAAGCGTTTTTCAAAAGCAGCTGCTCGGGGAGCGTAGTAACCACCTAAGCTCACACCCCATAAACCAATCCGGGTATGGTCAATATCATTTCTCTGCATCAACCAGTCTACCATTGCCTTGACTGGCACCTCATAATCCCCACGAATTGGGAAATCATATTCAGCTTCACCTTGGCCTGGACCGTCCACCAATAAAGTAGCCATGCCTCGCGCCAAAAAAGGGAGCTCATAAGCTTCAAGCTCTTCTTTGGCTGAGTCTAGGCCTGGTACCATAATTAGTATGGGTGGTTTTTGATTATTGTTTGATGCTCCGTTGTGATTAAAAACGTTATTGGCACCATTGGGCAATCGTAAGAAACCAGCCAAAGTCTTCCCCAAATAAGGAATTTCAACGCGTATCGCTGGTGGACGCATATGTGGCAATGCTAATTGTTTACATTCAACTGCCTTCATGTGAGCTGTCCGCATCTCACCTAAATCATGTACAGATACAAATTTGGCAAAATGATAATACACCGCAGCGCGGGATAAATGCTCACTAGCACTCAAGAAAAATTGTTGCTCTAGTGCCTCTTTTCCAAGATTTTCGTGGACGAGCGCTCTTTTACTCCAAGCACTAGTCCAATCCTCCCAGCGATCAATTCCTTGCGTCACTTCTTGAAAATCGGTCAGTAAAATACCATTCGACACAAAGCGTGGCGCCCAATGCGCAATAGCTGACTCAACTCGTGGATCTTTACTCATGAAACTTCTGCCTCCTTAGGTATGCACCTTCATGTAAGTCTCGCAAAGTACTTGCGAAAAATTGATGCTAATGCTTTTATAGATATAGTATCTATCATATCCAAAAAACACAGCTAAGCAATCATTTTTTAAAGTGATTAATCAACATATCATGCAAAATCCATGGGCTTAATGGTTTAATTTGAAAAATATAGCTTAATAATTATAAAATTATCTACGTGTATAGCATTTTTTCTTTATGATAAATATGCGCTCATTCTTAGTAATTAAATGTGGTGTATCTTCACCCCACCAATTCGTTAGATGAAAGTAATATTTTTCATATTAGATATTTTATTCTTACAATAGGTTATATTTAATATATATTAATTTCTTTATTCCCATGACAATAAAAAAAGCAGCTGAAATCTTGGCTTATTTGGATATACCTATTGCTGATAGTGTCATTAATAATTTAGCAAAATACGATATTGATCTAAAAGATACTGTTGTTAAAAATATTTTTACCTTTGAGGATTTAAAAAATTTATTTGACCAAGAGCTGCAGTTAGTTATTCAGAATACAGTCGACGCTGATTGGCAAATTGCTCTTCGTAAGTCCTCCAATGAAATAAAAAAAATGGTTTTAAAGAACATGCCATACAGAAGAAGGCATGAGCTTTTAGATTCTCTGATGTCTAATAAGGCTGAAAAAGAAACAAAAATAATAGAATCCCAAAATAAAATATTAGACATTGCATTAAACATGAATCGAAAACAACAAATTCAAATGCGTAAAATCAAAAAAAACGAAACGTTGATTTAATTAACTCAGTTATCTCTCACTGAATTGATTTCATTGTATTACCAAGATCAATGGGAGTAGTACTGAAAATTTACTTAGATTATTTGTCAAAATAGAACTGATAAAAAGATGGGGCTTTCGTTTTAGAATATGTCATACTTGAAGAATTAAAAAAATAAACAGTGTTTATATAGACCCAGCCAATGAAGTCTCCCAATTTCTCGTATTGTTGCCCAACTTCTTTAGCGGAAGTGTTCGACGTTTTTGAGTATTATGGAGATGAAGCGCTCATACTCGCTGGCGGGCAAAGCTTAGTGCCCACTCTTAATATGCGTTTATCTAACCCATCGGTGTTGATTGATATCAATCGTATTCTAGAGCTGCAAGGAATTATTGACGATGGTCAATATGTAAAGATTGGCGCATTAACGCGTCACCATGAAGTTGAGAGTTCGAGCATGATAGAAAGGGAACTTCCTTTATTACATATGGCGATGCCCTATATTGCTCATAAAGCTATTCGTTCTCGCGGAACATTTGGTGGAAGTCTTGCTTTTGCAGATGCTGCAGCAGAAATTCCGGCTATTACTTTGACTAGTGAGGCCATCATTCAAGTACATTCAAAAAATGGTATGCGACAAGTCCTTGCCAAAGATTTTTTTCAAGGACTTTATTCAACTGCTCTAAAAAAAAGCGAAATCATTACTAGTGTTTTATTCCCTAAAAATAACTATACCCACTATATATTTAAAGAGTTTGCGCGTCGACAGGGTGATTACGCTACCGTAGGTATTGCGATTACTGCTCATGTGCAGGCGAAAGTCATTAACAATTTACGTGTTGTGTATTTTGGTGTGTCTGATAAACCTATCGAGGATATTCAACTCGCTAGAGATTTATTAGTTAATGGCCTGAGCGTACAGACAATTCATCAATTAAGTATGAGTGTTGGAAATTATATTGATATTACGTCAGACATTTACCATGATAGATCCACGAAACATCATTTATTAAAAGTGATAGTCAAACGCGCTTTATTAGAATTGCTTGGGAAGGTAGATGATGCAACTAGTTAAGGAAAATATTGAAATTACGTGTGTAATTAATGGAAAGTCTGTGCATCAAACTGTTTTATCCAGAATGCATTTAGGGGACTTTTTACGGGGACAGCTTGATTTAAATGGTATTCATCTTGGATGTGAACATGGTGTTTGTGGTGCCTGTACCGTTTTAGTTGATGGACTTTTAGTGAGGTCATGTTTGATGTTTGCTGCGCAAATTGATGGTTGTGAAGTGCAAACTATAGAGGGTGCTGTGGAGGCGGGTGCAGTTAGTCTCTTGATTGAGGCTTTTCAAAAAAGGAATGCTGCGCAATGTGGATTTTGTTCCCCAGCCATGATTTTAACGACGGCAGAGATCATTAAAAATACAGACCGACCAACCCGTGAACAAATTCGAGAAGCAATTTCAGGAAACTTTTGTCGTTGTACTGGCTACCAAGCTATTGTTGATGCGGTTGAGGATATTTTTGATCAACGAGAGACGAACCGTTAATAAATATGACTAATCAAATCCAACGCCCAAATCAATACATTGGGCAGCCTGTTGTTCGCCAAGAGCTAAGACGATTGCTGGAAGGTAAGGGGTGTTACGTGGATGACATTCAATTACCAAGATTATGTCATGTCGTTTATGTTAGAAGTCCACATGCGCACGCAAAAATTATCAACATTCATCTAGCAAAAGCTTTACAGGTAGATGGTGTATTGAAGATTGCAACAGGTAAAGATATTGCAGCTATTTGTAAGCCTTATCTTGGCGTTCTGAGTCACTTAGAGGGAATGAAATCTGTACCTCATTACCCTTTAGCAATCGATCGGGCAATGTGGAATGGTCATCCTGTCGTTGCAGTTGTGGCACAAACGAGAGCTCAGGCAGAGGATGCTGCTGATTTAGTTGAAATTGAATGGGAACCATTAGAGGCAGTTGTTGATGAAGAATTAGCTTTAGCCCCTAATGCACATATTTTGCATCCTGAGTTAGGGACAAATCTTTGCTGGGAAAAAAGTATTGATGTTGGAGAAGTTGATTTGGCTTTTGAAAAAGCCGACCTTATTATTGAAGAAAGTTTAAGAACTGGTCGACATACGCATGTTGCCCTTGAGCCAAGATCAATCATCGCAAGTTATGTTTCATCCGATCAGCAATTGGAGGTTTGGCACTCCACGCAGTCGCCCCACATGATGCATTGGATCTTATCTCACCACTTTGACGTTCCAGAAAGTCAAGTTCGAGTAAAGGCACCTGATGTTGGCGGTAGTTTTGGATTAAAAATCCATATTTATGGTGATGAGATGGCAACTGTTGGTATGTCTATCTTAATGGGGCGTCCCGTAAAATTTGTGGCTGACCGACTTGAGTCATTTCTATCCGATTATCATGCGAGAGATCATCACATTAAAGTCCGTATGGCGGTTTCCAAAGAGGGAAAAATATTAGCGATTGAATTAGATGATTTACAAAGTATGGGCCCGTATGCTAGCTATCCTCGAGGCGGGGTGAATGAGGCAAGGCAAGTCTTTAATTTAGTTGGAGCCTCTTATGGGGTAAAAAATTATCGCGCTAGAACCAGAGCAGTTTTTCAAAACAAAAGTATGTATGGCCAGTATCGATCAGTGGGACGACCCATTGCTTGTTTAATCACCGAAAGTTTGGTTGAACGCGCCGCAGCTCAGTTGGGTATTGACCCTTTAGTGTTTAGAAAAAATAACTTTATTCCTCAAAATGCTTACCCCTTTAAGTTAGTTACCGGACCGACTATAGAGATCCTTTCACAGCATCAATCGATTGATCAATTAATTGAATTAATGGATTATAAAAATCTGATGATAGAGCGTGATGATTTTCGTCAACGAGGTATCTTGCGTGGTATTGGATTTGCTAGTTTTTTAGAGACATCAAGTCCTTCCTCGACCATGTACGGTAAAGGTGGGGCATCAATTTCGGCGGCAGACACGGCCACTTTGAGACTTCTACCAACAGGATCCATTTTTTGTACGGCGAGTATCAATGATTTTGGGCAGGGTGCACAAACAGTCGCGGCTCAGATTGCCGCAAGTATTTTAGGGGTATCTATAGAAAAGATACGAGTTGTTTTGGGGGATACGGATGCTAGCCCATACGGGGGGGGCAATTACGGATCTCGAGGTACTTCGATTGGTGGTGAGGCGATTCTTCAAACAGCAAAAGCATTAAAACATAACATCATCGAGTTTGCGGCTGTTTTGTTATCCGTAGAGCCGAATCAATTAGATTTAATTGATAGTTTTGTTTTTGACACATTATCTAAGAAGAACTTGATTTCATTTGAGGCATTAGCTAGACAAGCCTATTTTAATCTGGAAAAAATTCCTAAAGAATATACCCCCGAGTTAACGGTCAGTCGGAGTTACGCACAGCGCGATTTTGATGGAGTCTTTACCAATGGTATTCAGGCTTCTTATCTTGAAGTAGATCCCGAAACAGGTTATGTTAAATTACTCAAACATTGGGTTTTGGAAGATGTTGGCATAGTTGTTAATCCACTTTTGTTAGATGAACAGATTCGAGGTGGTGTAATTCAAGGTATTGGTGCGGCTTTGTATGAACAATGTTTGTATAGCCCAGAGGGTCAACTGATCAATGGTAGTTTAGTAGATTACTTAGTTCCGCTTGCTAGTGAAATGCCAGATATTGTCGTCGGTCACACCTTCTCGGCAACCAAGATTTCAGAACTGGGTGCTAAGGGTGGTGGTGAAGGTGGAGTTGCTGGCTCATCGGCTGCCGTTTTTAATGCCATCAATGACGCTCTAAAGCCCATGGGAGTTCATGTTAACCAACTCCCAGTAACACCTCAGAGATTGATACAGGCCGTTACGAAAAACTCTTAGATATTCGCCCTAGATAACTTATTCAATTTTTCCAATACGTTTAATCGTGTTGCTAATACGTTCCTGATCTTTATTCAGAAAATCATTAAAGTCTTTACCATCTCGATAGTCGACGAGTACGCCCATTTTTTCAGAGCTTTGTAGGTACTCGACATCCTGAACTGCACGGCTAAGGTCATTACGAATTTTTTGAACAAGCTGATCAGGAGTTTTAGCTGGGGCAAAAATACCCGCCCATAGGTAAAATTCTGCATTTTTATAGCCGAGTTCGAGAGCCGTTGGAACATCTGGAAATTGTGGGTGACGTTTAGCACCTGTTGTTAATAGAACGCGCAAAGAACCCGCCTTTACTTGCGGTATGACTACCCCTGGTACACCAGCAGTCATAGAAACTTGTCCCCCTAAAACAGCGGTTATGGCGGGGCCACCACCCGAGTAGGGAATATGTAGTAATTTAATAGCGGCTGATTGCGCGACCATTTCTACTGGAAGGTGGATATTACTGTAATTACCAGAGGATGAGTAAGGAACTTTATCTGGATTTTTTTTAGCATGTGCCACAAATTCTTCAAAAGTTTTCCATGGGGAATCAGCTTTAACTACAAATAAAACTGGATCAGCAGACAACAATGCTAAAGGAGTAAATTGAGAGCGTTCAAATGAGGGAGTTTTGCCAAACAAACGTTCAGACTCTGGAACAGATAAAAGAGCTGGCGCAGTTACTAAAAGGGTATATCCATCTGGAGAGGCATTCGCTACTGATTGCATACCTATTGCGCCCCCCGCCCCTGGTTTGGTATTAACAACTACCGATTGATTCCATATCTTAAAGAGTGATTGTGAAATGGTTCGTGCTGCTTGATCAACTGCACCTCCAGGAGGATAGGGGCAAACCAAATTTATGACTCTATTTGGGAAGTCTGACTGGGCAAATGATACACAGTTGGTAAAGGTTAATAAACAAAAAATGACAGTACGCAAAATTATGAATTGTTTTATATTTTTCATTGGGTCTCCTTTTGACAATATCAGCATAACCGTATTCCAAAACTATTACATCGTTTAACTCTAAGAGTCAGGGTAAATACTATTTTTATGAAGTTTTTAGCAACGATTAGATATTCCATACTAATACTAAATTGATATAACAGAGTAATTTTAATTAGAGATGGACATCTCCTATATCCAAAAATCACAACTAAGCAACTATTTTTTAAAGCACCACAAATAACAGAAAATGCAACTCCTAAATAGTTTACTTTATAGGGGGGCACAGGCTCAGTTGATTTTCAGCAGTGCATGAATTAATCATGATGGGGTAAGTCCTTTATTTTTAAGCGGGTATGAGTTTGATCTGAATTTTTTTACCTAAAACAACAGCTGCACTAGATTAGTGTAGCTAAAGTTAAGCTTGTATCGGTTTCATCTAAAAGCCGATTCAGTGAAGCACGACTGGTGTGCATCATTTTTGCCATTAACGTTTTATTTATATTTTGTTTTTTCATAGCTTGTTCGATTTGCCATGCAATCACTCTCTTGACAGCAATTGCTGTAGCTTCTTGCAAAAGAGATTCTTCATTTAAAAAGTCATCAAAATCAGAACCAATATATTTTGATTTCATTAAATTATTCCTTTTAGTTTTTTGATTTGACTGCGTGTAAGCTACAAATCGGGCAGCGGAATTTTTTTGCTGTTTTTTTATAAAACCATGTATCAAAACCATTAAATCTTTTTCGCAAATAAATAAAACTCTTGCAATGCGTTGACTTTGCAACCTACTTCTAACTTCCCATAATCCAGATTCAATAAAACCTACAAGAGGCATTTCAAGAGGCCAACCAAATTGAACTGTTTTAATATCTGCACCGATAACTTTTTTATCGATTGGATCTAGTTGCTTTAGCCACTCTCTAACTGGTTCTGAGCCAGAATCTGTTTTGTAAAACTTAACTTTTAATTTGAATGGAGATATAAAAATATTGTATCAAAAAAGATACGCTATGTAAAGAATATGATCAATCTAGCTCAAAAAATTAAGTTCTGTATGTTGGAGGAAAAGAGAAGAGACTTTGGATGGGGTTAAGAGATCAATCGAAATCAATGTTTGTAAATTATTTTGAAAGGTTTTGACAAATACCTTTGTACTCAGAAATTTGTGGGTTAGTATATTCCGGCATGAAATTGATTTCTTGCTTCGTCATTTCGCCAGAAGCTCGGTTGATTAAAACCTTAACTGTCTTATCGTGACCTTTAATTAAGTGACTGCCATTCACGCGAATATTTTTTTCGTCTACAACAACCGACATATGTTTCACATCATTTTCACTACGATGGTTATAGGTGATAAATGAAAAATCAGGATGATCAGACTCAATGAGCCAGACATCACTATATAGACTAGGGTCATTTGAATGAGATGCTGGTACGTAGGTGATTGTCATTAAAGCATTAATTTCCTTGGGAGGAGACTCTACAATAGTTCCGTTATTTTGCGTTAAAACAGACGTTAAGAGACCTTTACATGACAGAGAAATCTTTTCTTTTTCTATATCTTTAGCACATCCAACAAGTATAAGAAGGGTCATCCATATAATAAGTATTTTCATAGGGCAACTGTACCACCTATCGATCATGCCATCGTCCTTGTGAGTTTAAAAAAATATTATGAGTTTTTTGCGTGAACGAATTCGGATCTTGAAGAGATGTTATGTTCAGGCGCGTTTCTGACTGCTGATAGAATAAAGAGATGAAAAAATTGAATAGACTATTTCTTATATTATTGTGTTTACTTCTTGTTTCTTGCAAAAGCTTGGTTCAAGACATCTCTAACTCTGGCCCAGAATTAGTTGTACTCAATGCCAAGGTCCTCACAGTAGATACAACACATCCCAGAGCTGAGGCTTTTGCAGTTCAAGCGGGAAAGTTTATCCAAGTCGGTAGCAACAATGAAATACAGCAACTGATTCGAGAAAACACAAAAGTCATTGATGCTCAAGGTAAGACAATTATTCCTGGATTAAATGATGCCCATATACATATGGTTCGGGCTGGAATGTATTGGCAATATGAGCTTCGATTAGATGAAACGATGAAGCTAGAAGACATTCTTCACCTCATTCGTGAACGTGCACAAAATACCCCCAAGGGAACATGGATTCTTACTCTAGGTGGGTGGCATCCTAGTCAAATTAAAGAGGGCCGGATGCCGACCTTAGCGGAATTAGATCAGGCGGCACCAAATCATCCAGTCTACATACAAGCATTAAGAGATGTAGGGCAAATGAATTCATTCGCCATAGAAAAAAGTGGGATTACAGCCTCAACTACCTTGCCTGCTGGAGTCAGTATCAGCAAAGATATAAATGGTCAATTTAATGGGTTGATTAAAGGCTTTAATGGCCAAGTATTAGCATTAAAACAATTCCCAAAATTAAGCTTAGATGAAAAAATTGAAGGTTTAGTTTTGGCAATGAAGGATTTTAATCAAGCTGGCTTAACAAGTGTCGGTGAGACCTTCGGGATTGGTGTAGATGAGGGGGATTATGACATTTTGTTTGAGGCATGGCGTCGTAAGCGCATGAGTGTTCGAGTTGGATTGCATTTTCCAACAGTCAATTACAAAGATGCCCAAAAATGGATTGCCAATTCTGCCAAAGGTCAAAGTGATGACATGTTGCTGCTCAATGGACTAGGAGAGGGCGTTTTAAATGCTGTGGGAGATGGCTATTTTGCTAAACAATTTCCGATCAGCAATGATGCAAAAGAAGAACTCCGACAGATCATTGCTTTAGGGGTTCCAAATAAAATTAATTTTCAATTTCATGCAACCCTAGAAACTACGATGAATGATATGTTAGATTCACTGGAAGCGGTTGATCAAAAGACATCAATTAAAGATATGCGGATCACTTTTTTGCATGCTGAGCAGATCACACCTGCCATTATGGCAAGGATGAAGAAGTTAGGTATGGGATTACAGATGCAAAATCGACAATCTTTAGGAAGTGATGTGATGAAGACCAATTGGGGTGATAGGGCAATTGATATTCCTCCAGTAAAATCTGTCTATCAAAGTGGCCTTCCATTAGCAGGTGGAACTGATGGCACCACATCATCCTCTTACCGACCTTTTATCTCATTACATTGGTTAATCTCCGGAAAAAATTGGCGAGGTGATGTGGTTAGACCCACTCAAAAACTAACTCGAGAAGAAGCGCTGCACATTTACACCCACGGTGGCGCTTGGTTTACTTGGGAGGAGAATAAGAAAGGCACAATAGCGAAAAACAGGCTTGCTGATTTTGTTATTTTGGATAAAGACTACTTAACTATTCCAGAAGATGAGATTCGGTTTATCAAGCCCCTAATGACCGTTGTTGGGGGACGAGTCGTTTACGAGTCGAAAACACCCTAAAACACGATTAAGTTTCGTGAGTTTTCAACCTGGTTTTTATTCGTACAGTTCACTGCCAACCTGCCCCTTTAGATTTATAAAAAGCTTAGGTTTCAGTATCAATACGTAACGTTACCAATTCTTTTGTTCTACTACCTAATAGTCTACCAGGACCTTTCAGCAAATTAGGCTTCATTTTCCTGCACTCTTTGTCAGTAAATGGAAGTGAATCAGGGTCAGATTTCGCAGCTTTAGTAATTGCCGCATACTCTTTGGGCCATTTTTTTCACTCTTGAATCGCTTCCAATCAAATTGGCATTTCTTTGCCTCGCTAGGAAATGCCATAATTTAGATCATCGAGCAG